>Ga0157362_1000424_pt1 | contig 14255 bp, 11 predicted proteins | sample AttlaeALBM3_FD_111480 | JGI IMG/M metagenome (GOLD analysis project Ga0157362, IMG submission 111480) | Fungus gardens microbial communities from leaf cutter ant in Ribeirão Preto, State of São Paulo, Brazil - Atta laevigata ALBM3 | ecosystem: Host-associated > Fungi > Mycelium > Unclassified ... | reverse complement strand
TGGGACTCCGGCGAGGATCACACCGCCGATTGCGGCCAGAAACGCGGACAGGCTGAACACCATCAGGCAGGTCAGCCGCGTGTTGGTCGCGTGGGCGGCCAAGGCGGCGGGCGAGTCGCCCAGACCCCGCAGCAGCCGGCCGAGTCGGCTGCGACGTACCGTCAGAATCAGCGCGATGCACGCCAGTGCGATCGCCAGCGACGTGTAGTAGTAGCCGCGGTCGGTGTTGGTGTCCAGGCCGAACAGTTCCGGCCGCGAAACAGCGCGCAGATCCGCCGGCCCGAACATGAAGTCGGTCCCGTAGATCAGGTTCTGGAAGAGCAGGCCGAATCCGAAGGTCGCGACGGCCAGGTAGGTGCCGGACAGGCGGAACGACGGGATCGAGACGATCGCCCCGACCGGTATCGCCACCAGCGCGGCGGCGAGCAGCGAGAACAGCCACGGCCAGCCGGCGGACTGCGCGTGGAAGAAGGTCGTGGCACCCACCGCGGCAAAAGCCATCTGACACAGCGAAAGCTGGCCGGAGGTCCAGATCAGCAGGCCGAGAGAGGCAAGCACCACGGCAAAGCCGACTGCGGTCGTGTACTGATTGACGTCGGTGCTGTCGACGAGGTACGGGATCAGCATCGCGACCAGCAGACCAACGGCACCGAGCGGGACGAGGGCCGAACGGGGAAGCTGCGCGATGGGCGTGGCCCGGCGGGCGCGTTTGATCCCGCGCTCCACCAGTTTGCGTCGCGGCACGAACAGCAACGCCCCGACCAGCGCGAGGAACGGCACCTGCGTGTACAACTGTGACAGGACGACGTTTGTCTGTCCTTGCAGCTTGTCGGCGAGGATGTTCATCGCCACGCCGATGGCGATGGCGGAGGCGAAGGTGCTCGGAAGGCTGGAGAACCCACCGATCGCGGCCGCGCCGAACGCCGTCACGTACAGCAGCAACATCTGGTTGACCTGAATGCCCAGCGTCGGCGCGATGAGCATCCCGGAGATCGACACGAAGGCCGACCCGATCGCCCAGGCGTACCGCCGCACCACGACCGGACTGGTGGCTTCCAACGCCAGCAGGTTGGGGTCCTCCACGACCGCCTGCATCGCAACGCCGAGCCGCGCCTGCCTGAAGAACAGATACAGACCCGCGGTTGCCGCCAGCGCGAACAGGGTGACGATCACCTGAAATGCCTGAACCCGAACCTCACCGACCGAGAAGCTCTGCGTCGGCAAGTACTGCGAGAACTGCAGCGTCGCCGGTCCGTAAGCCCCCGTCAGGACGGACTGGAGCATGACCAGCATGCCGATGGTTGCGACGATCTTCATGACCGGCGGCGCCTCGGACAGCCAGTACGCGATCCGCTCGAGCAGGATCGATCCGCCGATCCCGACGATCGACAGCGCAAGGACAGCCGCGATCGGCCACGGCAGTCCGGCCTCGATTCGGAACGAGTAGAACACGTAAGCCGAGGCCGCCGCCTGGCCACCGATCGCCAGGTTGAAGATTCCCGAGGTCTTGAACGTCAGGACCAGGCCGAGCGCGGCGAGCGCGTACACCGACCCGTCCGAGATGCCGTTGATGACGAACGGCCAGACCTTGGCTGTCGAAGCCAGTACGGCACCGACCGCCAGGAGCACCACCACAAGCGCGGCCCGCTGAGCCCGGCCACTCGACGGCCTCCGGGTGGATCGCTGAACGCCGGACAGAAACTGGTTCATGGCCGGCACACCCCGCACGGCCGGCGGCCGGCCTGTTCGAACTGCGCGCGCGGCGCCGACCGCCAGTTGCGGCCGGCAGCCAGCGGGCAGTCCGCCCGGTGGTAGCGCCCCAGCCCGTCACCGGAGACCAGGACTGCCGATCGCGAGCGCGGCTCCAACGTCCCGCCCGCGCTGATGGACTCGACCACGGTGGGACGCAGCAGCCCCCGGCGGTGGTTCACCAGGCCAACGCGACGATGACGGATGGCGCGGCGCCCCCGCAGGAACCAGAGCACCAAGCCGGCGCCCGCGACCAACGTCCCAGCGCCGGCGAAGTTGAGTGGAGCGACCTGCTCGCTCTCGACCAGCTTGCCGGCGGCGTCGTACCAGCCGACGAACCCCATCGAGATGCCGACGGCGACCAGCAGGCTGCACACCGCGAGGTCGGTCGGGCTCCAGGGCGTCGCGGCCGAGCCCCGATGCCGCTGATGGATCGTCACTTCACCGACCCGACGAGGCGGCGCGACGAGTTGTCATCCCATTCGCCGGCCTTGTCACCGGCGCCCGCCTGCTGCAGTTCCAGCAGTTCCTCGATCTTGTCCAGCTGGGTCCACTCGTCGCGCAGGTCGGCGGACAACCACAGAATCCCGCCGAGGCCCAGCAGGAACAGTCCACCGAACCCATCGGAGATCACATATGGGAGCTGCTCGGCCGTGTAGAGCTTGTCGCTCACCCCGACCCAGCCGAGAAGCAGCACGACCGCGCCCGCCACGACGCAGACCCACGCACCGACTCGGTCCCATCCGAGCCGGAGCCACTGCCCGAGATCCATCGGTTGTCCTCTCATGCCTGGGCGGTCAACGTCATGACGGCGCTGTTGCCGGCTCAACCGGCTTCGGTTCGAAGGTCGTCCACCGCCGCTTCGACGGGGCCTTCGTTCGGCTGCGACGTGACGCGCAGCACCATGATGGAACAAATTTGCACAGACTGTCTAGAGGTCCTGTCCACATTTTTCGTGATCGGGCTTGACCTCGACGGTCGCTCAAATGCACAGTATGTCTAGCGTAGCTGTGCACGTTATTGAGGGGAACTGTCATGGGATGGACCGACCGGATCGACGTGGCCGACGAACAGTTCCACGTGCGCAGCGCTGACCCCTACTGGAGCGAGAACAGCCTGTTCGGCTTCACCGTCCCGGAGCGCAACCTCTGTGGGTTCGTCTACTTCTACTTCCGCCCGAACATGAACCTGGTCGTTGCGGGACCGGCTGTGTGGGACAGCAGCGGCGAGGACGTGTACAACTGCCTCTACTACGGGTGGGACCAACATCTGGCGATCCCGGAGGGCTCGCAGATGTACAACTTCTCCCTGTCCAACTCACTGACCTGCCGGATGATCAAGCCGCAGCAGGAGTACCGCCTCAGCTACGACCGGCACGGGGTGTCGTTCGAGCTGACGTGGACCGCCATGGCCGAACCGCACTACATGAAGCTGACCAAGAGCGGGGAGGAAGACCCGGGAATCAAGAACTGGGTCGCCAAGGAGGGCGAGTACTCCGTCGGGCACTACGAGCACGCGGGGTGGTTCAAGGGGACGCTCAATCTTTACGGGGACCAGATCGAGATCAACTGCGGCGCCCTGCGCGACCGCGGTTGGGGACCACGCCATGCCGACATCGCGGACCCGCTGCGCGCAGGGTGGCCCTACGTCTTCGCCTCGCCGGAAAGTGGCTGGCATCTCTACGATCCCCAAACCGTGCTCTCGTTCGAGGAGGATCCGATCGAGGGCACGACCGAGACGGTCACCACCGGGTTCTACATCCGCGACGGCATCAAGGCGCGGGTCGTCGAGGGCACGCGCCGCGCCGAGCGTGGCCGCGACGGCCGGGTGCTGCGCCAGGAGATCACCTGCGTCGACGAACTCGGTCGCGAACTGCACGCGATCGGCCAGACGATGAACTGGCTCAAATGGCCGATCAACAGCGACATCCTCAACTGGTGGTCGATGGTGCGCTGGGAGTACGACGGCCAGGTGGTCTACGGCGAGGATCAGGACTTCATGACCTTCCGCCACTACCGTCGCTACTGGCGACGCCTGCTCGCGAAAGACCCGGAACTGCTCAACTGCATCCCCGACACACCCGAGTACAACCGCTTTCGATGACCACAGCAACACCTCCCACCGAGACTCGGAAGCCGGCAACGGGTCGCGACCCGGCTCCGGCCCTTGAACGCGAGGGGATGGCACGGGTGAAGCGCTTGATCGACCTGGTCTGCGCATGCGGCGGGATGATCTTCGCCGTACTGTTCGGCATCGGGTTCCTCGGCATAGCCCGATTCGTACCCCCGCTGGACCCGCACGACACCGCCCAGCAGACCGCGGCGATCTTCCGGTCGAACACCAACTCGATCCGCACCGGACTCCTGGTCTGCTACATCGGCTGCCCGTTCTTCCTGGCCTTCGGCGCCAGCATCAGCGCGCAGACCCGCCGCATCATCGACGTCCCGAAGAGCCTCATCCACCTGCAGGTGGCGGCCTACTCCTCCAGCCTCCTGCTGATCGCCGGCCCATTCATGATCTGGTGGGTGGCCGCCTTCCGGCCGAACGAGCACTCCGCCGAGATCATCCAGACCCTCAACGACCTCGGGTGGATCCTCTTCCTCGTCGGCTGGGTCCCCTTCGTCACCTGGTACGTGACAACCGGCGTTGCAATCCTCTGCGACAACAGCCCCAAACCGATCTATCCACGTTGGGCCGGCTACATCAGCTTGATGCTGGGACTCGGCCAGACCTCGGCCTCGTTCCTGATCTACTTCAAGACCGGCCCCTTCGCCTGGAACGGCATGTTCGCCTGGTGGTTGCCGGCCTGCGAGTTCTTCACCTGGTTCGTCGCCATGACCGTCGTCACCATCAAGGCGGTCGACGCCCAATACCGGGACGCCTCCACGGGTCCACAGGCGGCGATGCTCGGCTGATCCGAGACGGCCCTCAAACAGGGCTGCGGGTCGTGTCCTCCGCCAGTTGTTCGTCGATCGCCCGGCGCAGCAGAAGGAACATCGCGAACATCCAGATTCCGTACGAGGTGAGCGGGAGGAAGAAGCCCACCAGGCCGTTCCACGCGATCGGCCCGTTCTTGAAGAACACCACGAACGCCGCCGGCAACAGCCCCAGGCAAACCCAGAGGTTCAGGTACCCGGCCCAGCGCGGAAAGATCGGGTTCGGTCGGGTGTCGGTGAAGATCGCGACCGCGATCGACACCAGCTGGACCTCGGCCGAGGAGATCACCACCACGAACATCAGCCAGCCCATGTCGTTGAGCATGCTGATGGTCTCCGCGCTCGTGGTCTTGATGCGGTAGGTCGCCGTGAGCCACACCATCAGCGGGATGATGAATTCCAGGGACAGGACAGCGGCCGAGGTCACCTGCATGATCGACAGGGTGCTGCCGCCGTAGCCCTCGATCCGCCGCATCTGGGCGGAGATCACCGAACAGAACGGCACGAGCAGCGCGGATGCGAACAGGGTGATCAGCATCCCGACCTGGATGGCGCTCGTGTGGTCCCGGAACTGTTGGAGTACCTGGTCGGGGCGATGCCCCGGACTGGGCGGCGGGATCCAGCGGGCGATTCCGATCCAGCTCACGACCCAAAGCAGGAACATCGTCGGCCCGGTCCAGGTGGCTGCGCGCTGCACCCGCGCGCGCATCTGTATCTGCTGGGCCGTCATGCCGCCCGACACCGCAGGCCGGGCAACCGTCCGAACTTCGGTCACGCGGCGGCCCCGATCGTCTGCTCGTTCAGTCGCGTGAGATCGCGCGACTCACGGTTCAGCGCGTACAGCACGGCTGACGAGATGCAACCGGTCCAAAAGCCGAAGGCCAGCAATGGGATCCACCAGGCGAGCAAGCCGTTCCAGGCCAGTGGTCCATGGTGGAAGAGGAAGATCGTGCCGCCCGGCGCGGCGAGGATCGCGTACCAGAGGTTCACGTAGCCGAACCATCGCGGGAAGACCGTCTGCCCCGGGTCGCTGAAGGTTGCCGCCGCCAGGATCAATCCCTGGAGCACGAAGTTCCCGACGATCCCGACGAAGCTGAGCCAGAACACGTCACTGAGCGCTTGCGTGATCTCCGCGGACCGGCCCTTTCGAAAGAGCGCTGCCTCGGCATCGATGGTCGGGAACATCGCCACGATCGGCAGCAGGAGACCGCACATCAGCTGCGACAGACTCAGCAACCCCCACTCGCCCTCGATTCGACGCACCTGACGGGCCGTCGCGGCCGCGAACGGTATGCAGATCGGGCCGAGGAAGATCATGAGCGCCAAGCCGACGCGCAACCTGGTGGAATCCTCGGCGTAGCGCGCTGCAAGTGATTGGGCGTCAGTATTGGCCCCGATGGGCGGTAGCAGTCCCGCAATCGCCCAGAAGCACACGGTGAAAACAACGATGAAACCGAACCCGCACCACGCGCCGATGCGCTCCCAGCGCAACCGAGCCGTGGTGGGAATCCGAGGGGGTGCGGTCGGAACCGGCATGTGGCGGCCTCAAGGTGAAGGGCAGCACGGATTAGACATAGTGTGCAATATTTTGGACGTAGTGTCCAGTAGCCCGCGGCAAGAGCGGACGGTGGACGCACTGGTACCGCAAGGTGAGTCCTCGCGCCGAGGCGTTGTAGGGGACGTACCTGAGGGAACGGGCCGCGCAGGAGGAGCGGGGCATCGTGGCCCGGACGAGATTGCGCGACGATCCGCACGGAGGTCCGGTTGACACACGCCCGGGCCCTGACGACGATCATCAACGGCCAGACTCGGCGGCCTAACCGTCGAGGGGCAGCCTCATCCCTGGCCGCGATGACGGCCGGTACCGCCGGTCAGCCCGGTGCCGTTGCCTGCCGTACCGCTGTTCCCCTTCGCATCCAGGGCGTCCACCAATCGGAGAACGTCTTCCCGCGCGTGTGCGACGAACTCGGCGTCCCGGTCAGCCTGCGCTCGGACCTCGGGGCTGCTGTCCCGACCGATGAACAGGATCTCCTCAACCCCTTCGGCGCGCACGTCGGCGCCGTGCCTGCGCCAGGGCCCGGGTGTCGAGGCCTGGGCCCGGTGTCGGATGGCCGCTGTGTCCACGGGAACTCCTTAATCGCGCTAACGGCGGCCCGGCGGGGCACCGGGCCGTGGACCGTGCGGGCACGAGCCCGGCCGCGAACTGCTGTGCGTCGCCCGGCCTCGGCGCCCGCTCGGCAGTCAGCCACCGATCAAGTGCGATTGCGCACCACGCAGGGCGTTCGGTTTGAATCCCGTTGCGCCACGGCGTACTCCTCGCAGAGAACGCGAATTCCGGCCGCGCCAATTACAGATCTGGGCGCGGCTTTGGTGATGACCTCGAACAGCGCCTGTCGGGCACGTCCACCGAGACCGTGGTCGCCCATGGCGTCGAAGCTACCCGATCGCGGCGGCCTACGACGGGTCCAGTGCGTCCACAAACGAGTCGGAGGGCCCATCCACCCGTGGATCTTGTGCTACTGTCCCCCCAGGTTGCACACAAGCAGTTCCCCGTACGTTGTTCACAGACGCCCGCGGACTACGCCCGCTGGGCGTCTTCTGTTTTCCGGGCCCGGGGCTCCGCACGGCAGCCGAGGCTGCAACAGCGGCCGCCAACTCCGTGCACGAAGGAGCACACCGAACATGACTCAGGGCACCGTGAAGTGGTTCAACGCCGAGAAGGGCTTCGGATTCATCGCCCAGGACGGCGGCGGCGAGGACGTATTCGTCCACTACTCGGCCATCGAGGCAGACGGCTACCGCTCGCTGGAGGAGAACCAGCGAGTCGGCTTCGAGATCACGCAGGGGGCAAAGGGCCCGCAGGCCGAACACGTCAAACTCATCTGACGATGAGGCGGCCGCGTTCCGGCGCGGACCGGACCCATGCGGTGGCCGCATCCAGCATCGTCAGCTCCGATCGCCTTCCGCGAGTCGTGGCGGCGACCGGGCTGAAGTCCCTGGAAGTGGCCGGTGTCAGCCGGCACTGTGGGCCCGGGCCAATTCGGCCGCGATGTCCTCGGGCATGAGGAACGACGGGGGCGGCGGCGGGCCCCAGTTGAACAAGCCCTTGGCTCCCTCCCAGACGCCGGGCTGCCACAGCTCGTCGTCGAGGATGCAGTCGAGGTCGGCGTAGTACTCGGAGAAGTTGCCCGCCGGGTCTTTCAGGTACCAGAAGAAGTTGGATCCGATGTGGTGGCGGCCCAGGCCCCAGACATGTCGCTCGGGATGCTCCTCGAGCATGGCCATGGCGCCGCGGCCGATCTCGTCGATGTCCTGCACCTGCCAGGACGTGTGGTGCAGGAAGTTGACCGGTGCTTGTTGGACGAGCACGTTGTGGTGGTCGGTTGAGCACCGCATGAAGGCGGCCACACCGGAGATGGCGTCGCTGACCTTGAACCCGAGCCCGTCGACGAAGAACCGTTGCGTCGCCGCTTGATCGGTGGACCCGATGACGACGTGACCGAGCTTGCGCGGGGTCACGCGCGCCTCACGCAGGATGCCGGGCGCGCGCCCGTCCGGGCGCTCGACGCGACCGGGGCCGTTGTAGGGCGTCGGTTCGGTGCGCGGCTGCTCCATGCGGGGTGTCACGGTCAGCAGGGCACGGAATCCGGCGATGGGCTCCTCGGTGGCGAGCGTGGCGCCGTTGCGGTGCGCGGCCAGGCCGAGCTTGTCCAGCTGTATCGCGACGCGGTCGAGGTCGTCGGGGTCGTCGACGCCGACGGCGATCTCGAGGAGGCGACGTTGCGGGGCGTGCACGAGCTTCAGCTGCTCGCCGCCGTCGGCGGTGGCGAAGGATCGGTCGCCGAGCGGGGTCAGGCCGAACTCGGTGTAGTAGGCCGCGGTCTCCGCCGGGTTGGGGACCCCGACGGTGATGGCGTTGAGTCGGTGCAGTGCCATGACGGTCTCCTTGATCCTCAACGGGTGACGGTGGTGTGCCGGGTGCCGGCCACGAATCGCTGACGTATCTCGCCGACTCCCTCTATCCAGGTGACCAGTTCGTCACCGGGGGCGAGGAACCGCGGGGGTCGACGGCCGCCACCGACACCGCTGGGCGTCCCGGTGAAGATCAGGTCCCCCGGGCACAGCGGCAGTACGGCGGACAGCCGCTCGATGAGCGCCGGTACGCCGAAGATCATGTCGCTGGTGCGGGCCTTCTGGACCTGCTCCCCGTTGATGCTGCAGCCCAGTTCCAGGTCGTCCGGCGCCGCGAACTCGTCGGGCGTGACGACCCACGGACCGATCGGCGTGAAACCCGGGAAGGACTTGCCGAGGCTGAACTGCGGTGCCGGACCGGCGAGCTGGCGGGTGCGCTCCGACAGATCCTGACCCACCGTCAGACCGGCCACGTGCTCCCACGCCTGGTCGGCTGCCACACGGTGTGCGCGACGTCCGATGACCACCACCAATTCCGCCTCCCAGTCGACGGTGTCGGTGGGCAATGCCACCTCGGCGTAGGGCCCGGTGATCGAGGTGCGGAACTTCGTGAACACCGGCGGTTCCAGCGGTGCCGCGAACCCACTCTCCGCGGCGTGCTCGCGGTAGTTCAGTCCGATCGCGAAGATCTGTCCGGGCTGCGGCGCGGGCGCCTCGAGTCGGGCCTCGTGGTATTCCCCGCCGGTCGCCAGATCGGCGCTGCCGGCCCAGTCGACGAACTCGGCCCAGCGGTCGTAGACGCCTTGCGGGTCGGCGCCGAACCGGCCGCCGCTCGCGTGCTCGACGTCTACGGCACCGCCCGGGCCCGGGATGACCAGCCGACCGTCGAGGTTGCCGATGCGCATCTGGATGCTCCTTCGTGGTTCAGCGGAGTTCGGTGGCCAGCACCTGGCTCAGGGCCGCGTGCAACGTCGCGTACGGATCGGCGACGGCGTGCGCGGAGCGGAAGGCGATGTAGCGGTCCGGCCGCACCAGGACCGCACCGGTGGGCGAGATCTCGCGCTGCTTGAGCCAGGCGCAACGGACGTCGATGTAGTCGGCGTCGCCGACACCGACCGTGCCCGCCACCAGCGGCAGGTCGTTCTCGGCAGCGATCTTGGTGGCCGCCTCCACCCAGGCGTGCCCGTCCTCCCCGGCCAGCAACAGGAATTTCCCCTGCTGCACAAGGGATCCCAGGGCCAGGCGCTGCCCTTCACGTTCGATGAACGCGTGCGGCAGCGGGTGACCCGGCTTGGTGCTGGGCTGGTAGAGGCGTACCGGATCCAACGGCACGTACTCGGGGCTTCCGTCGTCGATGACGGCGGTGGAGCGGTAGGTGTAGCCGAACTCCACGTTGTGGTGGCGGAACTCGATGGTCTGTAAGCCGATGGCCTTGTTCACCGCGTGCCGCTTCTCCCGGGAGCCGGGCAGGTCCTGCCAGAGCGGCCAGAGCTCGGCCCAGTTCTCCTCGGCCGTGCGGTCCGGGGAGAGGTTCAGCGCCGCATCGATGGTGAAGTGGTTCATCGCGTTGGCGATGGCGTTGTCGATGTTGGCCTGGTCGACCGGCTTGCGCTCGGCCTCATAGGTGTCCAGCAGCGCGTCACCGGCCTGCCCGCGCAGCACCGCGGCAAGTTTCCAGCCGAGGTTGTACACGTCGTGGATGGCCGAGGTGAGGCCCAGCCCGCCGGTCGGTGGGTGGCGGTGCGCCGCGTCACCGGCGAAGAACACCCGCCCGACCCGGAAGCGGTCGGCGATCACGCCCTCCATCACCCAGGTGCTGATCCTGTGCACCGTCGGGGCGAAGTCCGGGATGCCGAGCGTGGCCCGCATCCGCTCAAGCACCCGGTCGTTCTGCATCGCCTCGGCGTCGTCGGTGGCGTACTGCATGTGGAAGACCCACTCCTCCGAGCGCGGCCCCCAGCGCTCAGGGCCCATGGGCACCAGCACGCCACTGGCGAACGAACCACCGAAGGCGGGATTGATCAGCCACCGGATGAGCACCTCGTCGTCCGTGGCCCAGCGCGACAGGTCGGCACTCATGTGCACCGACACCATCTTCATGAGGTCGCGCGGCCCGGACATCCCCACGCCGAGCAGCTTCCCGACCGTCCGGCCGCCGTCGGCAGCGATGACGTACCGGGCGCGCACCACGTAGTCGCGGTCGGTGTCCTTGTCCCGGATGGTCGCGGACACCCCTTCGGCGTCCTGCGTCAGCGCGGTCAGCTCGTGGTTGAACCGCACGCCGCCCGGGTTGAGCCGCTGCGCGTGCTCCTTCAGCACCGGCTCCAGGCGGATCTGCGGGAGGTTGCAGGTCCGGCACGGGCTCGCCGCGATGTAGTCCGGGTCGGTGTAGCCGCCGCCCCACACTTCGAGCCGCCCCAACTCACGGCCGTATCCGTCGTGCGGGCCGGCCAGGCCCGCATACCAGGCAGTGGCGCGCATGTTCTCCGCCGGCGTGCTGCGCCGCTCGACCTCGGCCGCCACCCCCACCTCGGTGAAGATCTCCATCGCCCGTTGGTTCAGCACGTGCGCCTTCGGCAGCCGCGAGGTGTGCGGGACCGCGTTGACCAACAACGACTCGACACCCAACGTCGACAAGACCATCGAGGCCGTCAGGCCCGCGCCGCCGCCGCCCGCCCGGCTGAGACCGCCTCAACCACCGGAGTCGAGCTCTGCACGCAGTCGGCGAGCGTGGCCGCTCGCGCCCATGGCCGCGAAGGCCTCGGCGGCCTCGCGCAGAATCTCGGTGCGCTTGTCCGGATCGGTGTCGAGGCGGGCGCGCTCCTCGACCAGGAAGGCGACCTGGGTAGTCGCGCCGACCACGCGGGCCACCGCCTCACCGGCGGCGGCGGCAGAACGCGCCACGTCAAGGTCGTCGACGTTGGTGGCGGTCGTCCGCCAGACCCTGGCCCGGGCGAGATTCGCGAGCACCTCGGCGACATTGGTTTTCTGACGTCGGGCCACCGCGACCGCCTCGTCGGCCGCGGCCCGCGCCTCGTCTGCGCGGCCCAGGGCGAGTTGGGCCCGCGCGAGATTGGCGAGCAGCGTTGGCTCGTCAAGCCGGCCCGAGCCGTGCTGACGGGCCATCTCGAGCCCCGCGGAGAAGCTGTCCAGGGCAGCCCCCGGGCGACGGGCCAGCAGCGCCGCCACACCAGCGCCCTGTAGCGCGGTGACCTGGGCGGAAATGCTGCCGGAATCCGCGGCGAGCACGAGCGCCTCATCGACCACCCGGCCGGCCTCCTCTGCGTCCGTCGCCTCGCCCGTGACGTCCGCGAGGTGGGCGAACAACGCCAGCGTCCATGAGCGCCAGTCCGCAACGGGTCGGAGGTCGTAGAGCGCGACGGCGGTGCGCAGCAGCTGTCGAGCCCTGTCGAGCTGACCGGTGGCGAGACATAGGTACCCGTGCACCCAGTGCCCGAAGTCGTACACGCTGTAGCCGGACTTGGCCGCGTGCGTCATCGGGTCGTCGCCGCACAGCTCAATTCCGCGCTCGACGTAGGCCAAGCCGGCTGGCAACGGGCCGGTGTAGACATGGGTCAGCGCGGTGGTCACGCAAGCCCACGCCTGCAGGCCGACGTCGCCGGCGGCCTCGCCGTGCTGGACGGCTTGAATCCAGCAGGTCTGGGCGCGCGCCGGATCGCCGCCGAAGAAACGAACCGATCCGTCCGCCACGGCGAGATCCCCGAGCAGGGCGGGGTCGCCGACCTTGTCCGCGGCAGGTCGGGCGGCTGCAACGATGCGGTCGGCCTCCGCCGTGTCCATCCCGGTCCTCGCCCCGGCGCGCAGCAGCACGGTGCGGGAGCGCACCCCCAGCTCGAGGGTCTCGGCGGTCTCGGGGGCAGCGTCCAGATGCTCGATCGCCAGCCGGAGACGGCGCTTGGACTCGCCGTAGTCGATCCGAAAGGCCTGGGTGCCGGCGCGCAATTGCCAGCGGCCGGTCTCCACCGCGTCCTCAGCGGCTTCGAAATGGGTGGCCAGCAGGGGAGCCAACTCGTCCCGGCGCGCAGGCTCGGCCGCGATCAGCGCATTGGCCACGCGCTGGTGCAGCCGGCGCCGGGCGGCCCCAAGCAGGCTGCCGTACGCGACCTCCTGAGTGAGGGGGTGCCAGAACCGATACTCCGCGCCGGTGCCCGTCTCCTGCAGCAGTTCTGCGGAGTGCAAAGCCTGCAGCGAGTCGGCCAGGGAGTCGTGATCGATCTCCAGGACCGCGGCGAGGATTGACTCGGTGAAAGTCCGCCCGATCACGGCGGCAGCCTGCAGGACTGCCTTGTCCGCGCCGGCGATGCGATCGATGCGCGCCGCGAGGACGGCCTGCACTGTGGGCGGGACCCGTATGTCGGCAGCGGGCAAAGCCAGCGAGTACGCGCCGGGCTCACCCGCCAGCGTGCCGTCGCTGGCCAGCCCGCGCACGATCTCCTCGGCGAAGAAGGGATTGCCGCCGACGCGCGTCTGTAGCCGGCCGATCATCGGGGCCAGGCTCGGGTCCGGCCCGAGCAGCTCGTCGAGCAGCGCAGCGACGGCCCCGTCCTGCAGCGGCGACAGCGGGAGCTGTCGGTAGTAGGAGTGCGTCGCCCACGGTGGGTGGAAGTCCGGGCGGAAGTTGGTGACCACCAGCGTCCTGGTGCCGGGGAACGACGGGAACAGTCCGTCCAGGAACGCGATGCTCTCCGCGTCGAACCAGTGCAGGTCCTCGAAGATCAGGAGCAGCGCCCCCCGCTCGCTGCGACGCGCGGTGATCCGGCGCAACACATCCAGCACGCGGCGGCGGCGAGCATTGGGTCCGAGTCGTGGTGCCGGGCGGGCCGGGTCCGGAACCTCGAGGAAGTCGAACCATAGGCCGAGCTCGGCCTCCAACTCGGGGTCGAGGCTGAGCAGGCGAGCGCCGACGGTCTCCCGGATCTGGGCCGGGCTGTCGTCGGCCCCAATCCCGAAGTAGCCGCGAAAGAATCCCATGATGGGGAGCAGGGGTACTGCCTGCGCATGGGAGACACCTGCGGTTCGGCGCACCGTGACCCCGGCCGCGGCGGCCCGCTGCGCGAGTTCCTCGCACAGGCGGGACTTGCCGGCGCCGGCATCGGCCACGATGCCGATGACCTGGGCGCGGGCCTCCCGCGCCTCGTTGAGCGCGGCTTCCAGGGTGGCCAATTCGGCGTCCCGACCGAACATGCGGGTGGACCCGAATCGGCGCCGGGTCGCTGACGTTCCCGCGCTTACGCCCTCCAGCGCGAACACCTCGATGGGCAGCGCGGCGCCCTTGACCTCCGTCTTGCCGAGCGCCCGCAGCGCGAAGGACTCGGCGACCAACGCGGCGGTGTGTTCGCTGAGGTAGGCCATGCCGGGTTGCGCGAGTGACTCCATCCGCTGGGCCAGACCAACGGTGTGCCCGACCGCGGTGAATGCTCCGCCCGCGCCCTCGGTCCCGACCGAACCGGCGACGACCTCTCCGGAATTCAGGCCTACCCGCAGGGCCAGGGCGACGCCCCCACGACCGCCAAGTTCGGCGGCGTAGTTCGTGGTGCGTGCGATCAGCCGCAGCGCGGCGTGGCAGGCGCGCTCGGCGTGATCCTCTTGTGCGAGCGGGGCCCCGAACAACGCCATGATCCCGTCGCCGGTGAACTT
>Ga0157362_1000423_pt1 | contig 14293 bp, 10 predicted proteins | sample AttlaeALBM3_FD_111480 | JGI IMG/M metagenome (GOLD analysis project Ga0157362, IMG submission 111480) | Fungus gardens microbial communities from leaf cutter ant in Ribeirão Preto, State of São Paulo, Brazil - Atta laevigata ALBM3 | ecosystem: Host-associated > Fungi > Mycelium > Unclassified ... | reverse complement strand
CTGCTCACCGTCGAGGAGGCCGCCCGTTCCTTGTCTTTGGGCCGTACGAAGGTCTACGAGCTGCTTGAGCAAGGCGAGCTGCGCTCCGTGAAGATCGGCCGCGCCCGCCGGATTCCGGCGGATGCGCTGAACGAGTTCGTGCAGTCCTTCACCTTCGAACAGAGCGCATGAAGCCTTGGCCGAGCGCAGCCCCAACGGGGACTCCTCGATCTACCAGTCCGCTGACGGCACCTGGCACGGTTGGGTGACGGTCGGGATGAAGGCCGACGGGACACTCGATCGTCGCCACCGCCGTGGGCCCACACGGGCCGCGGTAACCGCAAAGGTCCGTAACTTGGAACGCCAGCGAGACAAGGGCCAACTCGCGTCCGCCGGGCGGGTCCCGATGACCGCTGAGTGGCTTCGCGGCTGGCTGGAGACAATCGCGCCCCGAACCGCGGGGGAGAACACCATCGAGTCGGTCTACCGGCCCAAGGTCGAACGCTGGATCATTCCCCATATCGGCCAACATCGCTTGGATCGCCTGCGGCCAGAACACATCGACGCGATGTACCTGGAGCTGGAGAAGGCAGGACTGTCGAGTAAGTCGATCCTGCTCACCCATCAGGTGCTCAACCGAGCCCTTCGCATGGCCATGCGCCGGGGAATCCTCGGACGCAACGTCACCCAGTTCGTCGACCCTCCTCGTCACCGCGAGCCGGAAATGCACCCGCTCCGCGTTGAAGAGGCGCAACGATTGCTCAAGGCGGCCGCTGGGCAACCCAACGCGGCTCGCTGGTCGGTGGCACTCGCCCTGGGGCTCCGTCAGGCAGAGGCGCTCGGGCTCCGCTGGGAGCATGTGGACATGGACCGCGGAGAGATTCGCGTGTACCAACTCCGTCGAACCGAGGCGCGCCATGGCTGTGACGACGCGGTGGTCTGTACGCAGGACCGGCACCGCTCCGGTTGCGCGCCCGGGTGCACCCGCCATGCGCAGTACTGTCCCCAACGCATGGGCGGCGACTGGATCTTCACCGAGCCCAAGGGCGGGAAGGCGCGCACAATCGCGCTACCCGCCCCGCTGGTACAGCAGCTTCAGCAGCACCGTGCAGAGCAGGACGCGCAGCGCGCAGTGGCCGGGCACTCTTGGCAGGACCACGATCTGGTCTTCGCCCAGCCCGACGGCTCCCCCATCAGCAGCCGTCAGGACTGGGCCGCATGGAAGACCCTCCTCCGCACCGCCGGCGTCCGCGACGCACGCCTGCATGACGCCCGGCACACCGCGGCGACTCTGCTGCTCGAACAGGGCGTCGATATTCGCGTGGTCCAGGAGATCCTCGGTCACTCCACCTTGGCGGTGACCCGTCGCTACACCCACGTCACGTCCCATCTCGCGCGCGAAGCGGCCGACCGCATGGGCCGCGCGCTTTGGGACTGAAACGGACCCCGGCACACGGCAGCGGCCCAGCACGAACTGCAACCACAACTGCAACCAGGCGCCTTTGGGCCCCATGAGACTTACGGCAGGCAGACGTGTTTCCGCAGGTCAGATCTGTGCCCGGGACGGGACTCGAACCCGTACTCCCTCACGGGAAGCGAGGTTTAAGCTCGCCGTGGCTGCCGGTTACACCACCCGGGCGGGTGGTGTAACGGTAGCGGCGTCAGGGTTCCCGCGCCGCCGGTCGGTGCCCGGCGTACGCGTCGGCCAGGATGGCCTCGACGTCGGCCGCGGTGACCGGGCGCGGATTCCAGCGCACCGACGCCGCCGCCAGAGCTGCCGCCTCGGGCAGATCCGCCTCCGCCATGCCGAGGGCGGCCAGGCCGGTGGGCGCCCCGACCGAGGCGGCGAAGTCGAAGATGCCGGCCGCCGCGTCTCGGACGCCCAACGCCGCGGCCGTCCGCTCCATCGCGTCCGGTGCGGCCGGGGCGTTGAAGGCGGTCACGTGCGGAAGCACCGCGGCGTTCACCGATCCGTGGGGCAGCCCGTAGGTGCCGCCCAGCACGTGGCAGATCGTGTGGTGCAACGCCATCCGTGAGACCGCGAGGGCCGCGCCGGACAGATACGCGCCGTAGAGCGCCTCGCTGCGGCCCTCGAGGTCGCCGGGGTCGGCGACGCAGGCGGGCACCCCGCGCCCGAGTGCGCCGATCGCCTCGGCGGCCAATAGCTGCACCACGGGCCCGGCCTCGGTGTCGTAGAGCGCCTCCACGCAGTGCGCCAGGGCATTCATCGCGCTGGCCGCGGTGACCGCGGCGGACAGCGGCACGGTAAGGACCGGGTCGTAGATCACCGTCGTCGGCAGCACCCGATCGTCGCGACCGGTCCGCTTGCGGCCGCCGCTGGTGATCCCGTAGATCGGGGTCAGCTCGGACCCGGAGTACGTGGTGGGGACGGCGACGATCGGCAGGCCAAGCTCCAGGGCCACGGCCTTGGCCAGCCCGACGGCCGACCCGCCGCCGATGCTGACAATTCCGTCGGCGCCCGCCTGCCGGGCGAGCGCGACCGCTGCGGCGGCATCCTCGGCCGGCACGTGCTGGCGGACCTCGACGATGCGTGCCGCAAGCCGGCCGCTCAGCGACTCGGCCGCCTCGTCCGCCCGGGCCTTCGCAGACGCGCCGGAGATCAGCAACACCCCCGCCGAGTCGAGGCGATCGGCCTCGTCCACCAACCGCGCGAACTCCCCCGCACCGAAGACGATCCGCGCGGGCAACTGCTGATGGACGAAGCGCCGCATCACCCGACCGCCTGTCACAAAGCCTTGGTGCCGTACGTCTCCCCGAGCTCCTCGGCGTACGCCGTACCAGCCGACGCTAACTCGGCGGGCCGGGTGGCGAAAGATCGGCCCTGATTGCGGCCCGACCGAGCACCTCGTCGAGCATCGTTGCGCTGAGTCGACCGGTGAAGGTGTTCTGCTGGCTTGGGTGGAAGCAGCCCAGCAGGAACAGCGGACGGTGCGGGCCGGGAAGCTCAACCTCCACGCCGTGGCCGAAGCTCGGCCGCGGCCGGGGCAGGACAAGCCCGGCGGCGGCCACCGCGGCCAGCGCCGCGGCCCAGGCGTAGCTGCCCAGGGCCAGCACCGCCCGCAGGTGCGGCAGCACCAGCTCCACCTCGCGCTCCAGCCAGGGCCGGCAGTTGTCCCGCTCGCCCGGGGTCGGCGAGTTGGCGGGCGGGGCGCAGCGCACCGCCGCGACCATCCGGGCGCCCAGCAACGCCTGACCGTCCCCGGCCCGGGTGGAGTTGGGCAGCGCGGCCAGGCCAACGCGGTGCAGTGCGGCGAACAGGAAATCCCCGCTGCGATCGCCGGTGAAGATCCGCCCGGTGCGGTTCCCGCCATGCGCCGCCGGGGCCAGCCCCACCAGCAGCAACCGCGGCCGCACGTCCCCCCAGCCGGGAATCGGTCGGCCCCAGTATGGCTGGTCGGCGTAGGCCCGTCGCCGTTCCAGCGCGACCTGCTCGCGCCAGGCCACCAGCCGCGGACAGGCCCGGCAGACCGACTGACGGGCAGTCAGCGCCGCCAGGTCGTCGGCGCGGCGGGCCAGCGCCAGGACCCGGGCGGCGTCGGTGGCCACCGGTGTCTCCGGGCCGGCCGGATCGTCGGGCCAGCCGGATCCCGGCGGCGCGAACGGTTGGGCGTCCATACCCGCCAAGGGTCTCTCAGCCGGGCGTGGTCAGCGACAGGGCGATGCCGTCGAGGATGTCGTGCTCGGAGGCGATCAGGTCCGGCCCGCCCAGCGCGACCAGGACCCGGTCCAGAACCAGTGCCCCGGCCCCGATCACGTCGACCCGGCCGGGGTGCAGTGGACCGATCGCGGCGCGCTGCGCGTGGTCGGCGTGCAGCAGGTCGGCGGCCACCCGGTGGATGCGCGTTGCGGTGAGGCGGGCCCGGTGCACCCGGTCGGGGTCGTAGGTCGCAAGCCCGAGGGCGATAGCGGTGAGGGTGGTCACGGTTCCCGCGACCCCGATTACCGAACGGGCCTCACTAAGTGGCACGACCCCGGAGGCCACAGTGATCGCGGCATCGATCTCCGCGGTCGCGGCATCAATCTGACGGGGAGTCGGCGGGTCGTCGTGCAGATGGCGTTCGGTCATCCGAACGCATCCGATGTCGACGGAGCGGCTCGCCGCGGGGGCGGTGTCGCCCAGCACGAACTCCGTCGACCCGCCGCCGATGTCCACCACCAGGTACGGCGCGGAAATTCCGGCCGCACTCATGCCCGCGGTGGCGCCCGCGAACGACAGCGTCGCCTCCACGTCCCCCGGCACCACCTCGGGGACGACGCCGAGAATCTCGGTCATCCCCTTGGTGAACTCATCGGTGTTCGACGCGTCCCTGGTGGCGCTGGTCGCCACGACGCGCAGCCTGTCCGCACCCGCCGCCGCGATGGCCGCGGCGTACGAGCGCGCGACGGCGAAGGTCCGCTCGAGTGCCTCGGGGGCCAGCGCGCCGGTGGCGTCGACCCCCTGACCCAGGCGCACTATCTCCATGCGGCGATCCACGTCGACCAACCGGCCGTCCGCCGCCGTCTCGGCGATCAACAGCCGGATCGAGTTCGTCCCGCAGTCGATCGCCGCCACCCGGGTCATCTGGGCCCTCCCCCCTGATCGACCGTGAGGATGTTACGGCGCGGGCGGATCGACGCATGATCCGGCCGCCCACCACGGGTCGAGCCCGGCCAGCACCTCGTCGCCGAGCGGGTTCACACCCGGTCCCGCGGCCAGGCTGTGCGCGACCAGCGCGTGCAGGCACTTCACCCGGTCGGGCATGCCCCCGGCGGAGACTTCGGCGATCTCGGTGACCACCTCCAGGCGCTCGCGTCGGGCCAGGTAGTCGGCGTGCGCCGAGGCGTGCCCGGCTGCCAACTCCGGATCGGCGCCGAGCCGCGCATTCATCCGAGCCATCGCACCCGAGGCCTCCACCGTCCCGATCGCGGCGGCCAGGCGCGGGCAGGTCAGATAGAACACCGTGGGGAATGGTTCCCCGTCGGCGAGTCGCGGGCGGGTGGCGACCACCGCGGGCAGCCCGCACGGGCACCGGTAGACGATGGAGTCGACCCCGCGCGGCGGACGACCGAGCTGCGCGGCCACCGCCGCGAGGTCCCCGTCCTCGGGCGCCGGGCCGAGGACGCCCGGGACATGCCGAGGCTCAGTGCCCAACCCCGGCACCCGGGCGGGGCCCGGCGGGCAGCCGCTCGATCGGGGTGGCCGCCTTCGAGACCGAGTCCAGCAGCCGTCCCCACCATGCCCCGGCGGCGACGGTGCGTGCGGCGGCCGCCGCGCTGCCCGGCGCGGGCGGCGGATCGGTCACCCGCAGCGCCTGCTCGCCGGGCAGGACGTAATGCAGCCGCAGCCGGGCCTGCCGCTCGACGTAGAAGCTTTGCTCCCGCAGCGCCAGTTGCCGTTCCAGGCCGGCGACCTGCGCGGAGCCGGCCGCGATCTGCCCCCGGAGGTCGGCGATGTGTTTGCGCTGGGCCACGAAGCGCTGCGCCGGGAACGCCAACGAGACCGCGATCAGCAGCAACAGCGAAGCGAAGACGGTGGCGCGGCGGGTGAACGGGCTGCGCCGGGCCGCGAGCAGGGTGAGCGGCTCATCGACGGGCGGAGCCGGGGCGGGTACCCGCCCCCGGCCGCCCCGGCGCGCCGGACGGGTGGCGCCGCGGATCGCCATCGGCCGTGCGCGGCTGCGCAGGCTCGGCCGTGGGATGCGGCTGCGCCGGGGCACCTTCATCCGATTGAGCCTCAGCCGGCGGAAAACCGGGGGAACGCGGCGGCGCCCGCGTAGCGGGCGGCGTCGTCCAGCTCCTCCTCGATCCGCAGCAATTGGTTGTACTTGGCCACCCGCTCGGAGCGGGCGGGGGCGCCGGTCTTGATCTGTCCACAATCGGTGGCCACCGCGAGGTCGGCGATCGTCGTGTCCTCGGTCTCGCCGGATCGATGGCTCATCATCGTCCGGTACCCATTGCGGTGGGCCAGCGCCACCGCGTCCAGGGTCTCGGTGAGAGTGCCGATCTGATTGACCTTGACCAGCAGCGCGTTCGCGGTGTGCTCGGCGATGCCGCGGGCCAGCCGTTGCGGGTTGGTGACGAACAGGTCGTCGCCGACCACCTGAACCCGGGCGCCGAGCCGCTCGGTCAGCGCCTGCCAGCCCCCCCAGTCGTCCTCGCTGAGCGGGTCCTCGATCGAGACCAGCGGGTAGGCGCCCAACAGATCTGAGTAGTAGTCACACATCTGCTCGGCGGTGTGCTTGCGGCCCTCGAACGCGTACACCCCGTCGGTGCAGAACTCGGTGGCGGCGACGTCGAGCGCAAGCGCAATGTCGGTGCCGAGCGTGAACCCGGCCTGCCCGATCGCACGGGCGATCAAGTCGAGTGCATCCCGGTTGCTGGGCAGGTCGGGGGCGAACCCGCCCTCGTCGCCCAACCCGGTGCCCAGGCCCTGCGACTTCAGCACGGACTTCAGCGCGTGGTAGGTCTGCGCACCCCACCGCAGCGCCTCGCCGAAGGTGGCCGCGCCGATCGGCGCGATCATGAACTCCTGGATGTCGACGGCCGTGTCGGCGTGGGCCCCGCCGTTGAGGATGTTCATCATCGGCACCGGCAGCAGGTGCGCGTTCGGCCCCCCGAGGTAACGGAACAGCGGCAGCCCCGCCGAGGCGGCGGCGGCCCGGGCCACCGCCAGGCTGACCCCGAGGATCGCGTTGGCGCCCAGCCGGGACTTGTCGGGGGTGCCGTCGAGGTCGCACAGGACCTGGTCGATGATCCGCTGCTCGGAGGCGTCGTAACCGAGCAGCTCGTCGAGTATCTCGTCGGTGACGGCGGTGACCGCGCCCATCACGCCCTTGCCGCCGTACCGGTCCGCGTCGCCGTCGCGTCGCTCCACGGCCTCGAAGGCCCCCGTGGAGGCACCCGAGGGCACGGCGGCCCGTCCCACGGTGCCGTCGTCGAGCTCCACTTCGACCTCGATGGTCGGGTTGCCGCGGGAGTCGAGGATCTCCCGGGCGTCGATGTCGGCGATGGTGGCCAACTCGGTGCTCCCTACTCATGGCCGCGACCCGGTACGGGATCACCATAGTGAGCCGCCCGCGCCACAGCGCGCCGCGGCGCTCCGACGGCTCGAGCCGCCACCCCGGGGCGGGCCCCGACCGGCTAGAGGCCCAGCAGCCGGCGCAGATGGCGGGGCGGCGGCGAGCCGTGGGCGAGCACGGTGTCGTGGAGCCGCCGGGCCGGCCAGTCCGGGTGGCCGGCGGCCAGGTCGCGGACGATCTCCCGCACGCCGAGGTAACCGACGAAGTACGTGGACAGCTGGGTGGATGTCAACAGCGCGCGGCGCCACTTGCCGACCGCCTCGCCCTCCTCCTGGTGGCCCCGCTCCAGCATCAGCCGCATGCCCTCCTCGCGGGTCATCCCGCGGGTGTGCACGCGGACGTCGAGGATGGCGTTGATCGTCATCCGCAGCTGCATCTTCAGCTGCTGCATCCGGACCGCGTCCCCACCGAAGCCCCGACCGACCATCAGCTCCTCGGCGTACACCGCCCAACCCTCGACGAACGGCCCGCTCCAGAACGCCGAGCGAACCGGAGTGTTCGCCCGGCAGCGACGGTCGTGGGCCAGCTGGAGCACGTGCCCGGGCATCGCCTCATGGATCGTCAGATTCCGGACCATGTGCACGTTGTACTCGCGGAAGAACGACGCGACACGTTCCGGCGGCCAGTCCCCCGGGGTCGGTGAAATCGCGTAGAAGGTCGGCAGCGGGGTGGTCTCCAGCGGTCCCGGGGGGTCGCAATAGGCCACCGCGACGCCGCGGTGGATCTCGGGCATCACCACGATCTCCACCGGGTCGGGGATCAGCGTCACCAGCTCGTGCTCGGCCACGAACGCGGTCGTCTCCGCCAGCGCGGTTTCGGCCAGCGCCACGATCGTCGCGTCGTCCGGCGCGTCGACCGCCAGCGCGTCCAGCACCTCACGCACCTGCCCCGGCCGGGCGGGCGCGCCGGCGACGCGGGAGGCGGTCTCGGCTATCTCCTCCTCGACACGGGCCAGCTCGAGCTCGGCCCGGGCCAGGACCTCGTCCGGGAAGTCCTCGGTGTCCAGCGTCAACCGCAGCCGCCGGGAGAACAGCTCGGGGCCAAGGCGGGCATCCCCGCGTGAGTCGTCCTGCCGTTGCGCCAACCAGGCGATGTGCTCATCCAGCGCGGCGGTGGCCGCCTCCAGCGCCGGTTCCAGCTCGACGCGCATCGTCGAGTCCTGGCTCAGCGCGCGTTCCAGTTCGGTGGCCAGCAGCGTGCGCGTGCCGGTGAACTGCCCGATCGCGGTCTGGACGTGGACCTCGGGCATCTCCCGCAGCTCCGACCGGGCCACCGAGAGCGTGTGCGGGATCGCCGCGAGCCGGCCACCGACGCAGCGCAGCCGCTGGGGCAGCGGGGCGAACTCGCGTGCCAACAGCAGGTGGATCGCGGTCCCGGGGTTGGCGACGAGGGGGTTCCACTCGCGCTCCCGCAACTCGGTCAGTTCGAAATCGCGCGCGACCAGCCGATGAACCAGGATCGCGTGGTCGATGCGGTCGGGCAGCGCCAACCCCTCAACGTCGAGGGCATCCAGCTGCGCCAGGCGCGTCCGCCACAGCTCGGCTTCCCGCTCCCCCGCGCGGCAGCCCGGCTCGGGCAGCCGGTCGTCGTAGCGGTGCTCCCCCAACGACGTGGCCGTCACCGGGTTCGCGGCCAGGTACTCCTCGAGGATCTCGGCGGCCAACGACTCGAACGTCGATCCAAGCCGGCTGCCCACGCGCGGAGGTTATCTTGGCGGCGGCGGCGACGAAGTGCCGGACGGGAACGGGAGAAGCTGCGTGCCGAAGGTCTCGGTGGTGATCCCCACCTACAACGTCGCGCGCTGGTTGCCCGAGTTCCTGGCCTCGCTCGACGCGCAGACCGCCGGACTGAGCGGTTTTGAGCTGATCTTCGTCGATGACGGCTCGACGGACGACTCCGCGGCGGCGATCCGCGCCTGGATCGCGCGCGGCAACTGCGAGGCCCGGCTGGTCGGCAAGGACAACGGTGGGCTCTCCTCCGCGCGCAACGCCGGCCTGGAGGTCGCCTCCGGTGGTTGGGTCACGTTCTGGGACCCGGACGATGTGCTGTCCCCGGAGTACGCGGCCGAGATCCGTGAGTTCGTCGACTCCCCCGGCGCCCGCGGGGTGGATCTGATCGTCGGGCGCCTGGTCAAGTTCGCCGAGGTCACCGGCCGGCGCAGCCGGCACCCGCTCGACTATCGGTTCGCCCGCGGCGATCGAGTCATCGACCTGGAGGCGGAGCCGGACTGCTTCCATCTGGCGGCAAACACTGCCTTCTTCCGCATTGACGTGCTGCGCCGGCACGACCTGCGCTTCGACGCGAGAGTGGTGCCCAGCTGGGAGGACGGTCACCTGATCGGCCGTTACCTCAGCCTGGTGGAACGGCCTCGGGTCGCGGTGCGCAGCCGGGCCAGGTATCTGTATCGCCAGCGCGCCGATCAGTCCTCGCTGGTGCAGTCGGGGTGGCGGAGGGAGAGCAAGTACCTGGCCCAGCCCCGGTACGGCTGGCTGGACATGCTCTCCGCGGCCCGGGCCAATCGCGGCCACGTCCCGGCGTGGGCGCAGTACACGGTGCTCTACGAGATCGCGTGGTACTTCAAGTCCGGACGGATGGTGCCCCCCCGTACCGCCTGGGTCCCGGACGAGCTGGCCGCGGCCTTCCACGCCACGCTGGGCGAGGTGCTGGAGCTGCTGGATCCGGTCTGCATCGCCAACTTTGCGCACTCGGCCTCGGAGGCCCCGCCCGACATGATCGCGGCGCTGCTGATCGGCGGGAAGGGACAGGATCGGCGACCGGCGCAGCTGACGATCGATCACATCGACCGCACCCGCCGCCTGGCCCGCCTGCGGTATTACTTCGACGGCGAGTTGCCCGATGAGCAGTTCCGCGTCGGTGGCGTCCCGGTACGGCCGAGCCACGCGAAAACCAGGCTCATCTCCTTCCTGGGCAGGCCCATGGCCGCCGAGCGAATCGTGTGGTTGCCCGCGACCGACTCGCTCTCGTTGACGTTGGACGGCAATCCCATCCCGGTCCGGATCGGCCCGGCGGCGCAGCCGCACTACGAGGCCGTGCCCGACCGCATCTGGTGGACGCTCACCGAGCTGAGTCCACCGCGCGAGCCGAGGGCGGGCTCGGCGGGCGGGTTGCGGCGGCGCCGGCGGGAGCTCCTCGTCGCCGCGCGGGAATTCCGCCGGCGACTGCCCAAGGGTCGCGCCGCGGCAAGGCGGATGCTCGCCGATGTTGGGGCGCGTCGGTTGGCCGCCACCCCGCCGGCCCGGCGGATGTTCCACGATGCCTGGTTGTTGACCGACGGCGCCGACCCTGCCTTCGGCAACGCCGAACACCTCTACCGGTACCTGCGCGCCGAGCAGCCGCAGATCAACGCCTGGTTCGTGCTCGACCGCGGAAGCCCGGACTGGGACCGCCTCGTCGGGGCCGGGTTCCGACTGCTCGAACGCGGTGGCCACAGGCACAAGGTCGCGCTGCTGCACGCCCGTCACCTGGTCTCCTCGCGCGGTGACGATGCGCCGGCCGGTCCGTCCAACGCCGGCCCGGGGGCCGACCGCAGTTGGCGCTACACCTACCTGCCGGATGAGGTGATAACCGACGACCGGTCGAACTGGCTGAACCCCCGCTCGATCGATCTGTTGCTCACCACGAACCGCGACGAGCACACATCGATCGTCGCCGACGACACCGCGTACCGGTTCACCTCGCTGGAGGTGGTCCTGACCGGTGCGCCCCGCCACGACCGGCTGCAGCGTCTGGGCGAATCCGCATCCGGGCGGGACACCGTCCTGGTTGTGCCGGCTCCGCGGCGCCCCGACGCACCGTGGCACCGCGACGAGTTCGTGCGCAGCTGGCGTGCCCTGCTCGGATCCGATCGCCTGCGCAAGGCGGTCGCGGCGAGCGGCCACCGGATAGTGCTCGTTCCGCCCGATGGCCTGGCCCAAGACCTCGCCGTCGGCATGCCGCCCGGGCAGCTGATGGTGTCACCGTCCGGCTCGACGGACATCCAGGAATTGATCGCGGGCGCGGCCATTTTCGTGACTGACTATTCGTCGGGCGCATTCGACGCGGCCTATCTGCACCGCGCGGTGGTATATCACCAGTTCGACGCCGACGCATATTTCGCCCAGCCGTACCTGCACCCGCGGGGCAGCTGGAACCACCGCGACCACGGCTTCGGGCCGGTCTGCGTCGATCCGGAGTCCGCCCTCGACGCGATCATCGCGTTGATCGAATCCGGTTGCGCACCCGAGCCCCGCTACGCCGAGCGGATGACGCGGGCATTCAGCTTCCGGGACGGAAACTGCTGCGCCCGCGTCCACCGGCGGATCCGGGAGCTTGAGGGACCCGTCCCCGAGACCGACCTGTACGAGCCCGCGGACCAACCGCGCGTCGTCCCCCGCACTGCGTAACCTGTACGCCACTGCGGAGGAGGTACGCGTTGCCACAGGTCTCGGTGATCCTGGCCGCCTACAACGTTGCCCGCTGGTTGCCCGAGTTCCTGTCCTCGCTGGACCGACAGACCGGGGGGCTGCGCGGGTTCGAGCTGATCTTCGTCGACGACGGGTCGACCGACGACACCGCGACCGCGATCGACGACTGGATCCGGCGTTCGGGTGCCGACGCCCGACTGATCCGGCAGGCCAACGCGGGCGCCGGCGCGGCCCGCAACACGGGGCTGGCCCACGCCCGCGGCGAGTGGCTGACGTTCTGGGACCCCGACGACATCCTCGCCCCCACCTACACCGCCGAGATCCGGACCTTCCTGGATTCCCCCCTGGCCGCACAGGTCGATCTGGTCGTGGGCCGGATCGTGTGGCTCAACGAGTCAACCGGCCGGAGACAGAATCATCCGCTGAACTATCGATTCGCCGCCGGGGACCGCATCGTCGACCTCGAGACGCAACCCGAAATGATCCACCTGGCCACCAACACCGGCTTCTATCGCCGATCCGTCCTGCGCCAGCACAAACTCGAGTTCGACAACCGGGTCGTGCCCACCTTCGAGGACGGTCATCTGACGGGCCGTTACCTGGGAAAGTTCGACCGGCCCCGCATCGCCCTGTGCGGTGGCGCGCACTATCTGTACCGCCGTCGGGCCGACCAGTCGTCGCTTGTCCAGACCGGGTGGAGCCGACCCGCCAAGTACACCGATCAACCGCGCCACGGCTGGCTGGATCTGCTGCAGAAGGTGCGGGCCGATCGGGGACGGGTCCCGCATTGGACCCAGCACGTCGTGCTGTACGAGCTGCAGTGGTACTTCCGCTTCGAGACGGCGATACCCAACCAGACGGCCTGGGTGCCGGCGGGGTTGGCCGAGGAATTTCACACCACGCTCGCCGAGGTCGCCGCGCTTCTCGACGACGACTACATCCAGACCTTCGCCAACACCCAGGGCGGCTTCACCCTCGACATGGCCGCGGCGCTACTCCACGGCATCAAAGGCACGGCGCGGCACCCGCAGCAGGTAACGGTCGACCGGATCGACGTCCCCCGACGCCTCGCTCAGTGGCGCTACTACTACGGAACCCGGGCGCCGATCGAGGTCTTCCACGTCAACGGTCACCGGGTCCGACCGATCCACGCCAAGACCCGCCGCATTCAGTTTCTCGGCAGGGTGCTGGCCCACGAGCGAATCGTCTGGCTCCCGGCGACGGACACCGTCGCGCTGTCGCTGGACGGCGTGCCATGCCGAGTCGAGATCGGACCGGTGGGCAACGAGCACTACGAGGCCACGCCGCTGCGCATGTGGCAGGAGTTGGCCGACCAGGCCCCACCGAGGGATTCCGCCACGACGATCCCGCCCGCGGCGGGACGACACCGCCGCCGGCTGGAGCACGCGATCGGAGAGCTCCGGCGGCGGGCCCCCCGGGCCAGGAGGACCGCGCAGCGAATCGCCGCCGACCGGGTCACCAAAGAACTTGCGGCCACACCGCCGGTGCGCAAGCTCTACCGCGACGCCTGGGTGGTGATGGACCGTGACACCGCCGCGCAGGACAACGCCGAGCACTTCTACCGCTACCTGCGCGCGGAGCACCCGGAGCTCAACGCGTGGTTCGCCCTCAACCGCGACAGTCCGGATTGGGAACGCCTGGCCGCGGAGGGCTTCCGGCTGCTCGAGCACGGCAGCCCACGGCACAAGATGGCGCTGCTGAATGCCCGTCATTTGATCTCATCCCACGCCGACGGCTACGTGGTCAACCCATTGAACCGCAAGCGCTTCGGCAACCCGCGGTGGCGCTACACGTTCCTGCAGCACGGGGTGATCAAGGACGACCTGTCGACCTGGCTGAACGGCAAGCCGATTGACCTGATGCTCACGACGACCCGCGACGAGCACGAATCGATCGTCGGCGACGGCAGCCGGTACCGCTACACGACGCTGGAGATGGCCCGCACCGGCCTGCCCCGCCACGACCGGCTGTGGCGACTGGGCGCCGCCGAACCGCCGAATGGCCGCCGAACGCTGCTGGTCATGCCCACCTGGCGGATGAACCTGCTCGGCGAGCGGACCAGCGGCGGCAACGCCCGGGCGCGCATCTCCGGGTTCTGGGACAGCGACTTCATGCAGTCCTGGCGTGCGGTGCTCGAGTCCGACCGGCTGCGCAAGGCCGTCGACGCGCACGGCTGCCGCATCGTTCTCGTGCTGCACCCCAACATGGAGGAATACCAATCCGAGTCGCCGCTGCCGGTCGAGATCGCGGTGCACCGGTTCTCCGACATCGACATTCAGGAATTGCTGGTTTCCGCGGTGGCGATGGTCACCGACTTCTCCTCACTGGCCTTCGACGCGGCCTACATCGACCGGCCGGTGGTGTACTACCACTTCGATGCCGAGGAGTTTTTCGCCTCCCACGTCTACACCCGCAGCACGTGGAGCTATACCGGGGACGGCTTCGGCCCGGTCTGCGGTGACGTCGACTCGGCGCTCGACGCGATCGTGGCGCTGCTGGAGAACGGGGGCATCCCGGAACCGGAGTACGCCCGGCGCATGGCGCAAACCTTCGATTTGCGCGACGGGGGATGCTGCGAGCGGACCTACCGGCGCATCCGCGCCCTGGAGAGCCCGCCGCCGGCCGCGGAGGTCTACACCCCGATCGATCCGGACACCCGCTAAGAGCGGTGTCTCACGTGGCCGGCCGTAGCGAGGCGCAGCACCGGCGTCGATCCGGCAAGGCCGAGGAGGAGCCGATACTGGAACGTATCGGCGACGACGAGAACGCGGCCGGGCGGCGTCGGGGCCG
>Ga0157362_1000422_pt1 | contig 14304 bp, 8 predicted proteins | sample AttlaeALBM3_FD_111480 | JGI IMG/M metagenome (GOLD analysis project Ga0157362, IMG submission 111480) | Fungus gardens microbial communities from leaf cutter ant in Ribeirão Preto, State of São Paulo, Brazil - Atta laevigata ALBM3 | ecosystem: Host-associated > Fungi > Mycelium > Unclassified ... | reverse complement strand
GTCGTTGTCGTCGTCGTCGTCGTCGTCGTCGTCGTCGTCGTCGTCGTCGTCGTCGTCGTCGTCGTCATCGTCGTCGTCGTCGTCGTCGTCGTCGTCGTCGTTGTCGACGTCATCATTCTCATCACCGTGGAATCGTTACGTGCACGCGACAACGTACCAAATCCTCCTGCGAGATACGGTGTCGAATACCTAGAGCGAAACTTTTCCACAAACGATCGTTAAAGTTGACGCGGAGGCAATCTTCGACGTAAATCGCCGGTATACACGATTCTTAGCGCTACTAGCTACGAGTCTCTCTGGCTTGAGTATGTACCCCTCGGAAACGCTGTACTCGCTGGTCTCGGAGCTGTAATATCTCAGCATGTTCTCGTCGACGGTCTGCGATCTCGTGAATGGCGTACACATCTTTTTGTACAACGAGCGTACCACTGCGGACTTGCTCCGTACGAGGGGATATAGGGTGGGACACTTGCTAGGGTTGTTGCTTTTGGGCTTGGTGGGACAATGACATTCGCTGCAGGGTACCCTAAGTTTGTGCCTGCGCCTATTGCGCCTAGGGGGCGAGGGTATGGGGGATGTGGCACTGGGTATTAAAACTGTCGGTCTGTAAACAATGTTTTTCATATAAAGAGCACTTTTGCGGGAATACAGCCAAAGGGTAAGCCCATTCCGCTTTTCATCTTTCTTTAGCTCCTTTTTTTCTTTCTTTCTCTCTCTTTTTTTTTTTTATTTAATCACGCGTTCGCGATCGAACGCATATCGGTCATTAACATGGACTCGGAACTCGACTCTGTCGATTCGCCGAGAACAACGGGTCGGCATTTCAGAAGAGACACGCGGCGATCGATGTACTTAGCAATGCTTTTTCTTCATCTCTATGAACGCGATGAGACACAACTACCTAACCGTTCGACCAATGCCACGCACTGATCCCTGCTTTCTTAGAATGAGATACTAATTAAATGGACATTGACATAGTGCATAGGAAGTGCAATCTAATCGTTTTGTAGAGAAGGCGCGAAGGATATCGGATGACTTGACACGTACACAAGCAGGATGTGAAAATGTGCAACTACGGGATATCCATTTAGTTGACAATGTCCATTTAATCCAGGGATTTTCCTTGACTCGAGAGATTGAGTCGATGAGAGTGCTATTCTTCAGATTATCGATTTTATCGTGACATAAAGGACGTATAACGATGCATCCTAAAGTTGCAGCGATATATATTTAAAACAGCACGCTCGATGCTCAGATTCTCCTTCTTACCGGGATATTCTATTGAATCTGCGTTGCTTTGCACATTGACTGCCGCAACGCGAGGTAATTCGTATGCTAAAATAACGGAAATTTAATTATAAAACTATACTCACATTAGCGCTCTCGATCCACGTGGTCGTTCCGATTGCGTACTAAAGGCACTGCTCGTTACCGAAGCTATGCTTTCCATGTCAGAATCTCCAAGATCACCCAATATATCTTTGTCGGGACTTAAATGCCCCCTCCTCGGCCTGTGCATTCTGTGAGCGTGACTGTGTGACAATGTTAATGGATCGTGTCCGATTGAAGGAAGATCCGAGTCCGAAAGGCCACTATAATGCCTTTCCCAGCCTGAGAATAAATTAATCAATTATTGAAGATACAATAAAAATTTATAAAAAGAATGTATTAATATATTGACTATTACGTTGGTTTTCATTCTTTCAGTAGTACCAAAAAAATAAGCAAATATCGGAAAAACGCAATAACTTTTCCAATGAAAAAAAAAAATCTCTCATACCCGTGCTTCTGTATATCGACTGTCTGTTGCGATGTCTCATGAATCTTGCTCGTTCCTCAAAATCTTGTGTGACTCTTTCCTTTAAAGCTGCCGGGATTTGAGGTAGCTGACGTTTCTTTGGCGATCCAGTAGGTGTGGCGGTCGCCGATCTCGAGCCGAATCTAAATAGGTAGTCCATTGGTAAGTCCAGTTCTAATTCCCACAAGTATGTAATCTAGATAATGTTCAAAAGAATTTTCCCTGTGATATTTTATACCTCGTCGTATGAACGTATCCGTGCGAGTAGGGAATGGATCTATGCTCGGGTGGAGACAAGGAACGGTGACCGGTGGGACTCTGAGACCTTCCTCGATATCTAATGCTTGGAGAATCCATAGGTGCCGCGCTGTGCGACCTGTGACCCATCATTCCCCGATGGATCTCCTCCTGCGGTACGTATTTAATATTGTACATCTCGGTAAATGTTATCTAACATGTATATATCGATTTCATTTTATTTATTCTAGTCTAGTTAAAAGTTCCCGTCGAACTTGAGATACTGTCACTTTTTTTATAAATGCTCCATTTAAAAAATTTTTGCTATCGGTGGCTCAGATGATAATTAAAAACGTTTTCGAACGCTTACCTTACGATATGTCTGGTAACTCGAGCCGATAGTAGCGGGTTGATCACGAGAAATCATTAGGGCTGCCCTTTTGCGTCCCTGAGGTGACATATCTCTTCGACTCCGATGCTCACCATCGATGCAGAGTTCCCTCTCCGGCGGTGGGCTAGAATAGTGGCTGCTCCAGCATGCGTTCATTTTTTTTTCATCAATCAGTGAATGTTGCGTGCCTTACAAGTTAAATGAGGCGAGTGCTGTGATCTCGCGCTAATCATTAAAATGCATGCGGCCAGGATGGTGGGAAAGCGGAAAAAAAGATATTCAGAACGCTAGGAGCGAAAACGAACTACACAGCACCGAGAACGGAGCCAAAACGACAAAATAAAAAATAAAATCCGCAAAGTTCTTTCATTCGTTATCTTTCAAATCTTCTTCGTCTCTTTCATATTTTAGCGCATAAAATATAAGCGTGAGCTCAATTCGACTTTTCAGATTGCAAACTGCGAATGCATATCTAATTTGGCGCGAAGCAGCTCCAAGTTACTCGGCAATGCAGTCGAACATTCTCCTTGGTGTTCTCGATCGCGGGACTCTTTTCGTTGCCAAAAATGAAAGTACACGATAAAAAAAAGGATGACTCGTCATAAATTAAGAATACGCTGTGTAAGTGCGTTAGATGAGTGCCAAGTATTGCGTAAGTATTGCACATCGAAAAGAACGACCGTGGCGCGAAGTATGTAAGATATCCAGAATAATTTTCACCACTTTTGGCAACGAAAATCTGGCGAATTGCAATCGAAGCTTCGAGAAATTCAATCCACCCCGGCCGATGCACTGCAATGCACTAAGCATTCTAGAAGCCATGTCTTGTCGCATCTAATACAATATGCGTATATGCAAGAAGCAATGACAGCATGACGTCTAAAGTGCCTACATGAATGGCGATTTGCTAAATATTCGTATTTAATATATCGTTGTTCATTTCACTATGTTTTCGCGCCTTGATAAAGAACGAAAACGAAGGATAGATATTGTCTCAAAAATTTTATAACACTGAAATGTATTGTGCATTGCAATATTCACCGACTGCGTGTACAATATCGCGCGCGTGAAAAAGTACAAAAGGCGAGATTTTCTGTTTGTCGATAGTAGTTCTCGTCACCGACGACGTCCGTATCAGAGTCGCTGTTTCTTTTTTTCTCCGAAAAAAAAAAGACACTTTCTTTCCTCCTTTCCTCCCATCCACGCTTGGAAGTAATATCCTTGTCAAATAAAGGTTTCTCATGTCTTTGTTGTCCGTTCTTAAATTAAATTAGCTATATGATCACGTTAGTACACGTCCCGTTGTCATGTCCCTATAATCTCCGGCTTGTCGGCATGACTAACTGACTGATCTACGCGCAATACAGAACCTAGCGGTGAGGATGCAAGACGTGTGACTGCGTGATTCGTGAAAGATAAGATATAAATTGTAATGGCCGTACCGCTTATAATTTGACGGCATATTATGAAACCTAAAAAATAAATCACAAAGCACACGATTAAAATTAAAATCAATGGGCGATGGCGCGGCCGCGGCCGACGCGTCATTGTCTAATTTTTTATCTCTTCGTAAATCATATATTTTTAACATGAAATATTTTGTCCGCATTAAATGTATCAATTTAAAATATGTCCAAGTATGGATTTTTATAGATGCGTATGCTAAAAAAAAATTTTTGATTGAAAATGGGCGAATTAGAAAAGTCTGATCATATCTATCGGAATTCTGGTTATCTCAATTGGAATTATAATAGATCGAATTAGAAAATTCTTTGTCCATTTTTTATCTGAATTCCAATTAATGCAACCAGATTATTTTTTCAATGTAATATTTTTTATCTCTATCAATATTTTTAGGATATCGCGAAGACATGAAAAAAATGGTATAGAATTTGTAATATTATGGAAATAAATTTTTTTGTAATTCTCGTGTGATACGTCAAAAAGCTATTCGTAGTTCGCCATTAAATATAATAACATCTGCGCAGAATTATAATAAAAATATTTTATTAAAACGTAGACGCAGATACAATTGTTCATTGTATTAACTGCCGGCTTGATTTGACGATGAATATGTTAATATAACTGGCGAAACCCTTTCGAATAATGTCATTAAACGAATATTGAAGGTTGTTTAAATATGCGTAGGATGTCCGCTGCTCTCAAAGCAGACTGGAATGTTTCAATTATTCGGAGAAAGCTTTTACAGGCTAATGCGCGCTTAGAAGCGTTCGCTTTGCAGATCGAAGCTGTACGATATAAAAAAAGTGCAGAGTGATGCCGGATAGTATCTCGGCTTATCCTCATCTCTGCCACTCTACCTGCCAAGCCTATTGAAGATAGCCTACGTGTTCATTGAATTCGCTACATTGATTCGATTTGCCGCATGTATCGTCGATGAAAAAATTTATGGGCAAGCTATCTTTAAAGCGAGAGCAAGACGTGTGTTGACATTGAAACAATTTTAAAAAGTTTACTTGCTAAAGGGAATTACAGGGAATTATATGAGAATTATAATTATAAATACGCATATGCATATCACGAATTTTGTTACATAATAAATTTCGTTGTCGTTGATAATTAATTCACGTCAACGCAGATTTTACAGACTTCGTATTTTCGTAACTGAATAAATTATTACAGCAGCAATAAATTATTGTGTATTTAATTTTCTTCTCTGAGATCCGTTAATTTAGCAACTGTGCGATTTCGAATGAATTCATTATTGTTATAAATTAACTCTTTAAACAGTTGTCTTCTTATTTTCATTCTCTTTTGACGTGCACTATTGTTTCTTTCGTTTCGCACATAAGTAGAGACTCGAAAGCTTCGACATAAAAATTACTTTACACTCAAGAATAATAATCGGACATTGTCACTGAAGTATTAATATAGATACGAGTTTCAGGCTGACTTCCGGAGCTAGCAACGGTCGCGAGACAACTGCTATGTCAATTGGCTTGTTGCCCAGTTTTATAACTTAGCTTTTACCCTCTCTCTTTCTTTCGATTGACCCCTCCCGCTCGAATCTTATCTTTTTTCAAGCTTCCGTTAGCTATCATTTATTTTATATATTCGTACTTGTCTCTATTTTCCCTCTGCACTTAGCTTACATTTTAGTCGTGTAAGAAAGAAAACAAATCAGAACTCAGTATTGGAACCGCTTCCAAAACTTTACGGAAACTATTTTCATATTATTAAAAGAAACAACTCTCTACAATAACTTTATGACAAATGATTGGTAAAAAGAGGGCAAAAGAGTAAAAAAAATTAATGAAGATTTTTTTTTTATCGTGTATTTATTTTAAGCCACGTAAAGTTCTCTCTAATTGCATAGATTCGATAAACGTCCAATTCTAACGGTCGGATATTAAAGGAAGAAGTTCTTGCAGAAAAATATTCTATATCGTACACTGAAATAACGTTTTTTTGTATAATAAAGATCGCAACACGAGAATAATTGTTATGCAACAATAACGATAATAGTTACGAAATCTGTCGGGGACAGCAAATCTGTCAGATTAATATCGTAATTCCTACCCATCAAGTATACTAAATTCATTGAGATGTCGCATTTAATTTTCAATAATATATAAAATATAGACTTATCTCTATTCGATATCTTATGATTCTCGCACAAACGTTTCGATTTGCGTGTGACGGATTTATGCAGTATTCAACGGAGACATTCTAAGCTAGTTGAATCAAACGATTTTTTTCCGACAGTTTCAATATACTCTCTTTCGTTAGACCAAGAGATTTATATATATTACAGAGATTTTTAAGAAATAATCTTACCTAGAGGAACTGCCAATACTGCTTATGCTGGCACCGTCAGCCGTTCTCCTCTGTTCTCTAGACACGTCGCAATCCGTAATGTCGCACTCCGAGGTGTCGGAGTCACTTAATCTCGAGGTGGTCGATGGCGGACTAAGATGACAATCTATCATGTCATCATCTTGGTAATGCCTGAAGAGTAAAAATAGTTAATAGTCTTAGCGGTAGTAGTCACTCCCGTTTTGTCGCAATATTAAATTTATCTCTATTTGTTTAGAAACAAAAGAATATAGACAGAATGAATTTGTAAAATAAAGATTTCTGAGACCCACGAGATAAGACATTGTACAATGTCACATTAAACGCAGAGAGAGACGTAGGAACATTGTCAAACATTCCGTAAGGGATTCGTATTGATGCGAGGCATTTATTTGATCGCTTTTAGCATTGGCATTGGAACTACTAGCATCCGCGAGTGCGAGTCATACCTAACGTGCCGGTGTTCTCCGTGAGCGGTCAGAGAATGCCATTCTGGTTCTTCGTCCAGGAGACATACTGCCAATTCCAGGACAGCCTCGCCGAGGAAATCGTTCGCCTCGTATCTAGCGTAGTCCCACACCGTAATCTCCAGTGCTCTCTTCCTCAGGTCCGAACGTCTGACTCCATTATAAACGAAAGTCTGATTCCATCTGGGATCGTTCGTGTTTGCCACAGTCTTCGTACGTCGTTTCGATTTTTCGCTACAGTGACATTTAAAAAAAGAGTGTATAAAATACTAGTAGGAAGTAGTCGGTAATTAAATTAGAATGAAATAGGTCATAAACTGAATAATCATTGTTAAAACATTTTGCACGGAAAGAACAATTTTTATTTGATAAAATATCTAAAAATTTAGGTAGGTACAGACCTAAAAATAATTATACAAAAAACTCAAACATGATGAGCAATGCTGCAAAAAGTTTCAACATTCTATCAACCAGCTTGAGCATCCTACATAATTTTGATAATCTCCAACAAAATTATTTTCAGACCTACATAGTTATAAATTTTTAGAGACTTCAGCAAAACCGTTCTTTTTCATATAAAACAAAATTATAATGTTAACGTATATACATCAAATAATATTTTTTAAATGTATATTTTTTAATGTATTTAGTTGAGTTTTCATGATATTTGATTGAATTATCTGTACATGCTTCGTTACTCCAATTATGAATATCGGAGCACAGGTATTACGCGCATTTCTTCGAAATTTTCAATTGAAATGTATTATCATCGAATACTATAAGAGAATAATATTCAGTAAATTCACTTACCTTTTGTCAGGAAGCAGAAAAACTTTGGCATAAGGGTTTCTAGGTTGGCCGTTGCTCTTTGGAGTGAGTCCCGCGGCGCATATTATCGTGACGATCAGCTGAAGTCCCACGGGATCGAAGCCCAGCTTTACCTGGATGCTGCCGCCCACGTTCGCATTTCCAGTAGGATTTCGGGAGTGTCGACTGCGTCCTTGGGCGTACAGGTCCGGCGAGCCCGGCGACGTCACTAAAACCGAGGGTTTCTCACGCCTCGCGTCGTACAATTCTGCAAGTGATCGTGCAGCTTCGACTAGGATATAACTTTCCGTATCTACGATCTTGCAGCGATTCACGTGAAGAGAAGGTACGCGCGAGATTCGTCATGAGGAAAGTAACGAATAGAAGTAAGAGACGACGGTAAATGAAGAAGAAGAAGAAATTCGAGTGATCCAATGAATGAACAAACTCTCATGCTTTCATTGCGCTAACACATTCATTGCCAACCGATCACTGGCACTCACATTTATTGGCAATGAATATGTTAATATTCGTGTTCATACGATATGTATTAGATAAATACTCAAACGACAGAAAGATTGAAAATGTATCCTCAAGACGTCCAAAGTAATGTTTGAAAGATTGAGATGTCTATTAGACGTCTATTCGAGAAATCTCTGCGTCGATCGGATACTTGAGTGTGTGAAATTATAGATGCGAAAACCAAGTTCTATCTCACAACGTCATCGAACCCCTAGGGATGTTGCAAAATCGATAAACTATTTCTGAACAGTTCTGGAAACACCCACGTCTTTCGTAGAAGTGGAGTCCGCATGCACGGGTTCTCACAATCACGGAAATCCGTGACAACGAGCCACGAAAGGAATAAGGGGAGTTATTATGATAATAATGTTAGATCGATATGTAGTGGAGATAATAGACAGTAGTGAATACAGCAAATTACACTTATCCATAAGGATTACACGAGATACTCGTGATTTGTTATAAGTAGAAAGGAAGCACGATATGAGGGATTTATATATTATATATCGGTATCTTTATATCTTGTATAATACATATAATATATAATAGTTGTTGCTCCCATAAGACTATACCTATACAACGGTGCTCTTTTAACGAAGGGAGGAGGAGGGGTGCATTAGCACTACGATCTACATCTACGTTAAACATCGACGGCAGATACTCAAGGCAGAATAAATAGTAAATCAATCTTCGTTGCTTCGTCATACTTCTTGTCGTAGCATCGAAATCATGATTCCGGTCCCGTTTGTTGAGATTTGAAGGCAAAAATCTCACGAAACGGTGGTCGATAACGGAGATAAAAGGCTAATGATACAGGCAAGAAACACTGATTAATAGAAAATGATTTAAAGAAAGTTGTCTGAGGCCTACCCCATAGTAAGCATTTCTTAAGACCTGAAATGCGAAAAATGTAATTCGTAGCATAATGTTATTTTTCATATGCTTAATACGTATACTTATGCGATATGTAACGCAGTGTTAGCAACGAGAGGCACAGTGCACTGTTTTAATAATATAATAAGATTTAATTAATAAATATTTTATTAATCAAAATAATTAATTTTCAACTCTTCCGTCTGTTTTTAATTTGTGCTGATTTTCTTTGTTCATCTTCCCTATAAATCTTACCTAGTAAATAGTACAAAAAGATTTTTAAGGAAAAATTTTTTTTAATGAAACAAACTACGTTAATATTTTCTTTGACTTCAACTAAGAGGAAGATGTAAATGCATTTCAAACAAAATACTTCTGATTCTATAATAATCACATTCAATTTAAAACAACACATCTTCCTAATATATTCTTTTCTAACTCTTTATTGCTACATCCAAATTGACATCCTGAGAAGAATGAAAGCCGATCTACCTAAAACGATTTCATCCCTTTTATATTATAATTGTGTAATTATCATTTGTGTATACCTGCAGAATACAAACAATAACATTACAACAATGTTATAATTTCTTATTCAATATAATAGTATAAATATAATAGTAACATAACACATATTATATAACACATTATTGAGTAGAAAATTATAACATTAATGTAATGTTACTGTTTGTGTTCTGCGGGTATATATAATTTTATATATATAATTTCTTGTAATGCTTATTAAAATGTTTATTAGAATAATGCTCGGTACTAAAAGCCCACATGCAAGACTACTATATTATATCAAATTGATAATAAGTATATTTAGAGTTTTAAAAAAAAATATGTTACAAGTATATTCCGAGTTTGAGCGAAACGAGTCGATGATAGAATAATCTAGATCACGACATTTGTGATACATAGAAGCGAAATCAAGTCGAAAGACGGCCGGAAACGAAACGTGCTCTGTGTATAGTCACCTTTGTGATGCGGCGTCGGAGGCCCGGAGATGGTTTCGTGTTTCTGTCTCCACTGACTCTGAGCAACGATTCTCCTGGACGTCATGGGCGTCGATGGGCCTGGTCCTGCAGGCGCCATGCCCGTTGTCGACAACTTTCTCTCAACTATGAGCTCAATCTGTGGCTCCAATCTCGATTCGGCGATGATGTCGTAAACCTCCCGGAAGCTTTTGCCTTGAAGGGACCTTCCATTCCATGCGATCACCTCGTCACCTGAAACAGCCGCAAGGGATCGAGCTTCGATTCGTTCTTATGGACGGTCGTGGGAATGGAAACGGTTTGTTCGCGATTGTTACGAGTGCTGTCGATAAACCGTGCGCTTTCAAAGCATCAAAGTTGAAAGTACGGATTACAAAATTTATTAATTAATGCAAAACTAATAATCAATTTCCGATTATGATTTTTTTGAAGTAGTGCGATAAAAATTTTGCAATTTATAGTAAGTATATTTCGTAACAAAGTTTATCATCATGTATTATTATAATTTCATCGTAAATAGATAAGACTCGGACGATTAAAAAATTCTCCGAATTGCTTGATCCGAACTTTATAATCTTACCGGGTCTAAGTTGACCTTCTACGTCCGCCGTGCTACCCTTTTTCACTTTCTCGATCAGAGCGCCCATGGAACCATCTTCTAATAGTTTGCCACCGACAACTTTTAGTCCGAGTATACTACTACAGCTTCCGGAGCCGGCCGATTTTCGTAAAACCATGTGGCCGATGATCTTCTGACCGTCCTCGCTCGCTTGCCAGGATAATGGATGCTACGGAGCGCGGATAGTATTTCTTTACTGATAATGAGTGTTATACCTTCATAAACCATTAATTATACATATGGAATGATAGTCCGGATTCTGGTCTGAGCTTACATAAGAAAATTTAATAAAATCTGAGATATTTTATGTGACATTAATTAATAACCAGTATGACTTAATATAATTATGAAATATACTATTTTATTGTAAAAATAATTAATTACAAATCATATTCTAGAAACTCATTTATGTTTATAAAAAAACTTGTATAATTTCATCGGTTTCCAGTATCCTGACGTATTTCCATTTTATTGATCTATATTTACTAATTAAAACACAACTAATAGAAAACAATTGTAACACACATCAGTTTATAAATACTATTGAGAAATGCTTTGCGTCTTGCAACACATTTTTCTTGCACTATTTGAGGTTAAAAAATGTTGTAAGATACAAATATACAATTTTGAAACTAGCATAAAATTTGAGAGGATACGAGCTGTGTCGATATATAAAAAAGAACAATATAATTAATTAGAAAATAGAAACAACTTTAATTGACTATTTTAAATAAATTGTTTCTAACAAGTAAAAGCTTCATGTTTTTAACTTTCACGAAATCTTTCGCTATCCTCTCAACAAAAAAAGTGGTCTTTATGATTTTCGACGATCTAGGCACGTCGAAAAATTTAGAACAACAAACAACCCATGCTGTTGTAACATGAAACATATAAAAGCGAATAGTAACCATTGCTTCATGCGCTACATGCGTGATTAGCAAATATTACAATACCTAGGCATTCCATACGGCATGCATCTCGCACCTGTCCCATTTTTTAATGTCCAAAGATCCCCGGAAAACTTAGAAAAAATTATAGATATACATGTATTGCAGACATGCAAATAACACTGCGTGGTCGTCAATATGCGTAAAAATCCTGAGCGTGATGTATTTCTATCTGAGAACGACACGATTCACCAGGTGGATCTACTTTAGGGAAAGGGGTTCGCCTCTTTTTGGCTTCTGTCCTATCAAATGTTGAGCTTCTCAATATCTAATACGAGATTCATAGAAAACCCGAAGTCTTGTAAGACAGTATTTTAACTCAAATTTTTATTCGTAAAATTTTTATATTTTTTTATTATAGCGGATTTAACAATAGCAATACTAGACATTACTGAAAAATTAAAAAGTAAAATCTACATAATCAATCGTATATTCTTGAAAGCTCAAATTTCTGAAATTTTTTAATAAATTCAATCATTTTATAATCCATTTCTACTTTTACGCCAGTAAAATATTTAAAAAGTAATTTTAATCGTTGTAATAACAATGTTTATGATCATGTTGTAATGCAAGTCGAAAGAACTTCTTGTCAGATAATATTCGAAACGCAATGCTTAGCAAGATTAAATACCAGAAGACAATTAAGCATGTTGTTCGTGATTAAACAATAGTATTATACAAACTTCTTTCAACAGTACAATAGTAATATAACCGAAATCGTAATAATTGAAGAGATATTAAAAAACTCTTTGCTCAGAACTGATCGACGACAACTAACGAGGTTGTCAAGTCATCAGTTGCAATATCCTTTGGCCGCGATCCAATTTCATTAATTATGAAACAGATACGTTTTTCTTTTGAGAACTGACAACTTTGCCAATCCTTTAATTGGATCATTTTAGATGTAATTTGCCTCGCGAAAGAATCACGTGAAATTTTTTAAGTAACTAAAATACACAGTTAACAAAGATATATAATCGCAATGCATTTTTATTGAATAAGATCTGCATCTGTCAGGACGCGACACAATTATCGATCGGATGTAATTGCACAAATTAATTCCCGCATCAAGTCTCATACCTTCCTCCTTCGATTTATTCGAAGTCAGTAGAATCAATCGCGCTCGATAGTGTTTAGTTTCCTCGTTTTTACCTTCACGCATCGCAATCAGTTTCCACTTTTGCCTCTGAGAAAATAGAAGCAAGTCTCGAGTTACGTGACTTGTTTGGAAAATAGAAGTGAAAAAGATTGATCCCGATCGAGTTGCTTCAAGAGATATGTAAGTCGTTGCCAAATAAATTATCCGATTGTCGACTGTTTATCCAGGGAATTTAATCTTGGTTATTTGCTTCGTATAATTGGACCGCGATCCCTGTAGCCTATCTTCTTAATCTATCAAACAATAAGCAGTGCACGCAATATTTCATCCATTCGTACAGAAACTTTATACGAATTTGTAAAAATACTTAAATCTAGAATTGCAGTCGTAAAATATTTCTGGATATTCTATAATTAGTTAGCATGTCTAATACTTATTTAATTTTCTTAACCTTTCTTAACGTTTAAATAATTTACTTTCAAAACAATAAATAAATCTTTATTTATTTGTCAATAACTGCAAAGAAATTAAGTTTTATATCGTTATCGTGTTCCTTCTCCATTTGAAGAATTGAAAGCATCGATCAATGTTATTTTCTGCTAATTTCGACAAAAATAGATATCAAATCGAAAATAATCTTCATGAAGTATTTATAACTGTCTATATAATTTTATTTCATTTTAGATCTCGATAAAATTTTTCTAAATTTTTTTTTAATAGAAGAAGATATACAATAATCAATGATCAAATCGTGCTTACTACTTATTATCCATTTTCTCGTTATTTGAATATTGATTCGTTTACACAGAATGTTTTATTTCCACACTATTAATCAAACACACACAGACGCATACATTTATATTATATTGATGAATAAAAATAGCAAAATGAGCTTTATGTATAATAACATCAAGCATCATTTTTTTGTCTCTCTCTAGATACATATTTCTAGGACAGTTTACATGCCGAATACTGAATCGATTATTTGCAATTTCTTATACATTAAATGTAACTCATGAAAACTTAATTGGGCGATCGTACCTTAATTTGGAAGTGGCGTAAAAGAGAAATGAATGTCAGAAATTATATTCACATTATTTAAAAGTACATAAATCTTCTCCGTCGCTATTAAATCTATGTCATTGCGAAACTCGAAGAAAATTACAGCAGATTTTAGGTAAAAGAGGCACGATGAAATGGAATCGAAAGAAGCCTGACGCAAGAGAATTGTACAGAAGATAATTTTCTACTTAAAACTTTTGAATTCACAGAATACTATGGATGGCAATCAGTAAAAAAATTTTTGTCTTTTTACTAATTACATCAATATGTGCATAAACCAGTGCATAAACCAATAGCATAATCGGTTATTTGATAATAAGTCAATTTAAAAGTTGAAAGTGAACGATATTCCGTGACTTCAGCTTTTTGGGACTCCAAATAAGCTTGAATTTTATGTCAAATATTGTAAGTTGTACAAAGAAAGCCGATACAAATCATACAAACGAACCTCGAAACGAATACAAGCACACAAGCCTTTAAGCACGAAGTTTAAGGTTAATCGAGCAAAAGAGGTTCTCTCTGCTTGTCAGCACAGATGGGATGAAAAAAAATCAAACGTTCAAACATAATTTCGTAATTACGGCATATGTAATATATACACATATATATATATATATATATATATATATATATATATATATATATATCTTTCTCTCTCTCTCTCTCTC
>Ga0157362_1000421_pt1 | contig 14333 bp, 11 predicted proteins | sample AttlaeALBM3_FD_111480 | JGI IMG/M metagenome (GOLD analysis project Ga0157362, IMG submission 111480) | Fungus gardens microbial communities from leaf cutter ant in Ribeirão Preto, State of São Paulo, Brazil - Atta laevigata ALBM3 | ecosystem: Host-associated > Fungi > Mycelium > Unclassified ... | reverse complement strand
CTCTCTGCAGCACCTGATGCGCCGCCGCGTCGATCGCTTCACCCGTCGTCTGATGCGCCAGCTCTATGAAGAAAAAGAGACCTTCAGCGATCTCAGCATGCTGGACCCGCTGACCGGCCTCTATAACCGCCGCGGCCTGAAAAACCGGCTGGACAATATTCTGGAAAATCACGCCGGCAGCCACTTTGTGCTGCTGCTGGATATCGACCACTTTAAGGCCTACAACGACAACTACGGCCACGCCATGGGCGACCAGGCGCTGGCGCGCGTCTCAGTGGCGATCCGCGACGCGGTGCGCTCGCGCGATGTGGTGGTGCGCTACGGCGGCGAGGAGTTTCTGGTGCTGATGACCAACGTCAATGCCTCTATCGCCATGAAGCTGGCGGAGCGCATCCGCCAGTACGTGCTCGATCTGGAGATCCCCCATCGCTTCAACGAAAAGGTCTCTACCCACGTCACCGTCAGCGCCGGCATCGCGCCGATTTTTGACGATGAATTCGATCAGGCGGTCGCCAATGCCGATCGCGCGCTGTACGTGGCGAAAAACCAGGGCCGTAACACCATTCTCGCCTGGGAGGATCTGCCGAAAACCCTGCCTGTGGAAAGCGAAGCGCACTAACTTCTGCCTCAGCGAAGGCGGCGCCACGCCCTTTCGCTGAGCGCGGCCAGCAGCTGAACCCCACTCCCCGCTGCGCTAAAAACAGCCGACTTGTGAATAGAACTAAGAACGATTATCATTCTTTCTTCTCCTTTTCCAGGGCGCGTGAACCAGCATGTCGACCATCAGGCAGCATCCGCAACGCTTTCAGCAGACTCAGCCGATCTTTATGCAGCGCGATCGCACGCTGGCCTGCGCGCTGCGCGACCTGATGCGCGAGCAGCGCAGCTATATGCTGGAAACCATCCACCTTGATGAAACCGCGCCCGCCGACGCCCTGACGCTGGCCGACTGGTCGCGCCCGGAGCATTTCCCCGCGCTGGCGCAGCGCTACAGCGACTACCTTTATCGTCAGCATCCCGACGCGGTGCAGGAAGCGAAGCCGGTGCAGTCGCTCTGGGCGCAATGGTATTTTGGCCTGCTGCTGCCGCCGCTGATGCTGGCGCTGCTGGCGGAATCGCGCCCGCTCGACTGCTCGCCGCAGCATATTCGCGTGCAGTTTCATGAGCAGGGCTATCCCTGCGCCTTCTGGATCGATGCGCACGAAGATGAAGAGGCGCGCTATCTCAACGCGCCGCAGCGTATCGACCGCCTGATACAGCAGCATCTGATCCCGGTGGTCAACGCCATCGCGCAGCATGGCGGCATCAACGCCAGGCTGATCTGGAATAATATGGGCTTCTCTTTTCACTGGTTCCTCGGCGAGCTGAAAACCCTGCTGGACGACGACACCCTGTTGCAGCTGGAGCAGGCGCTGTTTTTCACCAGCCGTCTGCTGGACGGCAGCGATAACCCGCTCTACCGCACCATGCTGCCGCGCGACGGCGAGATGGTGCGGCGCAGCTGCTGCCAACGCTACCGTATTCCCGACGTGGAACGCTGCGGCAACTGCACCCTCAGCGTATAAAAGCGCCGCCCGACGCGATTTCCGCCTTTCTCTCGTTTACACTTTTTCCGCCTTGTGGCAGTTTTTACGCCTTCGAACTGCATGGAGAAAGAGATGAGCCTGGAGTCGGTACGGCAGTTTTTCGCCGAACACGCACCTGATATCGAGATTATCGAGATGTCGCAAAGCACCGCCACCGTTGAGCTGGCGGCGCGCGTTCACGGCGTCGCGCCGGGACAAATCGCCAAAACCCTGTCGCTGAAAGTGAAAGACGAAGTGGTGCTGATCGTGACGCGCGGCGATGCGCGGCTCGACAACCGCAAGCTAAAAGCGGCGCTGGGCGCAAAGGCGCGCATGCTGAGCGTGGACGAGGTGGTGAACTGGACCGGACATCCGGTCGGCGGCGTCTGCCCGTTCGGGCTGGAGAATCCGCTCAGGATCTACTGTGACGAGTCACTGCGCCACTTCGATGAGGTGCTGCCCGCAGCCGGCGCCATCCATAGCGCCGTGCGTATCTCCCCGCAGCGCATGGCCGAACTGACGCAGGCGCAGTGGGTAGACGTGTGCGAGGCGGTTTAACGCGTCGGCTTCGACACCGCGCCTGAAATCTCAATGCCGCGCGTTTCACGGCCAAAGGCGACGAACAGCGAAATCAGCAGCGCCACCGTGCCGGCGACGATGGCCATCCCCAGCCCGTAGTTGCCGCCATGCGCCTCGGCGATGCGCGACTGCAGCGTAGCGTTCACCGAGGCGATGAGGTTGCCCAGCTGATAGACGAAGCCGGGCAGCACCGCGCGCGCGTTAGCCGGCACCAGCTCGGTGAGCCAGGTCGGCACCACGCCCCATGCGCCCTGCACCATAAACTGCATCAGAAACGCGCCCAGCCCAATCGCCCAGAAGCCGCTGGAGAAGGCCCAGAGCGGCAGCACCGGCAGCGCCAGCAGCGATGCGAGGATAATCGCCTTTTTACGCCCGATCCGCTCCGACAGCGCGCCAAAGAAGACGCCGCCCAGCATCGCCGCGATGTTGTAGCTGATGGCGATCAGACTGACGGTGTGCGCATCGAACTGGTGCTGCACCTTCAGGAAGGTGGGATAGAGATCCTGGGTGCCGTGGCTGAAGAAGTTAAAGCAGGCCATGAGCAGCACCAGATAGAGGCAGAGCTTCCAGTGCTGGCGAATCGTCGGCAGCAGCGCGCTGCTCTCCTGACGCTCGCGCGCCGCCAGCCACACCGGCGACTCCGGCACCTTAAAGTAGATAAACGGCAGCAGCAGGATCGGCAACGCGCCAATCAGGAACATGCCGCGCCAGCCCACCGCGTCGAAAAACAGCCCAAACACCACTGACGCCAGCAGGTAGCCGCAGGGATAGCCCGCCTGAAAGATGCCGGACATCAGGCCGCGCGAGCGATCGGGAATGGTCTCCATCGCCAGCGACGAGGCGACGCCCCAGATGCCGCCCATCGCCACGCCGTAGATAACGCGAAAGGCGAGAAACGCGCCGAAGGTCGGCGACCAGGCGGAAAGCAGTTCGAACAGCGAGAACAGCACGATATTGAGCATCAGTATCGGCCGACGGCCATACTTCTCCGCCAGGCGGCCAAACAGCAGCGCGCCAATCGGGCGCACCGCCAGCGTCAGCATAATGGCGACCGACACGTCGCTAACGGAGGTATGAAAGTAGCGCGCGAGATCGCTGAGAACAAACACCAGTATAAAAAAGTCGAACGCGTCCAGCGCCCAGCTGGCGAAGCTGGCAAACGCCACATTCCGCTGGGTCGGGGTCCAGTTAAACATAAACGTATCCTGTCTGTGCCATTCGGATAAAGGTCCGAAAAAAAGAGGCGTAACCGCCGAAACGGTTACGAGATTGTTAACGTTTTGTTTATAGCATCTTGCTGAAGGCAGACGCGTTCAAATGCTGGCATCCCTGACGTCAGGATGTAACTAAGGGTATCGGCGCGTGTCGCGGGCTTATCAACGCTCGAGCGACGTTAGCGCCTGTTCGATGATCTCCAGCAGCAGGCCGTTGTCGACGTGGTGCAGCACGTGCACCAGCGCACCGCAGTCGGCGGGGATGCCGACGTCGACGCGCAGCGGGGTGCGATAGCGCCAGCTCTTGCCGCGCGTCGGGCCGGGACGCAGTTCGATATCCACCCGGTAGTCGGTGCCGCTCGCCACGCGCTGATTGAGCAGCCAGGCGACCACCAGCACGTCATGGATCCAGCTGCCCGGCAGGTGGCGCGTGCGGATAGAGTAGTCGATCCACGGGCGCAGCGTGTCGCGCACAAAATGGCAGAGCGGATGATCGCGAGCGGTAAGGCGCGACAGATCCTGATGGGTGAGCAGCGTCTGGGTGGTGACATCCATCGGCACCAGCGTTATCGCCGCGCCGCTGTGCAGCACCTGATGCGCCGCCTCGGGATCGAGGCCAAAATTGGTGTCTTTGATATAGTCGTCGAGCGCGAACACCCCGCCCATAATCACAATCTCCGCCACCGCTTCCGCCATCGCCGGATAGCGCTGCAGCGCGAGCGCCACATTAGTCAGCGGGCCGATCGCCACCAGCGTGATTTCGCCGGGATGGTCGCACACCAGCCGACCGATGGCGTCAGCCGCATCATAGCCATCCACCGCTATCGGCGCAGGCGCGCGCACGCCCTGCCAGAGGTCGAGCATATCGAGCTGCTGCACGCGCCGATCGAGCGCCGCGCGCCAGGGCGCGTGATCTTCTTTCAGCGCCTGCGTCGCGCCCTGCACCACCGGGATCGCCGAGCCAAGGCGCACCAGCAGATCTTTCGCCACCTGTGCGCCGACGTCGCTCGGCGTGTTGCCCGCTACCGTGGTGATCAGCTCCACCGACAGCGCCGGCGAGGCGAGCGCCAGCGCAATCGCCAGCCCGTCGTCGGTGTTGGCCCCGGCGATACCGTTACCCGGATCGCAGTCAATAATCACTCTTTTCATATCGTCGTCGCGTTCTGTTTGGCCTGCGGCAGGCAGCCGCAGGATTCGCCAATTTCAAGGTAGTGGGGAAATTCATGCAGCTTCGCCTCGCCGTCCCAGTTTTGCAGCATGGCGATGGCGCAGCGCGCCATATCCTGCAGCGGCTGGCGCACGGTGGTTAAGGTCGGCACGTGAAAGGCGGACTGATCGGTGCCGTTGAAGCAGACCAGCGCCACATCCTGCGGCACGCGAATACCCTGCTCGGCGAAGGCGCGGATGGCGCCGAGCGCCTGCCCTTCGTTGCTGGCGAACAGCGCGCGCGGCGCGCCCGCGCCGGCCAGCATCCGCTGCGCCGCCTCGTAACCGCCCTGCCGTGAATAGCTGGCCGGGAAGATCAGCGCCTCATCGACCGGCACCTTGTGCGCCGTCAGGGCGTCGCGCCAGCCCTGAATACGATCCTGCGCGTTGAGCATCTCCAGCGGGCCGCTGATGATGCCGACCTGGCGATAGCCGTGCTCAAGCAGATGCGCCGTCACCTGAAACGCCGCCTGGCGCTCGTCGACGCGCAGCATGCTGACGCCGGGCTGCGGCTCGACGCGGTCCAGCATCACAAACGGGGTATTGCTGGCCTGAATCACGTCGATATAGGGATGGCGATCGACGCTGTTGTAAAACAGGCCGTCGACCTGACGATTAAGCAGCCCGTGGATCAGCTCCAGCTCGCGCCGTCTGTCGTCGCCCGCGTCGCCGAGCAGCATCACATGACCGTGATTAAGCGACTCCTGCAGCAGGACGTGCGCCATCGAGGCGACAAAGGGATTGCCGATATTGGGGACGATCAGGCCATAGGTTTTGGTGCTGCCCATGGCCAGCGCGCGCGCCACGCCGTTGGGGCGATAGCCGCTCAGCCGGATGGCGTCCAGCACGCGCTGCCGCGTCGCCTCGGCGACCGGGCGCGGACCGTTGTTGATAACGTAGCTCACCACGGCAACCGAGGTGCCGGCCATTTTCGCCACGTCGCTACGCGTCACTTTGCCTGACGGCTGTTTCAAGCTGTTCGCTCCCGATGTAAACAGAGCAGGCCGTGAATCATCACGGCCTGCTCATGCGTGCCTGATAAGCAACGCCGCACTAGATGGCGTCTTCCGGCAGGTTAAGGTCGCGCCCTCGCGTTTCGGGCGCGACAAAGGTGGTGAGAAAGCCGATGGCCGCCATGGCGGAGAAGTAGACCGCAATCGGCCACCAGTGTCCGCTCCAGGAGAGCATCGCCGCCGCCAGCAGCGGCGCGGTGCCGCCCGACAGAATCGAACCCAGCTCTTTCGCCACCGCCATCTTGGTATAACGATGCCTGACGCCGAACATCTCAACGCCCCAGGCGGCCTGCACGCCGTAGATGCCGAGCGACGCCAGCGCCATGCCGACCACAATCACCGGGATCACAATCATCGGCTCGCGGCTGTCGAGCAGTGAAAAGGCGGGCCAGGCGTAGAACATCAGCAGCAGGCAAAATCCACGATAGGTGATACGGCGGCCAAAGCGGTCTGACAGCCAGCCCGCCAGCGGGATCACCGCAAACCCGAGCACCGAGGCGATAAACACCGCCGTGGTCGGCACCGATTTATCCACCATCAGCACCTTCGCCACGTAGCCGACCATAAAACCCTGCGCCAGATAGGAGGGGCCGTTTTCACCGATGCGCAGCCCCACCATCGTCCAGAAGGCACGGGTCCGGGTCCAGAATCCGCGCGTGTCGGTAACGGCCGGCGCGTGGCGCGCTTCAGCGCGCTCCGCCTCCAGCTCCTGCTTTCTGCGTTCGAACACGGGGGTTTCGCGCAGGTGGCGACGGATCCACAGCGCCGCCAGCGCAATCAGCACGCTGCTGAGAAAGGGAATACGCCAGCCCCAGGCGAGCAGGCTCTGCTGATCCATCTGCACCACCGCCAGCCAGACCAGCGCGGCGAGCAGCGTGCCGCTGTTGGAGCCTAAGGCGATTACCGAGGAGACCAGCCCGCGCCGTTCGACCGGCGCATACTCGCCGAGCATCACCGTGCCGCCAGAGAGTTCCGCGCCCGCGCCCAGCCCCTGGGTAAAGCGCAGCAGCACCAGACAGGCGGGCGCCCAGACGCCGATAGTGGCGTAGCTGGGGATAAAGCCGATAAGGGTGGTCGAGGCGCCCATTAGAATAATGGTAATCACCATCACCACCTTTCGGCCTTTGCGGTCGCCGATCCAGCCGAACAGCACCGCGCCGATGGGACGGGCGATAAAGCCGACCGACCAGGTAGCGAAGCTGGAGAGCAGCGCCATCGCGGGCGTGGCCTGCGGAAAGAAAACGTCGCCGAAGATGATGCCAGCGGCCAGGCCGTAGAGCGCGAAGTCCGCGTACTCCATTGCCGTGCCCAGCCAGCAGGATAAGGTGGCGCGCCAGAAATCTTTGCGCCCGGAAGAGGTGGCCAGCCGCTCATCGGCGGCGGAGTGCAGGCGCGTAGAAGCGCCCTTAACGGAGTGGTGTGCCGTCATACTATTTCCCTGTTTTAGCGATCGTAAACGCCCTTCCGTGGGACGATTCCCTGATAGTCATCAGAACTCCCCGGGTGGCGAGGTACCGGTTGGCTAACCCATGCTGCGGTCAGTAAAGGATTCCCTGGTGTCAGGATCTCTATCTTCGCCGCTCTCTGCCGATGTTGATCACCGGTCGCGTCAAGCAGGCGAAGGACTAAACCTTCTGGGCCGTTCTCGCATCATCCACCGCGAGTAATCACTGAGCGCCATTTTATCTACGCGCGTAGATAAATCAAGTAAATTTAGCCTTATCGATCATAAATCCGACAGCACCAGAAAACGATTTTATAAATACTTATTTAAATACATATAGTTAATCAGAAACAGGCGAGCATAAGGTAATCGGTGTCATTTGACACCTAACACTTTCCCTTAATAATACCCTTCAGCAACCGCTCTGTGCCCTGCGCACAGTGTTATCGCCTGAAATCATGACCAGCAGATGACAACGATGCTTTTAACAGCAGATAACGGCGAATTTTATCCATGCGCCGCTTTGCGTTAAGCTCAGCAGAGAGCGAAACAGGAGAGCGAATGACGATTATCTTGATGCGACACGGCAAGCCCGACCATCACGCGCGCGGCCGACTCAGCGCCCAGGGACTGGCGGAATGGTGCGAGGCGTACGATATGGCGCTGGTGTGTGATATGCCGCCCGACCGGAGCCGCGCTATCGCCCAGCAGGCGTCGGTGATTGTCTGCAGCCCGCTGCCGCGCGCGCACTCCTCGCTGACGCGCCTCGGACTGCAGCCCACTGAGGTCGACGCGCTGTTTAGCGAAGTGTCGGTGCCGCTTATCGCCTCGGAACGCCTCGCGCTGCCGCCGCTGCTCTGGCTGATGCTGCTGCGCCTGATGTGGCTGTGCGGCTACGCCGGCGAAAGCGAGTCGCTGGTGCGGGCGCGTCAGCGCGCCGCGCGCGCCGCCGACCGGCTGATTACGCTATCAGAACGCGGCACCGTGCTGCTGCTCGGCCACGGCCTGATGAACAAAATGATCGCGCGCGAACTGCGCAAGCGCGGCTGGCAGGCGGAAAAACATGCCAGCAGCCGCCACTGGAGTTCAGCAATCTATCACCGCCCTTTTATCTAGCGAGCGCGAAATAGCTCAGCACCTCGCAGCCGGTGCCGACGCGCGGCGTGGCGATCGCTTTGCCCTGCGCCAGATCGATCACGCTCAGCGTGCCGTCGCCCTCGTTGGCGATCAGCAGCTGCCGGTTGTCGGGGCTAAAGCAGCCGTCCATCGGCTGATTGCCCACCGCAATATCCCCCAGCGGATTAAGCAGATCGTCGAACAGGGTAATTACCGGCTCGCCGTCGCCTATCGCCACCAGCCGCTCGCCGTCCGCGCTAAAGCGCACCACCTGACACGACGCTTTATGGCCCGGCAGCGCCAGCCGCTGACGCACGCGATGGCTCTGACGATCGATCACGTAGAGGTGCGGCGCATCCGCCGCGCTGGCCACCAGATAGGGATGCTTCGGCGACGCTGCGATGCCAGCGATCGGACCAGGCAGCAGGATGGTGTCGATCACGCGCCCTTCCGCCTCGCACAGATCCACCACGGTAATGCTGGCGTCCTCTTCATTGTCGGTAAACAGCTTGCGTCCGCTGGGCGACAGCGTCAGGCGATGCGCATTATGGGACGGAATGGGAATGGTTTTATCCACGCGATCGCTCGCCGGATCGATCACCGCCACCGCCGCGCTGTTTTCGCAGCAGAGATAGACCTTGCCGTCGCGCCCCAGCTGACCGCTGTGCGGCGCGCGCAGCGGCGAGAGATCGATAAAGCCGCTAATTTCGCGCTTTACCAGATCGATAATCGCTATTTTATGGCCGGGATGGGGATTGTCGCCGTGAATGCCGTCGCCGTAGATGGGCACATAAGCCTTGCCCCAGGCCGGCAGCATCAGCAACTCGTGCGGGCGCGGCGGCAGCGCGTTAAGCTCGCGCTCGACGGCGAAGGTCTCGGGATTGAGAAACAGCACGCGGTTGCCCTGCTTATCGACCGCCAGCAGCCCGTGGGTTGGTTGTGACATGGCGCCTCCTTTTCTCAGTAAGCCTCCCTTAAGCGTAGACAACCGCCGTCAGGCCACCACGCCGCCGCAACACATCAGCGCGGCTAAACAGCGCAAATAAAGGCAATGCGCGCAGAGATAATTTGCCAGCCGGCGGCGCAGCGGAGGCGAATATAAAAGAGTTCGGACTTTCCTTAGCGGCTTTATTTATTTTCACCCTTATCAACGCGCGGTAAATATAAGGCGAGCGGCAGCGCGATAACTGACAAAGCGGCCTGCCGCTTTCCGGATTATCTGAAATTCAGCAAAAGTCGTAGCGCGCCTATAAATAATGCTTTATTAAATCGGTGAAGAGAATTTATACAGAGTCGTGAGGAAACCATCGCGCTTTCTGCGCTGCGCCTCACCAGGGACACACTCCGCGGCAATAATCACAATAACAGGTGCATCATGAATCAACACCGTCAACACCCTGCCCATACCCTCTGGCGCAACTGGAAACGCGTCTCCTTCAGCAGCCAAATGCTGTGGCAGAAGAAGAAGCACAGCGCGCTGACCGCGCCGGAATATGACGCCAGCCAGGAGGAGAACCTGGTGATCCTGTCCACCGAGAAGGCGCCTGCCGCGATCCCGAAAACCATCTGGATGGTCTGGCTTGACGATCCGCTGCCGCCCTCTCTGCGCCTCAATATCAACCAGCTGCGTCAGGACAACCCCGATCATTCGCTGCATCTGGTGACGCAGAGCACGCTGGCGCAGTGGCTGCCCGATCTGCAGTTTATTTCTGCCGACCTGACCTCGGCGCAGAAAAGCGATATTATCCGGCTGGAGTTGCTGCACCGCTTCGGCGGCATCGGTATCGACTGCGGCACGCTGTTATTCGAGAAGCTCGACTGGGTGCATCAGGTTCAGCAGGATAAGCCGATGGACGTTATTGGCTACTACCGCGAGAGCAGCACGCTTAATTTCCTCTCGCCGGTGATCGAAAGCTGGTTTATCGCCGCCGCGCCGGGCAACGCCTTTATTCGTGAGTGGCTGAAACAGCTGGCGCCAATTAAAAATCTCGGCGCGCAGAACTATATTCACGAGCTGAAGAAGCGCGACGACTATCCGCTTATCGTGCAGAAAATTCATCACCCGGCGCAGGCGCTGCTGTCGCTGGCGCAGCAGGTGGCGGTCAAAGAGTATCGCCGCGTCAATCTCCATTTGCGCAAGGCGGAAGCCAACGCCTGGTTTTATCAGCAGCTGCACGCGGGCAACAGCGACGCGTTCGCCCGCTCCGTGCTGTTTCATCAGCGGCCGCAAACCCCGCCGCCGGTGATCCGGCTCGGCGGCGACGAACGGCTGCACCTCGACTTTAACCTGCGCATCGGCCTCTATAACCGCGCCAGCCTGCTGGGCGAAATGATGCAAGCGCCGTCGCGTCCGGCGCTGGCGCTGCCCTCAGGCGCCGACAAAGCGCGCGCGTAGCCAGTGCGTCAGGGTCGTCACCGCGCGCGGCACCTGCGCCGCGTAGGGCCGGACGATCCACAGCCTGTCCGCGAACGCGTCAACGGCGCGCCACTCCGGCAGCACCTGGCGCAGCGCGCCGCAGGCGAGCGCGTCGCGCGCGCTGAAGTCCGGCAGCATGGCGATGCCCAGTCCCTGTAGCGCCGCGTCGCGTATCGATTCGCTGTTGTTGGTGGCGAAGCTGCCCTGAATCCGCACCTCTACCCGCTCGCCCTGCGCCGCCTCGGCGAAGCGCCAGCGCGGAGTTTCCACGCCGCGCGGATAGTAAAGGCAGTTGTGCTGCGCCAGATCGGCGGGCGCCTGCGGCGCGCCGTGCCTCGCAAGATAGTCCGGCGAGGCGACCAGCAGCGTGCGCGTGTCGCACAGCGGCAGCGCGACGTGGGTTTCCGGCAGCGCGCTGCTGTGGCGGATCGCCAGGTCGAACCCTTCGCTGCCGAGCGAGACGATGCGATCCGTCACCTCCAGCTGCAGCCGAATCTGCGGATATGCGCGCAGAAAATCCCCGACGATGGGCACCAGCTGCTGGCGCGCGAACGCCACCGGCGCGGTCACCCTGACCAGGCCGCGCACTGGCCCGGCGGTGTCGCGCACGCCGAAAAAGCTCTGCTCGATGCGCGCAAAGGGGTCGCGCAGCTCCTCCACCAGCTTCTCGCCCGCCGACGTCAGCCGCACGCTGCGCGTGGTGCGCTGCACCAGCGCCACGCCCGCCGCGCTCTCCAGCTCTTTGATCTTTTGGCTCATCGCCGCCTTGCTGACCTCAAGCCGCTCCGCCGCGCGGGTAAAACTGCCCTGCTCCGCCAGCACCAGCAGCCAGTGCAGATGGTTCCAGAGCGCATCCGTTTTCACTGCTTTCATGGTTTATTGTTCGCTATATTGAATAATCATTTCAGCAGGCGCGCTTTTTCTTTCTCCGCCGACGCGCCAGGATAGAGGCATCAGCATACGTAAATTACCCCTTCCAGAGGAGAAAGAATCATGCCGCTACTGCAATTTGATGTCATTCAGGGCCGTTCAGAGTCTGAACTGCGCACGCTGCTGGATGCCGCGCACCGTGCGGTGCTTACCGCCTTTCAGGTGCCGCCGCGCGACCGCTATCAGATTGTTCACGAAAACAAGGCGTATCAAATGGTGTTTCAGGACACCGGCCTCGGCTTTACCCGCAGCGATAATCTGGTGATGGTGCGCGTCTACACCAGCCCGCGCAGCGCCGAGCAGAAGCAGCGCTTTATGGCGGAGCTGGCACGCGAGCTGCGCGAAAGCAGCGGCGTGCAGGGCCATGATCTGATGATCAGCTTTATCACCAACGACAAAGGGGACTGGAGCTTTGCCGACGGCGAAGCGCAATACCTTACCGGCCGGCTTTGATTTCGCGCGCTTTTTCCCGCTTTGCCACGACGGCCAGCCGGCTGTCGTGCCTCTTTTTTTCCTGAAAGATTACCCACTGCACAATTCGGGCTGCATATGTTGCAGCGCTATGACAGCCATTATAGATTGACGCCAATCACCCTTACTCCATGCGGGCTGCGCAGGATGCGCTCACTCACTTCAAGAGAGGATTTGACGTTGTCCGAATTTGTCTCGGTGGCGCTGTTTCTGGCCGCCATTGCCGTTTACTCGTGGAAAGCCGGACGCAATAAGCTCTGGTTCGCTTTCGTGCTGCTGCTGCTGGTGCTGTTTGTGCTGCTTAACGCCACGCTCTACGCCAGCAACTACTTCACCGGCGACGGCATCAACGACGCGGTGCTCTACACCCTGACCAACAGCCTGACCGGCGCGGGCGTCAGCAAATATGTGGTGCCCGGCCTAGGGCTGCTGCTGCTGCTCTTTTTGCTGATCTGCCTGCTCAGCTGGCTGCTGCGCCGCCACGATCGGCCGCACCATCTCGGCTGGAGCCTGCTGGCGGTGGCCTGCGCCGCCGGATCGGTGCAGACCACGCCGGCGTTTCGTCAGGTTGCCAGCCTGGTGGCGTCGCACACCCGGCTGGCCGATTCCGACTTCGACGACTACTACAGAGTGCCGCAAAAGGTCATTAACAATCCTCATCTCAACCTGGTCTATATCTATGGCGAAAGCCTTGAGCGCACCTATTTTGACGACCAGGTTTTCCCCGGCCTGACGCCGGAGCTGGGCCGGGAAAAGGCGCAGAGCCTGGATTTCAGTGACACCCTGCAACTGCCTGGCACCGACTACACCATCGCGGGCATGGTGGCGTCGCAGTGCGGCATTCCGCTGTTCGCCCCTTTCGACGGCAACGCCTCCGCCTCGCTCTCCAGCTTCTATCCGCAGAACGTCTGCCTCGGCGATATTCTGAAAAATTCCGGCTATGAGAACTGGTTTATTCAGGGCGCGGATCTGCGCTTCGCCGGCAAAGACGTTTTCCTCAAATCGCACGGCTTCGCCTCTGCCAATATGGTGGGATCGCAGGAGCTAAAAGATCGCGTCGCCGACCCCGCCTACCGCAACAACTGGGGCTACTACGACGATACGGTGATGGACGCGGTATTTGAGCAGTACGAGGCGCTGTCGCGCCAGCAGAAGCGCTTCGCGCTGTTTACCCTGACGGTGGACACGCACCATCCCGACGGTTTTATCTCGCGCAGCTGCCAGCGCAAAAGCTACAGCTACGACGGCAAACCCAACCAGTCGTTCAGCGCGGTCACCTGTTCGCAGGAGCATGTGGCGCGGCTGATCGCCCGCATTAAAGCCTCGCCCTGGTTTAAAAACACCGTGATTGTGGTGACCTCGGATCATCTGGCGATGAACAACACCGCCCATCCCTATTTGATCAAGCAGCCGCGTCGCGATCTTTTTATGGTGATCCGCGGCGATCGGCCGCAGGCGGAGGTGATCGACCAGCCGCGCAGCACGCTGGACAACGGCGCGACGGTGCTCGATATTCTCGGCGGCGATAAAGCGATCGGCCTCGGGCGCAGCAGCCTGGCTGGCCCGACGCTGGCGGGACAGTTTAGCGATTTTCAGAGCCATATCAGCCGCTGGAAGGCGGATATCATTCAGCTGTGGAACTTCCCGAAAAAGCTCGACGATTTCGTGATCGATACGGCGAAAAACAGCTTTAGCTTCTCGGGCGCCACCTTCCGGCTGCCGATCCTGTTCCGCGTCGCCGACAGCCATGTCGAGCCGCTGCCGGAAGGGGAATACGCCGCGCCGCTGCGCTACCAGCTGGCGGACTTCACCGCCAGCGAAAAGTTCGTCTGGGTCGATCGCTGCTTCCGTATGGCGCGGCTGTGGCAGCCTGAGCTGGCGCTCTCTACCGACTTCTGCGTGGCGATGGGGCAGCTGGGCGGCCAGCCGAGCGTGACGCGCGTCGATAAGGCGCAGTGGAAAGGCCAGGCGCGCTTCCCGCAGGCAGCGCAGAGCGCGGCGGCCTACCAGCGCAATGAGACGCTGCTGCGCGTCGAGGATAACGACATCCGCTACGACGCCGACCGCTTTATATTCGCGGTGCCGGGCGCGCCGAGCAGCGTGAAGCGCTTTAGCGGCATCTCGCGCTGGGAGAACTGGGGCCGCTGGTCCAACGCCAACCTGGCGCCGGAAGTCAGCATTGAGTATACCGATCCGCTGCCGGCGCGCTTTGACGTGGTGATCACCGCGCGCGCCTTTGGGCCTAACGCGCACCGCCCGATTCCGGTGCGCGTCGGCGATCAGCAGCAGGCGCTGACGCTGGGTGAGGAACTCTCTACCACCACCCTGCACTTCACCAACACCACGGGCGAGCATACCCTGACCATCGCGCCGCCGGAG
>Ga0157362_1000419_pt1 | contig 14373 bp, 14 predicted proteins | sample AttlaeALBM3_FD_111480 | JGI IMG/M metagenome (GOLD analysis project Ga0157362, IMG submission 111480) | Fungus gardens microbial communities from leaf cutter ant in Ribeirão Preto, State of São Paulo, Brazil - Atta laevigata ALBM3 | ecosystem: Host-associated > Fungi > Mycelium > Unclassified ... | reverse complement strand
TATATATGTATGTGTGTGTGTGTGTGTGTGTGTGTGTGTATATATATATATATATATAATATTAATATTAATGTATTATACGCATACATTTCCTGTAGCACACTGACTTACAAATTATCTATACATAGGAATACATAGGAATGTTGCAACGTTTATAACACTCCCTTGATCGGCAATGACGGAAACCAGGAAGAAGTCTCATCCTTTAATTGATCATATTTCAGCTTGTTGATAACAATACTAGTCACGATCTTTTCTACATCATGGGTTTGCCCATAGTAATCCACAAACAAACCCTCTGGATCTATCAAGTATATAATGATTGTGTGATCCACCTAGAAAAAAAAATATAATGTTATCAAATTCGTTCGGGATTGTTACTAAAATACAATTATTAAATTGCTTCCAAATAATATACTAACAATATAATCCTCATCTTGGTCTTTAGGTCCATTACTATAATAAACTCTGTATGCCTTGCACGCTTTTCCAACTTGTTCAATACTGCCAGTAAGACCAATGATCTTGTCAGAAAATTCTTTCAGATACTTGCTGACAACAGTGGGTGTATCTCTCTCTGGATCCACCGATATGAAAATCGGTTGTATCTTAAAGTTGTGTTCTTTTTCTGAAAAATAGAAATCATGTACTCTATTAATCAAATGCAAGACAACAAGAGTATTTTTAATTATTATAATTAACTTTAATCTCTAACATTTACCAAGAGTGTTTACTACGTTTGTCATCTTTTCAATTTCATCGGGGCAAACATCTGGACAATGCGTAAATCCAAAATATATCAACACCCATTGTCCTAAGAAATCATCAGATTTCACTGGCTTTCCCTCCGTATTCACCAACTCGAATTTGCCGCCGATCTTAGCTTTGCCTAACTGTCGCCTTCTTTCTTTTGCTATAATCTTATCTTTTTCTGTTCTAAGGTGATACATATATAACACAAGACCAGCACCAATAATACCAGAGATTGTCAAGCTTTTCCATGTAATTGGCGATTTTTTGTTTATTTTTGTAGGTTTTTGAGGTAAAATAGACTGTTGATTTAATATATTTGACGTGTTCATGTATCTAAACTGAGTAAACAAAAAATTATTACTAAAAAAAGTCTGGAGAAAACTCCATAACAAATATGAATATTAAATTAATAATTTTAAGTACAAAAAATTTAATTATTTCAAAAAAACAATAATATTAAACATAAGATCTATACCCATACAGTAAATGTAAAAAGTATTCATACAGATTTTATAAAAAATGTTTATGCTCTTAGGCCCAATTTTTCACTTGTGATAAAGCTTAATCTGATGTTTCACCCAATAGATTTCATCTATGACAGTATCATAAATCCCATTGAATAAAACAAGGGATAATCAGGGATGCCTTCCATTTAATAACACAAGTGTTAACACAAATGTTGCTCTATCTTTTTTTACATTTCACGAGTAACAAAAACAAAATGACACTTATGTCATTAAACCAAATATATTCTAAATTAAGTCTAATCGTAAGTTAGAAGTCAGAAAACCACGCTTTAGAAGCTAAATGTCTCGATTATGCAAATATTTTTTCTACAAAATAGGACAATTTGTTATTTTCGCTTAGCTAGTATTAAGATAATATATCTTAATTAGTATCTTTTTAGGTGAAATAATTTCGAGAAATTTAAAATATATTGTATTCATTATTAATAAATTCATAGTGTTTATTTACTACAAAGCTTTTTTAATAAAAACTTTCCTGTATGTGTACTTTTTGCATTTATAATATATGTATGAAATATTATTGTTGTTTGGAATATGAAACAACTTTGATGAAAGATTACCTTTGTAAAGACATTATGAGTACTTTTATTTAATGACGCAATAGATCTTAATATTAATGTTGACATTGTATTACACAGATCGAAATTTAACTTTGGTCAACTTTGATCAAAAAAAGGTTATATTACCGAATCTGCAATGCACACACACACACACCAACATACACTGACAGTGATTCTGATCATATTCAAAGCCAGAATATCAAATACGAAAACAGATGTCGCCACATTTCAGTTAGATAATTTTATCATCAATAGCAAACACTTTATTGAAATTAATTAAATGTTATCGGCTAGTTATCTGCATTTATTAAATAAAGCCAATAATAACTGTACCAATGTAGTTTTTTGTTTTCAATCAATTATTAATAAAAATAAAATATATAATGTAATACATATTATTTAGTATATTTGTTATCTATTTCGCTTTTGTGAAAATATGAATGATAACGAAGTCAAGTTATAAAATACAAAACAATTTCTGGCATCACATATCCTTTAAAATATAAAATCAAAATATTTATTTAATTATAATCATTTAAATACATACAATATTGTTTCTTGTATATTTTTCTTACAATTTCATAATTAAAAACAATCGAGTTGATTTAACTCTTACAAATGGTTAAGTTCATTGACGATATTTTATTCCACATACAATATATAAAAAAAATGTCACAATTAAAAAAATATATGAACATGCGAAATGTGAGATTATAGATTTTTTATGATATATATTTACATATCCAATAGATACATATTCCAAACAATAATCCGAAAGATTCAAAAAATTAATGAGAAAAAACTGAAATAGCACATTCACACATTAATACGCAAGTCTTATTTAACCCGAAGTTTCCTTGCTCTGCTTTTGCTGAATCATTTCTCTGATTTCATTTTCGCTCTCCTTGAAACTCCGCTGTAGATACGTTTTGTTATTTTCTAGCGTCTTGATCTTCTCATCAGAAGTTTTTATTTTATTATCCAAATTCTCCTTAATGTTGTTCATATTATCTAGAAGGAACATTCGACCGACAGATTCATACATTCTTGTATCCTCGGGTAAACTGCTAATTTCCTTTGTGGTGAGTTCTGCCCGCTGTTTCGTACGCCGCAATTTCTCAATTTGTATATCAGCCAACTTCAATTTTTGCTTAGTATCTACCATCTTCTCGTGTAACTTTGAGAAGGCTTGCTTCAATTCTTCGTCCAATACTTTCGACATCTTCAGTTATCACAATGTCTTGTATGGATAAAATTATAAAATCCTGGAAATATTTAAGTAAAAGAAAGTTTATATTCTATCAATTTAATCTTTATATCAAAAGATATACAGTTATATTATGTAGGAATAATCAATTAAATCAATTAATGTATGTATAGAACATTTTACGCTTTACAGTACTGACAAAAAATTATCTTTTTACTTCTAAATAAGACAATGTCTTTCGTGGAAATAAAATTATAGAACTGTGTTCTGAAAAGATTTAAATGACAGGAAATTCATATTTTATCAATTGTATTTGATTTTTATGCTAACAGGTATATATTTCAGCCAGATAAAATCAATTTTTAATATATATTTAATTTGGTATGTTTTATTCAATATATAGACTAAAGCTTTATGTTCATACAGCACTGATAGAAAATTTTATCTTTTTACTTCAAAATAAGTCAAGATAATATCTTTTATGGATAAAATTACAAAATAATATCCTGAAAACCTTCGAGTGAAACATTTTTATTTTACAGGACATTTTTATTCTATTGCATTTGATCTTTATGTTAACAGGTACATATATGATTACATGCAGATAAAAGATCAATTTTTAATGTGTAGGTTTATGTTTTATTTTTATGTAGCTGAAAATCATCTTTTTCAAAATAAGTCAAATAAAATGTTGAACAGAATTGTGACTCCTTACCTCAAATTTCTGCGAGAAATTATTGTATTTTCTTATACAACGTTCCTAACCATATACGTCAACAGCACAGAGGTAATACAACTGTGAAGTGAGTCACAATCCGATTATCGAGATTATCGAGTAATCGAATATATATCGATACTTTCTGCTTCATACATCCAATCTAACCTTAATTACAATCTGATCTAACCTAACCAGTAATCACAAAAGTTTATAAACAAGAGAGAAGGATTACTACAGCGAATGTCTCTAAAATCAAAGTAAAGTTTGTAATGAAATACTGATATTTATTCATTAATGTAATTGTTATATATCTGTTGTAACATTATTAATCACATATTAATAACATTATAAATATTGTCAATCAGGCAAGTGTGATGCAAGTAGGTTAGGAGGAACCGTTATTTCTCGCGATAATAATGGCATCACCAACATCAACGTCAACATCGTCGACAGCACCAACAACAACGGCAACAACAAATCAAACATCATGGGAACCGCACCGGATTACGCATATCAAGCCGACTTTCGACAAATGTGAAAAGGCACTTGCGAATCGCACGGATCTGTGGCACAAATTCATCGTCTTTGACGGTGCTGTGTACAGACGAACCGATGTCCTGCGCGCCATTATAATCACTTGTGAACCAGCACTCCTGATACCAATCATGTACACCATCGAGGACAAGAATAAGACGACATTCCTCGCGAAATGTGCCATTAACGCCATAGAGAATCTAGTGAAGCAGGGACTGACCATAACATTGCCCAGCGGCCAGGACCTGTATATAGACATTGTCCTGGGATTTCTTGGTGCAAACGAGCTGCGAGTGAATACAAACAAGATCATAGCAGATGCCCTGCAATGTAGGTATGAACCAATAAGAAAGATATTCAATCTGGACGATTTCGAGAACGAAAGGGCTTTGGGCTCGATATTTTGTCCCATTTCCATTCCAAAGATCTTTGATCTGGTCTTGCGTTGCAGTAGAACAAGTATTAGCATTCGTGATCCTCAACAATCGAAACTGGCTGTCCGTGAGTTGAGCTTGAGATATAACAAACTCACAGCTGTTATCCTGTTTGACAAATTTTTTAATTTCCACTTGACCAAGTTGGACTTGAGGCATAATCAAATCTTAGACGTGGAATATCTGCGCTATTTTTGTGAGTTTAAGATAAGCGAACTTTGGTTGGATGGGAATCCATTGTGTGCGAAATATACCAACTCCCAGGAGTATATACAGGCCGTGAAGAATGTTTTCCCACATTTACAGATCTTGGATGGAATCGTTATAGGAATGGAGAATAAGTTTGTGCCGAGCATGCAGAGTTATTATCTAGGCAACGGAACGAAGATTCCTTTGATGAGACAATTTGTCAAGCATTTTTTCGCCCTATATGACCAAGATGACAGAATAGTTATGAACGGCCTATATGATAAAAATGCATTCTATTCTATGTCGTTAGGTAATAATATAACGAATCATATACATAAAGAGATTGTTAAGACATTTTCCATGAATAGAAACTGGTATAAAATTTCTGATTGTGCCAAGTGTCACGAATTTCTATTTCGAGGACCTGAAAAAATAATCACTGCCCTTCAAAAGCAACCACCAACAATACACTATCTCAAAACATTTTGTATCGACTTATTATATGAAGAAGATAATTGTTTAACTGTTTCTGTGCAAGGTTTATTTGCATATCGACTCTGTCCACCCATGCTGTTCAACAGAACTTTCATTATTACACGAAAAGAAGACAATGAATATTGTATTATTAATGATTTATGTTACATTGATGGCACACCCCCCAACGCAACTAACGAAGTGAGATTTGATCCAAAAGTCGTACCTAAATTTATTCCAACAGTACTCAGCGTGACAGAAAAGGAACAACTGCTTAGATTTTTACGTGAACTTACTACAATGAATATTCGATACTGTTATAAATATCTTCAAGATGCAGAGTGGAATATAAAAAACGCGATTATTACTTTTATGAAAAACTATTCAGTTAATGACGTTCCCTCAGAAGCTTTTCAATAAACATACAATTATATTAAACTTTAAGATATATATGTATATATGTTGGTCATAAAAAACACAAGTAAAATTTTATATTCTCATTTATATTTAAATAATTATATTACTAATATTTTATAATATAATCCTTTCTTATAGCTTAAATATAAACAGGTTGGAAGGAAAGAGATAAAAGTTTTCCACTGCTCTATTTTAATTGTAAAAAAAGTCTTACAAATAATATTTACAAAACTAATAGTTTCAGACATTAACAACCTTGCTGTGTATTTAACAGAGTTATAGTCTTAGTAATATAAGGTATCGTGTTGACATTCGAATTTACTCCCAATTCGAATACCCTCTGCAGCAACGGTAAAGCGTGTTCTACAATGTAAAAAGAAAAGGATTTAAGTATTTAAATTTGTAAAATTATTGTTATACTTCAATATTGACGTAAATGCATTTTGTTACAAAAGTTCATTCTACCTTGCATGCATAATACGATATCCGGTAATTTTTCTAAAGCTGACATAAGGACATCCGCTCTGTGACTGTCCAAGCATCTTTGAAACGCCGATAATATGTTCGCATTCGATGTAGGACGGTATTTCAATGCTCTAGCGAGTAGACTATGAGCGAGTGATCTGATATTACTTTGCGGTGATACAAGTAATTCCGCTATGTTGTCCGTTATAGGCTCCAAAACTGAAGGTTTTCGCAACGCCACGTGTTCGATTTCTTGAAGCGCACTGAGTACATCTAAAAAGAAGCAATCATTAATATAACTCTTTCATAATTAGAATATTTGATATTTTAATTGTAATACTTTAATGCGCTTATAAAAAAACGATAAATAAATTCTTTGTTTTATATATTAGGTGTAGTAAAAAGAAATCCATTATTTTTGCATGAAATTGAATGGAAAAATAATGGATTTCTTTTTACTACACCTAATATGTGGTGTCCAGCAAAATCTGGTTAGTCAATTCAAGGACATTGCAGATAAAAGTCCAGGCTTTTCCAGAATTTATCCATCGATTAATTTTCATTATTTAATTAATTTTCATCGATTCGTGCAATATTATATGCTTCATATTCAAATTAGAATTTTATAGAATGAATTAAAATGTTAACAAATTGGGAACAATATTATTTATAAATAATATCAAAGAAACGTTCCGTCAAACGATTTTTTTACTGTGTTTTATTTTAGACATTAAATTCAAGTTTCTTATTGGTAACTTATTGCATCAAGGAAAGATTTACAAACACGCCTTTTCCTTTTATTATTTCTTTTTTCACGTGATTTTTTTTAGAATGAAAAAATAATAAATTCTAGGCCAGACCTGAAATTTCAGAGGTTTTCCAGGAATTTTCCAGAATATAAAATTCCAGTATAATCCAAGGGTATTCAAGAACCGCTGGACATCGTATGTGCGTGTATATAATTGAATTTTATAATTTAAATAAAGATATTTAATAGAGTTACTTTTCGTACCTTCTCCATGCAGCTTAGCAAGTGTAGTTAGCAGCGATTGCCAGTGTTGCGGAATAGTGGGTTCCGGTGGATGTAGCGCAGGAGTTACAGTGATTAAAATATCATCCATATCTTCTCCTTCTCTCGGCATCGGTATTCCTGATACGAGTGTTCTCAAAGCGGGTACGTTTGAATAATGTACCTGCAACTCACTGTATATGCATGTAAACTATATATATATATGTATACATACATATAAACTACGTATACATAAACATAATAACTGTAAATTATTTACAGTATAGAAAATAGAAATACATAGAAAATAGAAAATAACTTACTGTAAAGCATGTGCGTGTTTCTGAAGATATTTCAATGCTCGTTGTGGATCATGTGATACATAGGACTGTAATAATGACACAAATCTATTGAGCAAAGAAACAAGATCTTTTATATGCCCATAATTCTGTAAACAAAATCATACAATATTAAAACAGTTTGTATTTGAAGGATCTAAAATGAAGAAGGAATAAAAAAAAAAAATTTTAGAGTAATTAATAAAGATCTAAATCATTTAATATTTTATCTTATAATACAGTTTGTAAATTAAGTTTTTTAATACTTACAATTGAGCAGCATTTTACAATTATGTAAACGTATCATTATAGAAGGTATAATATAAATAATAATACCTGAAAACATTGGAAGTAATTTCCCAAAGTATTCTCCAGCGCAGTCTCATGTTGCTCGTTAAACAAATGTGGCTGCAATAGTTCCAATAGCCCCATAACTTGATTGAAAAGATTTAAATGATGACCGGATCTAAATGAACCAAAATCAAGATAACATCTTCCCATCAAAGAGGATGCCAACATCGGCAATTGTCGCAGTACTAATATAGGATGTACTGCGGCCATTTTTCTCGCACAGAGTTCAAATTCCTGAGACTTGGAATTCCACGATTTTTGTCTCGGAGTCGCCGCTAGAGCCGTCAACAGGGAATGGCTCATGCAGTCGAGCACCGAGCCCGTCCAATTGGTTATCCTCGAACCATTGACGAACTTGCTCGCTTGGAAAGTGTCGAGGTAACAAATGACTTTCGGAATCTTCATGTACATATGCAGTAGAAACTGATGCGCCATATCTGCTGAATCTGCACTGAAAGTTAAATATAATCATTTTATATATTAAAATGAACACTAAATTATGCATTGCAAAATTTATACGACTATAAAATTCGTACTCAGTATTATCCATCATACGTTCCGCTAAATAATTAACCACATTAGGAATCAGGCTGTCTTCGGTGGATATACAGTGTAAGAGTAGATCGAGTCTAATATCCATCCTTGCTAGGGCGGCATTTCTATTCTGCATTTTACAGATAATAACACCTTCAAACACTATATATGCCACTAAATTAAGTAGCTGCCGTTCTTCCAACAACAGAATATTCTCAGGAACGTAATGCTTCGGAGTAAACTTGTCTCGGCCCTGCCACAGCTTAGGATTGCATGTCAGAGCCCATAAAAAGTCCAGAACTGCTGTAGAATCATATCTACAAACACATTAATATTCATAAATATAAATATAAAGAATATATTGATAGTTAAAAAACTTAGAAAAACTTTATTATTTGTTCATAACAGAGAATATCATGAACAAGAAGATATAGAATAAGAGCAAAAAGATTGATAGAAAAAATGTTTATTCGCTCTGCTCACCCGTCATCACATTTGTCTAACAAGTGTCCGACACATTTATATAAAGTAGTCCAACTTGCTGTATGCGTCAAGAGCGTCAACAAGTAAGGTCTACAAGAATGAGAGCTCACGATGTTCTTGTCAATGTTGATATGCATCTTCGCCTTATCGAACAGTAACTTCATTTGGAGATTCGGGCAAATGCCGATCAACTCTGGCTCCACGGAGGCCAGCCAATCGATCAGTAAACCCATGCGAGGTTTCAATGCGTCTTCGTTACTATCGCTGACCAATAATCTCGCCATAGCCTCGACCAAATCGTCATTTTTCTGCTGCTTTAAACAGACATCCAATAATTTACGGCCCACGCTCTCCAGATTTACAGGATCCGTGCTCTCCAGTATCGAGCCTGGGCTCTCGCCGCGGTTCATCAACATCGATAGTTCCGCGCGTTGAGGCGTTTTCATCAACTGCACGTTAGCAAAATCTCGCAAGATCGATAGAACTGGAGCTTTCACATCGCCTATCAACGATATCAAATTCAGACACATATTACGTGCTAATTCGATCACGTGTTTCGATGTCGATCTCTTAAGCGGTAACAGTATCACGCGCATTAGCGTGCAAGAGTACTGCGGCATATGCACAAGTGAAGCCAGGAACTGCTTGACCTGCATAGAGCTGAGAACGCTACATATGTGCTGTATCGCCAACAGCACCGAACCGCTCTCCTTTATACATGATCTCTGCAGATCCTTCGCTAGAGTCTTGTGCAAACGTCGATAAGCATCCATTTTCTGATTCATTGGAATATTTTCGATGAAGAGCCGATTTATCAAATGGGGCACGTCGGTCTTCACGGAGCATTGTATGACGGATTGCTTTTGCACTGTGGCACTAACCGGCAATGGTTGCTGCAAACTCACGATTGACATAACGCTCTCATCTGGTAATTGCGGTTCCAGTAGTTGCAATACCTGAACGAACACCAGTCCACCTGTAGCACCTCTTCGATGTTGTACTTCAACTAGTTGTGCCATATATGTTTTATCTAAAACTGCCTCGCCAACAGAGCTGGGATCAATCTGAACACCTGCATCGAGCGTATGAAGCAGTTTGCTCATTGACGACACAGGTATTCCAAAACTTTGGATAAAAAGTACCAACTGTTGAGGCTCAAGATCCTTTAAGGCTGCGTCGACTAATCGAGGCACGTTACTTCTAATCATTCGCAATTTAAGCCAATCAGGTATAAGCAACGCTTCCTCACTAGTATCCACGAGAAAAGCTTTCGGCTGCTCCGTTAAAGGAAACCATGTTTCCAACAAATTACTAAACAATGGATCATCTTCGGATGTATCGTATGTCAATAATATAATCATAGCGTGCACTACTAGAATGTGCATAGTGCATTCTTCGCCATTACTCCACTGAACTAGAATTTGATCTTGACTTTCAGACCATTGATAATCTTCTCCTCTAGGTGATCGCGCTTTCTCAAGATAATTACAAAAAATTGCCATGAAGGAATGCAATGTTTGTTTGGTTTGTGGATTATCACTTTCAGATTGAGGCAGGATAGCCGCAATAATGGTACTTCGTTCAACGACTAATTGGGAAATTTCGTTGGCTAAATCGGTCAAGTCAGGTAAGTCATCATCGACAGTATGCACGGCTAGATATGATATATAAGTGTGCACAAGATCCGGACTGTTCTCAACCTGACAAGCACCACGTAGTGCCGTAGAAACCAGCGAACGTACCGATAAGAAGTGAGGTATCGACGGCAATTTTCGTAGAAGCCAAGTCTCTCTGAAAAAATAATATTAAAGTGTAACAATTGCTTTTCCTGAAATACATTTAAAACACGTACTTTTCATTTTCTCCATCCACATCCATATTCTCATCCTCAAGGGGTATCGAGTCTAGAACCATCTTGAGACCAGTGATCGCTTGGACCCGGCTACCACTCTGCTGGCTACTCAGTCTCCTCAAGAAATATTCCAAAACCTCATAAGCATGCTGCTGATCCTGATTCGGATCAGTTAATAGTGTCTGAAGATGAGCCAATAACTGTTGTTGTCTGGGCTGTTTTTCGACTGTCTGTGGGCTAGTTGATAATAAGTATTCACAAAGGCATTGCACTGGTAATTGGCTCAGAGAACCTTCGCTGTTCTGTACAAGATCTGCCAACCAGGGCATGCTCTGAGACGTGCTTTGTTGTTGTCTCTGAATGATATCCAACAAGAAGTCCGGTTTACGTGACCGACAAAGCAGATGGCCTAGTCTGTGAGATGTATTTAATGACTGTATTTGTTCGAGCACGGCCGGTGGTGGTCTTCTAGCAATTCCCATTGTATCCATGGTGATTAACTGCGACAGCAGGAAACTATTCTGTTCTGATAGCTGAATTCTGGTCGATGCTGCGGCCAAATGCGATTCGTATTCTAATATCTCTTGTTTCTCGATAGCTTCAACTTGCATTTCTTTTGCACGTTCTTGTTCCATGACCTCTGGCAGAGCCATAGTCGGCGGTGGATATGAGAAATGACTACAAGATGTTTTGGAAAAACGGAGTTAGTTATATCATCAAAGTATTTATAGCAACAAGCTTTAATAGGTGTTAAACTGACTTTGTAATACACATTTCCATCAGTGTCCTCAATATAGGATATCGTCGCCATCCTAGTGCTCCAATCGTGGATGGATTATGAGCGGCTAAAATTAATAACATTATCCATCCTTTCCAATAAAGATTAGCTATTGCCAATGTTGGTGGTACATATCTATAAGACAAACATAGTTGCAATTATAAAGATAATATCGAGGATAAAATATACATGCAGAGAGACTTACCCAGCAGGTATATTTATTGTTCCCGGAGGCTGATAAATGCTAAGATTAAAAATAAGTTCAATTATGTCCATTTTATCGATTTGTAACATCGGGAAACTCTCCGTCGAATTTGCCGCTGCTCGCCGTATTAATAAATCGGCTAAATCCAAAGTCTCCGAATGAGTAATACCGTTTTCCTATAAATAAAAATAGAATAAAAAAATCATCTCTAAAGAGAATCATCTTGCAAATACTAGTTTAAGCATTTACCTTCGAAAAGCCGATCATTAGCAATCTCCACAATGTACTTTGCAACAAGGGAACATCGGAAACTAATCGTATATAAAATACTCTGTCCGACTCTGGTGGCCAATTGTCCAATTTATAGTATTGTTCAGGAGATTCCAAGAGCATAATCTTATGCATTGCGTGCAACAACTCATTTCGTCCAACGGTGTACATCTGCTGTGCTGAATTCTGCAGCCACAGGACAGTCTCGTATTGTATCATGGCCATGAGATCTTGAAATTGGTGCAGCAAAGCCGCATCTTTCTTATCTGCACGTTGCGACAATGTTCCTGCTTCCTTTACTTGTGGACTTATTCCTAAGAGCATGCACAGACACAGTAGATCCACTATTGACATAAACATGCGATCCTTAAATTCGAAATTTAGCAACTGTTGAGCTATGTCCGATCGTTCGGACATTAAAGTTCGAACAAAGACAATTAGATTGATGTCAGGTCGACATACACGTACGATTTCTCTGAGCAATGCACGCAATGGCCTCAAGTAATCCTCGCGATTCATCAGTAAATCTTGAAAGATCTCTGCAAGCAACTTTGCCGCTTGTTCGGGCAAAGTCTGAAACATTATTCCCAACATGGGCATATTGTTTGGATTGCGTGCATTCGATAATTCATTGTAGATTGTATGCTTCAGGATGGTAGCTAAATTCTCTGGATGTAATCCGATCAATTCCTTGACACCATTCAAGTACAGGTTTATTACAGCCTTCGTCTTCAATCTCATCTTAACCAATTGACTTATGACCTCCACATCTCTTTGAGTATGAGATGTACAATTGTAGCAAATGTAAATAAGCAATTCTTGCGCGGGTCTCATCAATTTAGGATTGTGCAACCATACTTCTAGCCTCGGGACAGCGATATTTCTGATCTCAACAAAACCACACGCCGAAGAAAGCAGCTTCAAGAAATTTCTCGTTATAGTCTCAGCCTGGCGTCTATTTAGTTGCTCTTTTACGGCTTCCAGTACTATCGATTCTATATTTTCCACACAATGCGCATATCGCGGGCTTACTGGAAATTCTATTTTCTCTTTATCCCCAGACAATGATGTCGTTGATGCCGCTGGATCCTCATCATCCACTGTAGATGGGCTGGGACAATCCCTTTGCATTAATACTGGAAATTCTGGCTGTAACACAGACTTAGGTGGATGTCTCGTGTTAAAACCTGTTAGTATGTTGTCAACAAAACCCTTGCATTCCTCATGATCAACCCATACACGTTCTCCAAGAGCATCTTCGACATATAGCTGTAAAAATAATTTAAAAAATCAATTAAAATATCCAAATTATACAATAAGCAATAAAAGATTGCAAATAAATAACCTTCACAAATACTTCCGGCCAATTCTTTTTGTCGTGAAAACCTTTCATCAAGAGATTTGCAGCAAGTACAGGAACTAGTGGACTCACTTTAGTCTTATAGCTATTTTGATTATTTGAATCCCTCCTTAAAAGAGACGATAATGCATGCAGTATGCAATCGTTTGAGAAAATAGATGGGCGAATTTTTGCTAAATATAACAAGCCCATATAAAGTAAATTATCAGGCTTCCATCTCAGATTTTTCAGCGTTTTAATAGCGCCACATATTATTCCAATAACTCTATCGCCTTCGTCATTGTCATTAGCCTCAAGTGCCATAGGCACAAAGTCTGCAGGATCAGTATCTATAACTAAAACCTCCCATGCTTCCGCACTAGAGGAAGGTTGCCGTTGATGGGAGCTGACATGGGTTAACTTAGGCTTCTTCTGTGGGACATACATAAACGATGATCCAGAAGGAACCTCTTTTTTTCGGTCATTACCTATATAATGGTTTGTATAAACAATAATTTACAATTGTGAGAGTATCACGAGAAAGAAAAAAGTTATTTACCAGAAGATGTAGAACTCCCACTAGGTTTGGAATGAATAACACCTGGTCTGCTTTTAGAATCAGAGTTATCGTTCCGTGAACTCTTTGATCCTAGTGCAAATAAATCAGAAGGATGTTGAGCAATCTTATTTTTTACTGCTCTACCAAGTCCAGTCTTTCCACGCTCCATGATTAATATTTTTTCTATCTAGAATATAAAAAGCTGTACAAAATACTAAATAGGAATGGTTAAAATATTTTAATAAATAAATTTGTTATAATAAATAACGATACAAAATAAATAATAAATAATAAAAAATAACGTTCAGAGTTTGAGTCGATTAAGAAATACTTAAGTCATAATTTACTGGCAATGTATACAAAACTAAAAGTTAAAT
>Ga0157362_1000418_pt1 | contig 14374 bp, 6 predicted proteins | sample AttlaeALBM3_FD_111480 | JGI IMG/M metagenome (GOLD analysis project Ga0157362, IMG submission 111480) | Fungus gardens microbial communities from leaf cutter ant in Ribeirão Preto, State of São Paulo, Brazil - Atta laevigata ALBM3 | ecosystem: Host-associated > Fungi > Mycelium > Unclassified ... | reverse complement strand
TTGAAATGGATTCAGATTTTCAGAAATATTGATTCACGAATGTTAAAATGAATGCTTTTCAATTTTAAATGCATTTTTTATTCATTTATAGGAATTGTATGGAGCATATCTCTATGCCTTTCAATTTAAAAATAATATTAATTTTTTCTGTGCATTGTGAATATTATTCAATTCAAAATTTTGAATAGGAAATACAATTTTTCAATCCAATTGTATCCAATTAAATCTAATTGAATCCAATTGTATTCAATTATCCAAAAAATCCAAAAAATCCAAAAAAAAGTATTCGTTATTTAAAATACGGATAAAAAAAAATTTCAATTCATTTTAATCTATTCTTGTTTGCTGGGTGTATTTTATATTATATATACATTTTCTTTATTATACAGCTAGCATATATTTTTTGTATGAAAGTTTTAAAATAATAACTAGAATTTTATGTAATTACTGCTTTAATTTATTTAAACTTTTATATGTATACAAATTTTTTATATAGAATCCAATTTATTTTTATAGATTTTAAAATACGGATTCGGATGGATTGAAAATTTCCAATCCATTTTTGTTTACTGGAGTGATAGTATTTTCATTCTTTGGAAATTTTAAACGAGAGTGACAATATTTTTACTCTTGGAGATTTAATTCCAAAGAATTTAGAGAGTAACTTTAGACTCAGTATCACTTGTGTGAAGAAAATAACCATAGTTAACTTGATTGATACTTGTGCTATTTTGCGGTAGAATTATTAATGGTATTTAATGCATTAAAAAGAACATTAAATAAGCTAATAAGTTACGTTTTAGTTAGAAATATGGTGAAATCTACTTTCAGCGATTCTTTCAATTGAGTCAACCGCCGATTAGATTAGTCGGAGTTGCCTGGCGCTTTTTCGCTTTGGAATTTCGTTAATTTAAATCACACTTCCTCGTACTCTTTACGTTCGAGATGTAACGGAATATTCGAAAAGATTGAAAAATGAAGAAAAGAAGAAGGAAAATAAATGGAAAAAGGAAATGAAACGAAACTTGTTTGTTACGAAACGTTGCTAATTTAGCTCACGTCGACCAATTTCCATTTAATCGGTAAAGCATCAGCAATCAAGGCTTTTTGCCGCATTACGATATTATGATATATATTTTTGCGTGTCCGCGATGTCACGAAAGAATCCGAGCTGGCTAGCGAGAGCTCTGCGTGCGCTTTCTGTTCATCGTTGTTGAATGCCAGAGTAAACAATAGTCGATTGTAGAAAAACGCGTGTACAATCTACGTTTTATCTATATAAATATATTATAAATCTATGTAAATATCTGACGAACAAAAAAATTTAATTTTAATTATTGCAAGATTTTTTAATTACTTTTTTATTATTTCACTTTTTGTTAATTCATGGAAAAAACGAATTTGCTGAAGTATAAAAATTTAGCTACATACAGATCTGAAAATCATTTTGTTGGACCATCAAAATAGTTACGTAGAAAATTCAAGCATGATGAGTAAAAAGATTTTGATATTCTAGCAATCTATTTGAACATCCTACATAATTATTTTGATGGTTCAAAAAATTTATTTTCAGATCTATATCTATAAGCTTAATTTTTACATATTCAAATTCTTTCCGTTTATTTGTCGGCAATTTTTTAAAATAATTGACTACAGACAATATCTAGAGGTTTTGAATAAAATATCTTTATGAATATATATCAATTTGAGTGAATGAATAAATAATAAGAGTACATTATACTTTATATCTTAAAGTTAGAAAGTGAAATCTTATCAATGAAAGGCGTGAAGTGACAAAGAAAAAACAGGTCAAATGAGTAATTATGTTGAGAATATTATTTATAAATTCTCTTTTTTTTTCGCTTGTGCGCAAACTTATTTGAGAATTGCAATGTTAATTTTGTCGGAAGCGAAATTTTATAATTTTTAGAGGAAAGGAGGTTTTTAATAAACTCATTGTAATCAAGCTGTTGTCAATGCCTCATTAAAATAAAAAAATGTAGCATGTAAAAAATAAATAGAAATGAATCGATCGTCAGTGTGATCCCAATGGGATCGGCAAGTTCTATAAATAGTAATATCTCGAGTTTAAACGTCAAGCAACTTCTCAATAACCGAGAGAAAGAACATATATCCTATTCTGCCAATTTAAAACTAGTGACACGCACAAGTCGTAGTACATCCCTGAGAATCATCTGAAATCCAATCACATTCTTTTAAAGTGAATCTTATTCTGAAAAGTAACAAAATCTTAAAGATTGAGCCACTTATTTTCAAGACTGGCTAAATTTTTACTCTTTAGAGTGAGATTCCACTCCAAAGAATTTAGAGAGACACAGAAATCCGAATGTGCGAGAGAGTTGCATTTTGTTACAAAGTTTTCTCGTCTTTTAGATATTTCCTTTCTGCGAAATTGTTACGCTACGTTCATTAAACTGATCGATAAAGACCGTTGCTCCCGAATTGAAGATAAGATGACGTTTCCCGACGAGACACTGACTCATTGCGTATTCACTGACGCCGATTGCTCTTCCCACTCGTGAATTTGCAAATCACGTGCATATCGTAAACGTCAGGCCGAAGGTCGAGAGTATATCAAGTGTTGCAGTTTCAACTTATCGTGCCCGGAACATATAAATTATTATATGACGCATTCGATTTATCGGCATTTATATCAAGAAAAAACTACCAATTTTTTTTCACAAGAAACTTTAAAACGACGATAACGAAGTACTCTTATTTACTTCTTTTAATATGGACTCATTTATCCTTTCTCATAACTAGATGCAATGATAGATCAATATCAGATCGATTATATAAACGCGACTCGATATCTGTGATCTAAAGATGAGAACTCTTTATCACGCTGACGATCGTTCATTTCTATTCATTTTTTACATGATACATTTTTTTATTTTAATGAGGCATTAACAACAATTTTGCCAACTTCTTATTTTTGCATATATATCTTCGTTTCTTGTGTATATTATATAATTATCTTGTTATTATTTGCTCGAGTAGCAAGATGATACTTTCATTACTTCTTATTGATGTTAAAATCGTCGTTATTAAGACGTTAACGTCTTGCTACTGGAATTAATTGTGTACGTAACAAACATTATTATGACTAATTATTATTATTATTATTCTCTTTTGCAGTGATGCTGGTTGTTTGGCAAGGAGCTCGCCGTTGCCTGAGTTGCAGCGGGCAGCGCACTAATCAGGGTCACCAATTCCATCAAAAGTCGCACCATCATCGCGAGCCGATCAGCGAGAAGCTCGACCGGTATCATCTCGTTAGATCCAGGTAAATGAGCCGATTATTACCGAGCTTTGTTTTCTTATTTTTTGTTCATTATTTTTCATTATATAATCAGTGTTATTCTCTTCGCAGAAAGGTTTTCTGATAAGGAAACGAAAAATATTCTTAATCTTATCGTAAAATAAAACGATATTAAGAATAGATCAATGTAATTCTCCTTCCTTGAATTGTATAAGATTGACTTATCATCTTGAGACAAAAATAGAAATATTGAAAACATATAAATTTAAGTTTATATATAAATCTTTTCCCAATTTTATAATGCATGATGCTTGTGTCGTAATATTTAATACAAAATTGATGTTTAAGATCATTCTATTCCAGATTTAAGAATCTTTTTTTTTTAAGAGTAGAATATTCCACTGTTAACAATAAATATGTTCCTATCAGTTTTATTTTATGATTGAAGAGTAATATTGTATCCGGAAATCTTTTTTATGCTGCAATTACTCAATGAAAAAATTGTGTAATAAATCCTCGAGTGATTTAAATAATCTTAATGTATAGATTATTCTAATATTACATGATAAAATAATTGGAATAGTTCTACTGTTATTACACATCAATGCATGAGGATTTTAATGTAATTTAATTTTAATTAATTTTAATTTTATTTTATTAAAAATGATTTTTAATTTTTCTATAAAAATTGAAATTTCTAATTTATGGCACATTTACTTTATTGATCTTTAATTTATGGCGCGTTTATTCCTATTGATTCTCGAATTGGAATTATAAAAAAATTTTTGTTTCTGTAAAAAAATTAATTAATACACAAAATAATATATGCAAAGTTACTATGTTTTATTGAACAATAATTAGGGTGGGACAATAAAAATATAATTATATTATTAGCATAAGATTTTATTGAATGCGTACATTTATTGATTTAAATAAACATCCGAAAGATTATTAGCAATAAAGTCGACGGATGTAGCAGTTCATTATCCTACCGTCTGCAATCGAACCGCGTAATCGATTGAGCTAATCACGTTCGGATGAATTTTATACATGCACTAATGTGCATGTATGCGTGCAAACTCGTGCATATGTGTGTGTGTGCTGATGTACGCGTCTTGTCGCTGGACTCGAAGTAATTCTCCGATGACCCGACCGTTTAATCGCGGGATATTTGCGAGAGGAAAATTTTCCAACGATCCATTCGATCCGAACGGATCGATTTGAAACACACCCATGACTCATGTATTTCTCAGAAATCATCTCGCGAGATTCTATCCCGCCGTGCTGAGATACCTGAATCACCGGCTACATTCATCAAAATAAAAATACCGGCGAATAATCGGAAAAATTGCACCTGAGAGAACACTAAGATTTATTTGCGGGAAATACAACGAAGAATATTAAGCTTCTAAAAATCGATTGTTCTATCGTCGTCAATAATTTTTAATTCAAGTATAGCGCAATCTTTTAGGAATCACTGAATCCAGAGAAATGTTATAGCTATTATCTGTTCGGAATTCTTTTTTAATTTTATGCAATTGTTTGTAGTTAAGATAAATTTTTATTCTTTTTCCCTCGTAAAAATGTTATACTAGCGAGTGAATAATTGGAAAATTTATACTTGACAGAATATAATAAGATTCACTTGCGGGAAATACGAAAGTTATAAAAAAAAACAATCGTCGAAAAAAATCCCTTTTTTAATTAATTCCCAATCGAAGTGTAGCACGATCTTTTAGAAATCATTGAATTCATGAGGAAATAATATTATAATTATCATTGTTTCAGAATTCTTTTGCAATTTGACGTAATTGCCGTACAGTTGATGAACGCCTCTCTTCTTTCTCGTAAAAAAAAATGTCAGGAAATGCACGTAGATCCATCGTGTCACATCGGATTTAACGTGTCATAATCAATATATGTTTTTACAGTCGACGGCCTTACGATAAAAACGTGAGTAACACTTAACGTATCAGACACGTGCGTAAACGGGGCATTCACGTCGCAGCCACGTGTCGCGTGACACTTACTGCTATGTGAGCAGATTCTACCTCGAATGCGTGCATTTCCTTTAAAAAAACACATCGTGTGAACGAATTGTGTGACAATTTTCACCTGATTCAACTGCTCGAGCTTCCCATAATCGAGGCACGTATTATAGCGCAGTACGTGTCTCTCGTGCGGTGTAACGATTTCTATTATTAGCTTACTATCGCGTCATATAAATTATATAATATTAATGTTAATATTGTTGAAATATTATGTTTAAGTTTATTTATTTTGTGACTGATATTTCAAATTAAACAACCGGGAAGAATTGATAAAAATAAAGATGGAAACGGTATTTATAGCCGATATTGCTCATTTCATCATTCGTTTATCACTATTATACATTTATACATCAACGAGTTGGAATCCAATGTTAACGTCACGTTTGACGTTTCTGCGATAATAATTTGAAATGACACGAAATACGAAGATCGAAATTCGGGAAAGCGAACGGTGCACTCGCATAGACTCGATGCGTCTAGATCTAGAAAGAAAAGATTAACTGAACATGGCATAGCATTTTTAATTGGTTGTAGCAGCCAATTAAAAATGCTATGCTATATTTTGTCATCTAATTCGCTGTAGCAGCCAATCTTTTCTTTTAGTGCACGCGCATTAATTGTAGTAGTTTATCGCTAATGAAACTTCGAACTCGACTAATTTATTTCTTCTCATTAGACAAGTCGCAAGTGCGTTAATATACATAACACGACACGTATACATAACACAGCAGCGTTAATTATTGCGTGTTTTGCGACGGATCTACGTCGGCGGCAACTTCGATTGTCGAAGTGAGAAATATTTGCGGTCACGTGACAATTACCGACGAGTATGCCGGCGATTATAAAGCACTTATAAGGCGATTGACGTTTCCAATGGGTTAGTTCACGATCGAACGTCGACGCGCCGACATCTTTTTGTAACTCACGCGTGTCGTATTGTCATAATATCGTGTGCTATCTTCGAATTAAATTTCACACGTCTACGAGTTTCTTTGCATTTTTTCGCCATCTCGCTGACATATCTTCGTTATCTTACACCAAAACCGTAGCCAATTCTCGAGAAATTGCATTTGTCACGCTCGAGACAAAGAGAGAAATATTAAATGAAAAATAATTCAAAGTAGTGAAATTTTTATGTTGAAAATATAGAGCACAATAGAGAATCACGTTTTCTTCCGAGTAACTAGAACTATTGTTATACTGGTGTGTCGTTAGCAGACAGAAAATCTGCGAGAACGAAGTTTAACTTCTTCCGGTGCGCGAAGTTTCAAGGACTAAGTGTTTTTGTGTAAAAGTTGAGTGCGGTGGACTTTATATTGTACGATTTTAAACTGAGCCAAATTGAGCTATATTGTAAAGAAAATTCATTTTCATTGCAGCTGCACATCGTTGCATCTGTTTTCTTGTGTGCGTCAAGGTTGGAGACAAAGCGGAAAGAAATCCAAGGTTACGGTACGTACAAGGTTTTCTCAAGTAGTCGATCGATTGATTGATAGGTAGCGATTTATTTATCGGATTTCTAGGCGACTTAATTGTATTTCGCGGTATACTGCATTTCCGCTACGGATACTTGAATACTTCCGTTACATTTTATTCTTAGTTATTAGTACGCTTATCGTTTTTTAATTTTATTAGATAAATCTCTTAAAAATATGATTTCGTGACTATTATAGCAAGCAGAGATATTTTTAAAACATTCCTTGCACAAATAGAATTAGGATGCAATTTTATGCGATCATTCGCAAAAACTGCCGCTGTCATCTTCAATCGACTTTTTTTTCGTTCGAATGAAAATTGAAACGTTGTTGAGGATCAATGCGATTTTCGTCGTATTCAACATAATTGATTTAAAATAACTACGTACAAAACGCAAAAGCAAGAATAGATAAAATATAATAAAAAATGAGCAATATTACTACTTTAAGATGAAAACTCCATTTCTTTAATAATTTACGTTAATAAAATTTGAAATATTGCGTGAAATGAGATGAATATGAAATCGAAGAATAAATATATTTATATTTATTCTCGTATTTACTGCAATATTTTTTATATAAATCTGGAATTTATGATGATTGCAGTAAAGCGCACATAGCGTATATGATTAATCGCATTGCAATATGAAGTTAATTTTCTCGTGAATAGGGCTATTATATTTGAAACAAGAAAAGAGTACATATGTATAATTTTAAAAATAATTTTAAAAAAAAGATGGAGATTTAGGGACGAAAGGAAAGGGTATAATTTTTTATACGTTAAATGTACGTATTTAATAAAATAAAATTTTAAAAACATAATTTTTATTAACAATTTTTATTAATATAATTTTATAAATATAAAATTTTAATTAATGATCAAAGTTTTACAATCTTAAAAAAAAAAATAAATGTATTCTTAAAAGATCCTATTCGCGAAGTTAATTTAAATAAGTAGGTACTCGTAATATAAGCATCATGTCCGCTCATTTAATAATAATGCAAATCGACAAGTTGGCTAGTAGTAATCGATCGCGACTCGAACCGCACAATGAGATTATTTGAGTTCATGTGATTTTTTACTAATATAAGAGACTGTCACCAGGCGTGTAAATAATACGAAGATCTCGAATCTGGCACGAAAATAGCCAAAGGTTGAAAGTTCTCTCTGAATATTTCTTCAGATGCAAAAATTTGAGCACGTGCTCAATAATTTTCGCGTTTCTCCGTCAAACTTCGTTCGGCTTCGCAATAACCACACACTTGACAGCAGTCAGCTACGCTACTCACACCTTGATATATAAAAACCAGTTCATTCCGGGTCGCCGACGTCGCCGTTCAGTATAGATCATGGACGATACCAGATTGCGTGAAGTTCGCTCATCGAGTTTCTCATCGAGGACAAAATTAGAGCCAGGAAATTTCCTTTGTCTTCTTGATCTTCGCCACGAGATGATTATCGATTTCATCCTTTTCTGTTTCTTCAAATAGTCAGAGCGTTATCTTTTTGTTATCAGTACGTTGAACTCACAATAATTTTTTTATTCTTTTTTATTCTTTTGTCTGATTAAATGCGAAAAGTTTTGTATATCACAATTTTACTGTTTTTCTTCTCCTTTCTTCATTGATTGTTTTCTTATGAAGTATAATATTCCTTTTTTTTTCTTCCAACAATGAAGATTTTAAGGAGCGATTTTCCCATCAGTTTATTGTTGAGTTTTGCATCTTCAGTCTCTTCTTGAGATTGTGATGCCTACTTATTAATCCTTCACTGTTAACTGGAATCTTTAAAGATACCATCGATATTTTGATTATGACTTTCAGTAGATAAATTTAAATTTATAAAAAATAAATGAAGTTATTCAATCCGACTTCTATGATGGTAAAAATTCATTGTTAAAGCTTTGATTATATCAAAATTGTTTCACTTAAATTAAATAAGCGTTTGTAAATACACTTAATGTATCAGTTTAAATATTCATTGAGACTGATTACTGATTCTACATTTACAAAAGTTCAAGACATCAAAGACATGACCTTGTATCTTCATTAGATTTCAAAAGAGCACAGACACTTTTTGCTTGATCCTAAACTCGAATTCAATTAACGCCTTTTCCTGCAGACCGAAGTCGTGACAAATATATCTATTCTCCGAGAAAATAAAGAGAGTAGCTGAACTATATCTGGCTGGGAATAAAAGAGACACAGGACAAGGCTGACAGTGAGCGGTGCAGTGCCGGAATTAACCGCGTTTATTAACTAACTGGAGTCGCTGACCTTAAAAACTATTACAGAATCTCTTTTCCTCATTAAAATATGGACAGTCAGAAATTGAGAATATTTCGATTCAAAGGAGTGCGTCAGGCTATCCTTTTCGAGGTAATGCGAGGTCGCTCGTAACGCGAGTCCGTCCTGTGTCTTGCTGTGCCTCGCGACTCGCTTGTACGCGAGTTCGGCCCTGATTCTGTGATCAGGAGAGGGAAACAGAGACCCCGACTCATGCGAATACTACTCGCGCGAACAGTCAGTCACGTACGTAACGCGGCACCATCGTGAGGTCCACGTTTTTCGTATCTTCTTTCATAAGGGGACAAGTTGATTTCGTCAGCGACGCGTGATTGACCTGATTGACTCTCTCATCTGTAATCTTGTACCTTGCGACACGCTTCTTCTCATGGCAAACGTGACAAACATCGTGAATAGTACGCTGATAGTGTGACCGCGCGCGAATTTCAGTGAATATCCTGTTCTTCTTGTCTCTCTCTCTCTCTCTCATACACACACACGCACACTCTGCTGGTCCGGCCTGCGTTAAAGCAGATGCGAAGGTACGTTCAGTTTTCAGACGATAGGAGAATCGCGTTACAACTCCCTGATTGTGCGTTAGCACGTGTCCGAGGGAAGTCCGGAAGCCTTCATGATGAGCATCTCTTGACTTCATTGTATGCGCGTGTGTATCTATGTGCGTATCTGCGGAGGTTTATTTCTTTGTGTTACATAATACTATGTTAAATAAAATGCATGACAATTAGAGAATGGAAAATTAGGACCTATATGAAATTAAATTTTGAATTAATTAAAGATAATATGGTTCTATAAGAATAAAATCACAATGATAAAATATGAGTCTATTTTATTAAAAAAAGTATTTAATATTTGTTGGTGCCGAAATGTTGGTTTATTTATAATTTTATGTTTATAATGATCATTTTTACATTCAAATGTTAAACGATTTTAACAAGATAAGTTCGTAGCCATTCTATTTTATCATTGTAAATTTTGAATATTAATTTAGGAAAAAATATTTTGGATTTGTACTATAAAAAATTAAAATGCAGAATGTTAATAGAATGTTAATAGCATGGTTTTGCACGTGATATATATTCACTGAAATATTTAAAAATTTAGTTAGACAAATCTGAAAATAATCTTATTTGAATTACAATAATTATGTAGGAAGTTTAAACTGATTGGAATATTAAAATTATATTATATTACTTTTTGCATTGTCATCAACGTTTAAGCATTCTACATAATTATTTTGATGGCTTAACAAAATTAGTTTTGGATTTATATCTACTTTTTTTAGAAACTTCAATAAAATCGTTCTTTCCATGTAAACTTATTATAGATAGAAATAATAACAAAAAATATACAAAAAATTCTTACAAAAATTTTAAGTTTCGTATCTAAAAAATAATATCTTTATTTACTTGTAAAAGTTCTTCTATAATATTGTGAAATTGTGATTTAATTACGACATTCTCAATATTATGTTATACAAATGGAGAGAAAATATCTTTTGTGTATATTCATATGAATAAACAATTAAATATTATCATGCCTATGATCTTTTTCAAAATGTAACGATGTTTTTCGTCATTCCGCGAAAGAATTAGAATTACTATATAAGAACGCGCGTATTTTTAGATGCAAATGTCTGCTCTGTGCCTCACTATTAACGTACTTTGCTGTATAAGTAACGTACTGTGCTGAAGTGAAGATCAGACAATATCGTTGCTAAGAGAGATAAAATTGCATATTTCATATCGCGATATCATGTCGAATTCAATTCGCATTTCGCTCGCGTCGAAGGACGATATATCATTGTCACTTAGTGGTATTCCTTTTGAATACTACTGATGATGTTCTCGGAAGTGACAATTCGAAGGTTCTAATTTGCATTCGTCACGACAGTGTAGAAAACGGTGAATTACTTTAATTAAACTTAGAACATTTCCAACGTACGACATCACAAAATACTCGACCTTACATTTATCAGCAGATCACAATCTTAAATTGAATTTTCTGTTAGCATTTTATTAGATAAATTAGCGTTTAATATTTTTAATTATGACTACACAAGCGGAATATTACTTATTCTTTATAGCGTAAATTCAGTGATATAGTAATAATAGTTTGAATTAGGCATAAATCAATTTGCGACGTATTCAAACAATGCTAATGATGCCATTGGCTGTGAAACGCAATACAAATCAAATAGTTGTACAGTTCGGAATTAGCCGGGCTCAAGCAATTTTATGCGTTATTTCTTTAATATACATCTTTTTAATTTGTGTAAAAGAAATTTGTGAGCCGCAGCCATTCGAACAATTATTTTTAGTTTGAAATATTCGAATACTTGGATATTAGGATTTTAGCTAATCATAATCCAGCTTATCACATACAGTTTATTTCGAAATAATTAGGGGATACTAGGATTTTATCTAAAAAATAATATATATAACATTTCATTTGGAATTGTCGTAAGATGTGATACTGCCGTTCGAATTTTTTTCTATTTTCGTAGAAGAGTCTTCACGTAGACCTTAATTCTTCATCTGCAATCTAGATCTTTTTGGCACAAGCGAAATTTCACTCTCAATTCTCCGAAATAAAGAAGGATTAAATCCGATCTGCACTCTTAAAATATCTTGTTAAAAAAAAACTATTTGTAAAAGATGTTGAAAAGTAAATGAATTTTTTAAAAGTCTAGAGATAAACAAATTTGGGCTGGACGAAAGGAGTAATATAGGAAAATTAATATTATGATTTCAGATAATAAATAAACATCTGGATGACACTTATAAATTCGGATTATAGAATATTCGCTCCACGTTGACGACATGAGACACTTCCAGTCTCATTACTCCAATTCTTTGCATCATAACCTTTTATTTTCTTCGTTGCTTATACTTATCTCTGCTGCGTTATTCATTGATCTCTTTCTCCAGGGTTAAAATAACATTAGACCATTAGAGCAGCGATCGAAGCGTAGCGAATGTGAATAAGTTAGCTACGTAGCTGAAATTAACATTGGGTCGTCGTGAACGAAGAACACGCATTTTGTGTGTCACATTGACACCGTGCCAGGATTGATGTCGACCTGTCTAAGTAAGAGTTACAGGGCCACGCGGACGATATTATTAGATAGGTTAGTGCGAAGCACCATGTATTTCCTAATATATCATCGACGAGAATCACGCATAGTCAGCATTTCATGATCGGTCAGAAAGAGAGAGAAAGAGATAATTTCTCATTTTCGTCTCGCATGCTTGAATTTCGTTTAGCAGTAGTAAATAAACACCCTAGAACTTTTTAAATATCCGTGGACGATCCTTTTTCACGTGACATGTCGACGTCTCTTATTTTTAGTTTTTGTTTAGATCGCGGATATAAAGTAGCGGCAGCCGCATAAGCGTTGCGTCAGCGGGAATGGATGTTGCTTCGTCTGCAACGAATGCAAAAAGCGCAGTCGCCAATTGCGGTTGGGTAATTCTTAAATAACTTCTACTTATGTCAGTTACGAATAAATTTCACTCTGCAAGACGCTCCCGATGTGTTTTTTCATTAATTATTACGTTTTTCTTCTGGAAGAGTGGAAAGTAAATTAATACCTGGAATTTCCGTTTTACGCGATGATTTGATTTTTTTTTTAAGTGGAAGAAGGAGAGTTTCGATAAAATTGTATTTAATTTTCATAAATTGAAATTTTCCTAAATTTTATAATTTTCAGAACGAGTGTCTGGAATAGAACAATCAAACAATATTTAGCGAATTTAATAATGCGAAAAAAATCATAAACTTCAATATTTTGAATTGGAAGAGTGAGAAAATTAACGTGTAAAAATTAACTACAAAAATGTACAAATTTTGGGCACAATTTGTTTGTGATATGCAATATATTGGGTTGTCCGGAAAATTCGTGTTTTAGTATACATTTATTAAATTATATAGGTTAGTCGGCACGAACTTTCCGGACAATCCAATATATTTTATTATGTGATAGGGATAGTTGCATTGCTGGAAAGTATTTATTGACAGCATAGAAGATCAAACTTCCGGTCTTTCTAGATTGGTGACAATCTCGTTTCGAAGTATAGCCTCCCATTGTCAGTTTCAAAGAAGCCGTTTGCGAACGACAACGCAACTTTGCGAGGAAATTCCATCATTCAATAGTACGCACCTCCGATTGTAAAACGTTGCGTCATGACGTGACGTACTTCTAGTTATCACATCAATATTGGCGGAGCGTACATGTACTGTCATGACTCGTCTTGATGAACACGCGTGATTTATCATCATGCGTGTCTTGCTCAAAGTTCAAAAGGCGTAATTATCAGTACAACGGAATCTCTTATGGTTAATCGCGACAACGCTGGAGAGAAAGCTAACAATGCGAGGTGCAAGGTGCAAGACGAGCCTTCACTTTAAGTAGCTGCGATTCGTCGGTTCGGTAGGCGTTGGTAGCGAGATTGCTCGCGATTGGCGACCTAGCCGGTTGGACGAGAGGCTCGTCTCGAGCGGTTCTCATCCTGAGATTTGTGAGCAGTCCGAGACTGGACTGCTTAATCCGGTGTTCAAAGTGAGGATATGACAAACTCTTATTCAAATTATTGTAATATAAACATGGTTTTATTTTCACAACTGCTCTGTTATGTTGTAATAAAAGAAAAGAATTTTAAAATAATTTTGACAATTTTATTGGATATAATTTGGATCCAAAGATTAAATTTATTTTGAAATATTTTCAGAATTTTATTGTTATTATTATAATTTTTTAGTCTATAGATTAATTGATTTAATATATTCTTGCTTAATAATTGCTACATTTTTTTGCCTTAGTAAAAAGCAAAAATATGTCGATTGATTGAAGGCCGCCAAGTATGAATAAATACGAGAGAATGTAAAGATTATTGAATTTAAAATAGACGATAAAGCAGAGGACCAAAATGATTTTGATAAAATCGACTGGTGTGCAACGGCCTTTAGCGCGTCCAATTTACTATCGGAAATCCTCACTAACATCAACTCGCTCGATTATCTCGCGTCATTGGAGACAATGATATTCTCGGTACGATTGTCGCGCGGAAAGAGAATCCCCGCTGAAATTGCGACGGTTATCCAATTGTTTACAGAAATTTCGAACCGCGTCACGGAAGATATGTATTTTCATTTGATACAAATGAATCGTTCATCGACTTAACAATTAATTATTCGCAAACGACGATTCGTAATAACCTCCAGATCACAAAGAGCTTACTTTTTTTTAAATTAAATAAATT
>Ga0157362_1000417_pt1 | contig 14377 bp, 12 predicted proteins | sample AttlaeALBM3_FD_111480 | JGI IMG/M metagenome (GOLD analysis project Ga0157362, IMG submission 111480) | Fungus gardens microbial communities from leaf cutter ant in Ribeirão Preto, State of São Paulo, Brazil - Atta laevigata ALBM3 | ecosystem: Host-associated > Fungi > Mycelium > Unclassified ... | reverse complement strand
GGGGAGAGGGGGGGAGAAAAAGAATGAAAGAGAAGAAGGAGGAAAAAGAGAGTGAAAGGGAGAAAGAGAGAGAGAGAGAGAGAGAGAGAGAGAGAGAGCTCGCGCGCCTCTTCCTTCTTTTTTTTTTGCGCTTTATTTTTATCGGTAAATTCGTCGTAAATTTATCGGGTACCATTTATCGCGGCGGCACGCTCCGCGCGAATGAAAGTGACTTGGTAAAAAAAAAAAGTAAAACTCATTCGGCCTTTCGATATAGCTACTTTAAAAACGTCGCGATAAATGCGTTACGCGCTAATTAAGATGGGAATTAATGGGTTCTCCGATTGCTAAAGTTAATGGACATCGGCCACGATATTTCCTGCGCGATCGTCTTATTGCCTCGTAGACCTTACAAATAAATAACTCGCAATCGTCTTCATCGCTAATCGCGCTATTTAACGAAATTATGATAAACTATATGTTTTTGTAATTAAATAAAAAATAAAAAATAAAATTTGGGTAATTAACTACTTAGTTGGAATATGGAGGATCATGCATAACTTCTGTCTTATGAATTATGTATTATGCACAAAATGCGTTTATAAATGCGTAGAAAATTATGCATCCAATTATGTATAATGCTATGAATTTTTCTTTATATCAATTGTTCTTATAGTTTGTTATAAGTACATAACTAATGATTGCAAAACCATGTAGACACAAGCTTGTTGGTGCCTAATTATCGTGTTTCCCGAATCAGAATCCGAGGTACTAATTAGCAATTATCCATTTGATCTGCCATACTTCCTGACGTAGTTATGTCGCGAGAAAAAGTTCATCGATCCGCCAATTTCGTCTCGTTAACCTGATTTAGAGAAATCGTTCGTATCGCTGGTTGCATCAATTTATTCCGTTGCGAAAACGCAAAACGTTTGATCATATAATCTACGAAAAAAATCTCATTCAGCAGTTAAGTCGGTCGTGAAAAGCACAGATGATCCCGTGTGTATTGGTCTTTTCCTGTTCGGAGAAACGATTCTACATATATTTCATTTCGTTCATTTGTCTCTTCAAGACCGATGAAATAAAAATTCCGTTATGATTTACATACCTCCTGTGATTATTTGTGGCGTCATTATTATGATGTAGCGAATGACACAGGTAGAATAAGCGATAGGAACTTACTTCGCGACAGAGCGATGACTACGTAAATGACTCGCGCACCGGAACGGCATAAACGATCGGTTATTTGATTACGATTAATTTCCATTATCGTACCATCGGCATAATTCGATTCCTATTAGCTTCGACCGACGGGATAATGTCGCGGCTAATAAGAATAGCATTATCGGCGTTTGCAGGAGAACGCGACTGGAGGGCACGCGACCGGCACCTCTGGAGAAGCGTATGCCCTGCCGGGTCGGTCTCGGGATCCCGGGGAGGTGTATCTCTTAATGAAGCGAAGAGGCGACGAGGCGACGATGAGATAGCCCAACCGTTTGAGTTTTCGATCGGGCGGGACGAGATAATGCGATTAACGCCATGCAAAATTGGACCTCTTTGAGCAACGTGTCGTTCGGTCGGCGATGCAACGCAGTTACCGCGGGAAAGGGCGAACGCGCAATAACGTCGCCTGGCGCTGCCGTGTACCTACGTGTACCTTCCAGGCACCAGTCAAAGTGGTGGCGATTTTTAGGGAAATTTGCAAACGAGAGAATTCACGCTTGAAATTTCAGTCGGCTAATCGGCGCGAAAAGGGAGATCGACTGACGGAGATATCTGGTTTACGATAATTGCCCCTGCACTTTATATCCGAGGAAACTTCTTTTTTTTTTTTCGTTTGTCGTTATCGCGTTCATTTGCGGATGCTGAGTGTCGCACTGATTCCGATACCACTCGAGCGACATGTCTTCCGCTCTGCTTTCCGCAATGAGATTTCCATGAGATTCGTAGTCAGCGTTGAACCGTACTTTAGTCTATACGTACGTTTATATTTTGCGTGCGTTCACGGTTGTTAAAATATTAGATGGATTATGAGAGAAATAAAGAAATACATTATTGTAGAATTTTTTTTATTACATCACATAAGCAGCTTTATGAATATCCTCATATGGAAAATGTTATGCAGTAATGAACGCAGAGATGAACAAAAATAATGAGTACAGGTGAACAAAAATAAATTTTTTACTAAATATAATAGGTGAAATATTGGAAAATTGAAACAGTCATTGTATTCATCATTTCTTAAATAGTCGATAACTTTATTTTACAATTTGCGCCTGAAAACGCAATCAAACGAGCGATAGAAAAGATAAGATAGAGAAGACAATGAACGGAGACACAAATCTACGAGTTCTACGAGTGGCGATGAGAAAAGCAATCGCGCGAACGAGTTTGCGACGAGTACAGCATTCACGGTGTGCGAGTGAACGATCGGTTGTGTAACACACGAAGTTGGTAGACATTGGCGGAAACGCGGTGTAATTCCGCGATAGAGCCACAACCCGCCATCCGCGGGGGCTCGCAAATGGAACCCTTAATATGCGGTATTGTAAGTTAGATTGGAATCGCCGGTGGTGGCGATGTTGCGGCCATCGGCAGGACCACCATCGCAAGAGAGGCCAGCGATGACGACACAGATTGAAAGCATCCCATGTGCGACAGGCCGCGCGTCTCCCGCGTGTCGCTCGATCGAGACGATCGGGGTGACCCATTGGTTGCGATTCAGCACAGAAGCACGGGGTTAACGCGGAAGAGAGGTATGGCCTACAAAAATACAGATTTCCAATAACCGATAGCAGCCATCTCGCTCGTACCCATCGTTCATCGACACCCTCCGCGCTATCCTTCTCCCACTTGGATCGGACACAGAAACAATACAGCATGCGCGAAGGGGTGCCATCTCCTCCCTGATCCTCTTGCCCCGGTCCTCTGCTATCTCTCTTCGTCTCGGTCCCCTATTTCACTCGGTGCGTCATTCTTTTTCCGTGAGCCGGCGCACTCTCCCGTTCTCTTTATTCCTCCAATGGACAATTTTTTATTTTCTCGAACCTCGATTCGTACGATTCGTGTGTACAACGGGACCACGTGTTTAAGGTCCTCCGTCCAAACAAACAGACGAATATTCTCCGTCTCTTTCTCTCTTTTTGCATCTTTCTCTGGATCCCTTTCCTTCTCTCTCCCTGTCTCTCTCTCTTTCTCTCTTTCTCTCTATCTCTTTTTCCTTCCCACCCTCCATTTTCACCGATTCTTCGTGATATCATTCTCCGTTCCTCTTCCAGCTCCTCGCTCCAGCATCTTTCTCTCATGCGTATTCCCGCCTGTCTCTTCCCTTCCTACCCTTTCTCTCTCTCTCTCTCTCTCTCTCTCTCTCTCTCTCTCTCTCTCCATTCTCTCTGTCTCCATAGTTCGCACGACGATTAATAAACCATTGATTGGATTGACACCGATATTGGAAGCGTTGTTCGAGGTGAATGAGAGGGCAATGGTTCCTCGATCACCCACGTTCTTCAATGTTTCTTCTTTTCCCCTCTAGCTATCTCCATCGGCCATCCTTCCTCGCTATTTATCACTGCCGCAGTCTCAAATGTGGTTTAATGACGATTTATCACCTCCGCTATTCTCATAAAAGCTGTAGTAAAGACGCCATCTGAATCTATTTATAACATATATATGAGAGGCACACAAGAGAAATTATATCATACTATCTGAATTCTTTGGAGTAGAATCTCACTCTGAAGAGTAAAAATTATGCCAGCCTTGAAAAAGAGTGGCACAATTTTCAATCTTTAAAGAGTGAGAATTTCATTCTTCAAAGTGACAATTTACTCTAAAAGTTTTAGAGAGTATCTACATTTTAAAAACGGAATTTTTTAAAATATCTGATCGACAAATGTAAAAATAATTTCATTAATTGCTAACAAGATTTGCTTTCATACTTGAAAAAACACAATCTAAATATTAATTTATTAAAATGATATAAATTACAATACAGGAACGTTTTAAAGTTCACGTTTGTAGACGTTCAATTTGTTAATTCAACGTGTCAAATTATTTAAAACATACTGAAAAAGGATCTGTTTCTCCTACAAACAGAAATTATGTGCTCTTTGCAGAAGTCCGTCAGTTAAACAGTTAGACATTCGTTTAGATTTAATTACTGTATCTCAATCAGAAGCATTTGTAAATAAATTTTTCATCAATGTTAGACGAATTTTCGGCGATGTAATTCTGACTTCCTGCTGTGTAATTCTGAGATAATGCGGGCCTAGCAAGAGCAGTAAAGCACGGGCGTTTAGCACAGTGCCAATTTCACAGGTGCACGGTTCTCGAAATGGGCCAAGCTACGTTACCATAGGGGATTCGCAGGAGTCAACGGGACGTACGGTTGTGCGTAATATCGGTCATTGACAGCGATAGTGTTCCGCAACGTTCCGTAGAATGTGCGTTCACGGTCACGCACGTACCGGGTGACGTTAATGCTGACCTATTAATGAAGATAGACTGTCGTCGACATGAAGTCTGAACACCGATTGATCGAATCGTTGATCGAACCGGTTGATGAATAAGCGTTGCTCGCCTTCCCGGATAACATCATCTCTTTGCGAAATATGGGGAGATATATTAATTTAATTTTTTCGCGAATTCGATACATCAATGTTGTCACGCTTCGCTTTTCTGAAAGAAAAATGAAAGAAAGAAAAGAATAATTTTTTATGTGTTAAGAGATGTCGCAGAACGAAACTGTAGGAAAATTTTCAATTAGAACAAAATTCATAGGTATTTCTGGAATTTCGTACTTTTTCAACTCATGTTGTTGAAGCGTGTATATACATGTAAAATATATATACACGATGTTCCTTATGACGATCCGATGATATCTCATGGGTCATTGTGTCAGGCGGGACTAGAGTACGTGGAGTTTCATGTCGAACGGTCGTGAAATTGCATACCTACCGATACGATCCACCCAGTATGCAGTTTGGTTGCACGTATGTGGCTGTTAACGTGGCACGCGTATGCACAGTAGCATTGGACCACGGGTGAGAGGGAGGAAAGGGGTGGGTTTGGGGGCGGGGTCCGAGCGAAGGGGGTCAATGCGCGTTAATTGATCCAGTGTCAAGGTCAAACCTCTCTCGCGCGTCATCGCATTATCATCGATTATTGGACATATCCCCTAGTCAGTTCTCAGAGAGGCAGTCCGCCGCGAAGTGTACTGAATCGATAGCGGATGGATCGATAAGATGACGATGTTAATCCCGGCTTTAATAGCAATATGCTGATATGATTAGTTTCAAGCGAATGTGCCACCAAATGTGGCTGCTCCTCTTGTGTCATGATTGATCTATTTGACGTTTAATTACGCTTATGGTTAATCCGTAATGCAGACTACAATGGATTTTAACCGAAATAAAGTTTCGTCTCTTTAAACTAAAAGTATTTCAAAATGATATTTATAGTTGTTTCTATATTGGCAGGAATAGAAACCGTTCTTTTTTTAATCGATGAAAACATCGACAATGAAAATGTATTGTTTTCAAAATTGACAATTGATTCTATTTTTTATCACATAAATATTAAGAGTATCTTATTAAAAGCTCTAATATTTTCAAAGCTCATATATATTTTTATTTTTAAATACGAACATTGAATTATTTCATATAATTATTTCCAAATACCGAACATTGTGGATTAAAATAGCCATGCTGGAATGCTATGAAGGATTCAGCTTTCAGCTTTAATCCTGTAGATAGGTTTCGATACGTCAGGGTGATCTCCCGATTGAATCCACGTGGCGCACGTCCGTCACGACGAAGGTCGCGGATTACGTTTGGAGAGCGTGGTTGGGAACGGGTGAGCCGAGCTGGCGAAAAGCGAAGAAAAGAAATGCGGCGTGCGAGGTGTCCGTCCGCGGTCGCCGCAATAAATCGGTCAGACCGTGCCGTCGCTCTCTCTCTCCCCCTATACGTGGACACAGTTTCCCGTCCGATTTTTTTTTCTCCCTCTGATGTCAGCTGCGGCATCGATTCCAAAACGAACGGCACGATACGAGAGTGGCACGATGTCGCGCGTGGCCATGAAGAGAACAGAGAAAAAATACGATGAGACAATAAGAGAGAAAAAAAGAGAGAATGAGAGGGAGAGAGCGGAAGAGAGACTATATCGCGTGTTATGCGAGAGCGGAGAGAGCGTTATAGCGCGACTTGCGCAATGGCCGTAGAATCGGTTGAAAACGAAAGTAGATGACGTGGCTGGATGCGGCCGGCAGACGGACAATAACCAATCATGTGCAATTAACCTGTGACACCATGACACCTAAATACTCCCGGACACCTATATAGCGGTTATGTTCCCATTATGTGGCCGTATCGACACGTGTTCCGTGCCGCACGCTACGCAACGCAACGCCGGCACACGCTGCACGCTGCACGCTGCACGCTGCACGCCGCACGCCGCACGCCACGTCGCCCGCTGCCGGCACATATTCGCGCATTGTGTGATACGTCGCCGCCCGTCCGCGTATAGACGCCCCCGCGTGTATATGTACGCTGGACATATTGATACACACACCGATTACATAATAGGCCTATATCGCGGCGCGAATCGTGCTGGCGCCGAAGCAAACCGTCCTAAACGATCTGATTTAATGGACAATGATCCAGATGAGGAGTCTGGCTGTCTCGATCGTTGGTTGTATCTTTCTTTAATCGCGGAATTCAGATTTTTACTGCACGGCGATTAGATTTAATCTTGGATCGCGATCATGTTTCTTGAACCCGATTCCGACGTACACTGTTAGATATTAAAAGAGCAACGGTAACCCAATCTCTAGAATTACATAACATATTGTTATTTCGATATTATATATCCATTTCTGTGATCAATTTCAAAGTAAACATCTATAATAACGTATGCAATTTTATAATAATGTATTAGTAAATAACAAAACTAAATTTGAGTCAAATTTAATTTTCTTGAGTTAAATTAAGTTTAACCTCATTGTTTTAAAATCAAATTAACGACATATTGAATAGAAACAGTAGTGACCTACAGATATGATTAAAAATAATTCAAATTATTAGATATAATTTGACATTATAATTTGACATTATAAATTTAACAGCGTAAGATTAATTTTAAGTTCAATTTTTTTCTTTATCTTTTTCTAATGTCCGTTTCTATCAATATAGTTTAATTTTAATTTCGGTTCAACTAATTCTTCATCTTTTTCTAGTTCTAAGAATAAAAAAAGATGGAAAAATTGAACCAAGATTAATTTTACATCGGTGAAAGCAGGTCTAACAAGGAGATAAATAATAAAATATCTTCATTATCATTAACGCAGAGTGAAATTTAGAGCTTGCTTTTCATTTAACGATAAAAATTTTTATGATCTTAAAACAAACATTCCTAAAACTATGAGTATTTTAATCCCAAACGATATTTCGCGAAAAACGCTTTGCACTAGTCTGAATAAATTTTCGTTTGAAGTTCGCAAATTGGATACCTGTGTGAGGTCAGAGGTGAGAACTATGGGTCGGGACCTCGACTCGTATTTTGGAGCAACCTGCTGACCCCTCGTCAAACAAGTCCCAGATCGATTTACCTCAAGTTTCCCTTCGGTCCGTAGGTCCGAAGCAACCGGTTCTTCGTTGGTGGTTTTCACGCAGCTCTCCAGCAAAAAAAAATTTGCAATTCGCGTCTGCATAGTATTGATGCGTCGCTAAAAGACTTAGCTTTATTCATTAGGGAAATATTCTCACGACAGAGCAGCGGCTCGGATCGTAAAGAAGCTAGCTAGCATTATTGAGATAACCGTGGGACTTTATCGCATTTGATGTCAATGGAGTTAGAGTCAAGACATACGTCGCTTGCTGCTGGAAGATTCATGAAAGAATGGTGATAGGAGGCTGTCCGAGATTCTGCATACAAAATCATGAGCTTTTCGCCAATGAAACTCCTCCAACGATTTCTCTATAGAACTCGGCACATCTGTCTGCCGAGGATGAACAAAGCTTTGAAGTGAGATTCTAACTGATTGTTTGATCGCAGAACGTTGGGCTGAATACTCGCATTAAATCAGGCAACGGACCTTGTCGGGCAAGAATCATACTGAATCCAGCTTATCGTTGGCTAATGTCGAGAGATATCATTACAAAATATGTAATTATGAATGATTATAAATTCAACGAGATATAAATGTTACTTTTCGCGACCTTTGGTAGGAGAAACGCGGAGGAAGTTGCACACGCCTGTATTTTAACACGCCGACCTCAAAACGTTCGTCAACGTTTGGTCGAGCTGTGATTTAACTTTTGAAAAGACTGACGTCAAACGAAACTTTCGGACAGTTAGAGAGATAGGGAGATAGTCTAGGAAATCGCTCGCGGAAAACTGTTACAGACATGTCGCGAGACGCTGCTAAGCGGAACTTGATAACTGGCTTGCACGTTCGAATGCGAAAACACAGGGATGCATGACAGTTCTCGGGGAACTTCCAGTTGGAAATTTACTTCGCAACAAGGTAAATAGCTTTTTGCTCGCGTAACAACTTAATAAATGTCATGCTGCGCTCGCCCAGTACTCTTTGGGAGCTACGGAGGGCTAGGCAGGGGACTAGCAGGGGCATGATTTTTGAATTCATTTGCGATGGTTAATATGAATTACAATCGCGGTTCCTTGCAGCAGTATTTTTATCCCTCGTTCCGCGCGTGTTTTTGCTTCCGTTGCAAAAATGTATCACCTCGCGGGGATGTTTTGCATGTTCTAGCGCACTTCAGCTGATCGCGTTTATTCGTAGGAAGACAGTTACATAAAGCCATTTTCCGTCATAACCACTCGTTTTAGCGCTCTTCAACGGTATATTATAACAATTAGAGTTATTAACCCTAGAGAGTGCCGGGCTACTTTCGGTTGCATACGCGCGCCACCAAGAAGGCCATTTTTTGTCCTTGGATGTTATAAAAGAGGAAAATTGCTCGCGTCACATAACTCTGCGGTTTATTGCTGTTATATTACGTTCGTAGGTATAAAGAACAATCATACGTATGAAGTAAGAGTCTACTGGCGTTGAGATGAAGTTATCATGAAATGTGCGTTGCATAATTTGCAATCAAGAACTGCAGAATATTCTTTCTCATTTTTTTGGCGTTGCTAGGATTACTTGTTGAAATTAAGTTGACGATAACATTGAATAAACGTGAAACTATGAACGTAAAATTGTTCTCTACATTAATTTTTCTGTAAAGCACAAGCTTTAAAAATACATGTATATCGTTGAAAATAGTATTAAGATACTTGAAATATTAACATTGCTCGCTTCCATCTCTCGGTTTTATAAAATTTTCATAACCGAACCGCATTAATCTTGAATATAGTATTGGTTTGTATTATTACAGTAAAAAACGTTTTTAGATTGAACCGTTTATAGAATGGTATCGTTTATAACAACTAAATATTTCGTAATTGTATCATGAACGGGTTTCCGTCAATTGCGGTTAGACGGAAGATCTGCAAAGTTCTGCAGAATCCTGCAGAACTCTTCTGCAGCTTGCTGGGGGTACTTGGAGGGGGGTGAGCTGTAGCTCTGCTGGGGGTTTGACAATGGAAATCGCTCTCTACCATAAAAGGCGCTATGCTTTATACATTCATCTCTTCTCTCCCTCTCGCTTCAGCGCCGTTTCAATCCGGTCCTCCGTAGCTCTATGCAAATCGGTTCGAACCGGGTGCGAGATCGCACGAACGAAAGGCTGCAAAGATGAATCAGTTCGCGAACGGTAGCGATTTGAGTGAGACGCTCGGTACGAACGGTTGCGATTCAGAAATCAGCGATATTTTGCCGATGAAGAAGACGATGGCAAGGTACAGTGATGGTGGCGAGCACGAGGTGCACGCTGCCGGCTTGTTGGGAGAGAGAAAAGTGGCGGGAAAAGCAGGGGAGTGCGTGGGCGCAGGATCGATGAAGGGCGCAAAATGGCGACGACGCGAAAGGATAGGGCGCGAATAGACGCGCACGCGGCATGAGGAAGAGTGAGAGGATGGCTCTCTTTCTCGCTTTCTCCCTCGGATGAGCGAAAGAGAGGACGAGGCCGCCAGGGTCGTTAGGGGAAGGCGGATGCTGAAGGAGGAGGCGGCGATGAAGGAGCGTCGCGGAGAAAGAGAAAGGTGAGGTATTGGAGGAGAAATAAAAAGAGTCGCGCGAAAAAAATTGAAGCCGACGCTGGAATCGAACGTGGTCTCTGGGTCAAGGATGCCGAGAGTGAAAATCAAAGAGTGCCGGGGCGGGCGGATCCGCGCGCGCGCGGGCGCGAGCTCGCAAGCAGCTTCGAGCTGATGTACGAGGGTGGATTGTTTTTATTTCCCTTTCGTTCAGCAAATGAAATTCCATTCTATAAACACGGGGTATTTGTATCTGAGGATGTTGTAACGCGAGCGTGAAACTTATCGAACATCGAACACTCTCTTTTCTCTCGCCGCGATATTTTTCTCTGTACTTGAAGCAGCTGTTTCTTTGAGTTTATTTATTTAGCGCAATTAAACTTAATGAGATTAATTATGGAGCGATGTTGTTAGGCTGATTTTTTATTTGATTATTTTAACAGGGTTGCGTTTTTTGTTTGAAAGTTGATTGCATCGAAAAATAATTTTATCAAATAACATTCTTTTTTCTTATATACTTAATAATATTATTTATTATTGGATCATTAATCGATTGAAAACATTGAAACGCGGTAAAAAACATAAAAATTTACAAGTTACAATTAATTGATATGATAAAAATTTACAAAAATTTACATTGTTTTTATGAGTATTCTCAGAATAGTATTTATTCAATTTATTCATTTAATCAGTTCAAATGTTGTGATAATTAGTATTTTTATATGCTCTTACTAGTGTTTTTTTATGTGCATGATAACGCTCTTTCAATTGTAAGAAGACTTTTGCACGTTAATTTTTGTAACAGCATTTTGAGAAAAATTCTCTTTCAGTTCAGCTTCCTTCGTATAACATATAGAAATCGTATTATAATGCTTCGTGAGCAACATTGTTCTAATTAATTAAGATAGTGTTTTAACAGTTATCGGTTGCGGATCACTACGTGGCAGATTTTGTTGGCGCAAAAGACTATCGGAAGCTATTACTAGATTATTCCTCTCAAGCATGAACTTTTGTTCTCTTTTTCGTTCGTGCGTAATTCTGGACGCAAGTTTCCTCGGGTCAGCCGGATATCCCTCTACCTTGCGTCCCCGACGTGAGATTCATTAACTTACACGGGCGCGGCTGCCGCTCACGTCGGCCGGCCGCTCGACGGAAAAGTGTAATCGACAAAGTTTATCGAATGGCAGGGAGGGTACGAAGGGTCGAACCCGAAGGGAACACGGCACAGGGAGGGCGATTTTCCCTCGTCGCTCCAGAGAATATGTACGGCGTAAAGTAGTAGTCCAGCTCGTAAAGTAGTTCGTCCAATCTGGTTGAGAGGGAAAGAGAAAGAAAGAGAAAGGTAGAAAAAACGAGAAAAAGAGAGAGAGAAAGAAAGAGAAAGAGAGCTCTTTCGTTTTTTTAAAAGTCAAATGGAAAATTGTATATAGTGTATCGCTCGATACTTCCCTCGCGAGTTTCTGCGAGGTTCCTTTATTTGTTGGCAATCACAAGATGTCGACCGTCCGGTCTCGCGGGTCGTGCGTAATGAAAGTTTCGCGCAGCGTCGGTGTCGACCATCACTCTCGACCGGATATCACTCAATTATTTATTGTGTGAACTTCCGCCGACTGCCGCTGTTTTTCGTTGAAATTATTCGACGATTCCCAAGCGAAGGCTATTTACGACGGTTGCCAGATATTGTCGCCACCGCCGCTTGCCTTTCGCGACAGTTCGTAAAATTGAAGCAGCGCGCCCGCGAGAATAGGCGAGGTCTCGAGACTTGCGAGAGGATCGAGTTAATTAGATATTGAATTAATGCTTCTCTAGCAGATGCAGCGCGCAACAAAAAACTGCGTCGGCGGTGGCGACTCTCTTGCGAATTTCCTGGATCGCAAAAATAGTCTCGCGTCAACAATCACAACTCTCGTCCCTCGTCCCTCTCTCCTCTCGTTCGTCTCTTTCCCAAGCGCCTTTCATCGGGAAACTCCGTCCCTAAGCCTTCGTGTACGTGGGGGTGCGATCGGCCTCTTCTTCGCGGGATTTTAATTACCGGCGTATCCTTACTCTTAATTAATTATCGCCCCGTACCGCCTCTAAATAATTTTAATTAGAATCGCCAAACGGTATTTTCTTCCCTCTCGGACCCCAAGCCGGCGATTACGAAATTTAATTACCCGCCAGGTATGAAGCAGTTCGATATCGCGCTCTTTGAATCTTCCGGATATAAATTCTCACTCGATAAGAACAATTAATTCCCACCGGTGAGTTTTTTTTTCTCTTCTCATTGACTCTAATCCAATTCATTTTATTGGTTTGTAGTTTGTGAAACGTTCTCTGCGTGGCCAAAAATCCGGTTTAACGTATTTGAATATCTTTTTGTTGGAGTTGAAAAAGATTTACACTTTTATTGTCTGGAGCAGTTTTTATGCTGTGTTGAAAGGGCCAAGTCAAGTTATGCTATGCTTAACACTAATATTTCGAAAGATTTTATTTTTAATTAATCTAATACACACAGTTAGTTTTTGTAACTCGTGTTCCATATAATATGTCGATGCGCGTGAATAATCAGTTTGCTCATTGTTAAATTTCATTTGACTCACGTTATTTGCGCAAATATTAATAGCGAGTGCGAGTTGATTCGGCGAAGTAAGTTCCGGGTGCCCTTCTGGGCCGACTGGTGCGTTCGGTTACGGGAGTAGGGGGTCCCTTTCTCTCCGTGAAAGTCCAAGGGGAGTTTCTCTGCCGTGGATGGTGGCGGTAGCGCCAAAATGGTGGGTGGCTCCATAGCGGAGTGACTTCCGCGCCAGGTACTTCGTAATGGCGAAGTTTACTTTGGCCATTTGTATCGGGCGAACGTAGGTGAACGTGATGGGGTGAAAGGGGGTGAGTAGCGGAGAAAGAAAACGGTATAGAGCAGACAGAGTGGAGCGAGATGAGAAAGACGTATAGAGAGCGAAGCGGAGAGAGAACCGAGCCGCGAGCTGAAGCAGTGACGCACAACTTTCAGCATAAGTTTGTCCTTTCATTAATTCTGTATCCTTTGTAGCGTATCTGAAAATCTGCATACTGAAATCATGATCCAAGACAAAGCAATTTTTGAACACTGCGTCGGAATTCAGATTTGAATTCATCTGAAATTATTTATTGCAATGTATCAGCGCACCATCGTTATTAAATATTTCTGCTGATGTCATGTGACAGAAGGCAGGGAGTCTGCAATCGTCGAAAGTTGCGCGTCACTGCGCATCGGGGGTAACGGTGAGATTCTCGGGAAAGGGAGAAAAGGGTCGAACTCGGCGGCCATAATAATTCACGATGTAAAGCTAAAGTACCGCGGCCGGAGGAAAGTTTCGCGAGAGGCCACGCCATCCCGCCCTTTCTACGTGCGACGTCGATAAATTAGCTTACATTTTTTACATAATGCGACGAAAACGAGGACTGCGGAGGACGCCAAGTCGTCCCTCGATGTAGGAGAAGGTGATGGCTCACTCGAGCTCTCTCGCTCCTCCCTGAAGCCGCTTGAACGCCGTACATCCCCAGGAAAGTGTGTACCTAACTACCTCAAACTCGTCAGCCTCCTCGGGTCAAATTAATTCCGGTATTAAAATTTGGCTTGCAAATATTCTGGACCCGCGGCTATGCGTGTGCGGAGGCGCACATGTGCACGCAGGCAATCGCTGTCATGACGACGACGACGACCACGTACGACGACGACAACGACGATAACAAGAAGGAGGATGATGACGACGATGATGATAATGACAACGACGACGGCGACAATGACGACAATGACGACGACGACGATGACGATGATGAAAAGGAGGATGATGAGGGCGACGACAACGATGAAATCTGCGAGCATTCACATACTTGTCAGTGCTCTGCGCCATCACGCACACGCACGGTTATATGTACAACCCCCTTCAGTACGTACCTGCGCGCGTACGTGTACGCACGTAATTTACATCTGTTATTACGGGAGGAGGCCTCTGCCCGTTCCGCTCGTTTCCGCTACGTTCCGATGTTCCGATGTGCCGCCCTGCAGCGGAAGAATAAACGCACCGATGCTCGCCGAGCCGTATATTCGTCTCGTTCTCTCTTTCTTCCTCTCTCTTTTTTTCTCCCTCGCATTCTTTCTCTGCATGCGCTGCGCTGCGCTGCATTTTTTCCCCCTCGCGACGCGAGTGCAGTCGGAGGTTTGTTTTCTATCGGCGTTGATGTCGATTCTTTTCATACGCGAGAGCTAGGCATGGCAGAT
>Ga0157362_1000416_pt1 | contig 14384 bp, 12 predicted proteins | sample AttlaeALBM3_FD_111480 | JGI IMG/M metagenome (GOLD analysis project Ga0157362, IMG submission 111480) | Fungus gardens microbial communities from leaf cutter ant in Ribeirão Preto, State of São Paulo, Brazil - Atta laevigata ALBM3 | ecosystem: Host-associated > Fungi > Mycelium > Unclassified ... | reverse complement strand
TTGATCCCGTGAGCTTTGCAGATCACCTCGAAGCGCATGGGACGCGACAGGGCCGTATTTCGACTACGGCGCTGCTTGGCGAACTGGATGCCGTTATCGGTCAGGATGGTATGGATCCGGTAAGGAATGACACTCAGGAGATATTCAAGGAATTCCCATGCTGTATTCCGGTCGGCTTTTTCGACCAGTTGTGTGACAGCGAATTTGCTTGTCCGGTCGATGGCAACGAAGAGGTACAGCTTGCCTTCAGCGGTCTGGACTTCGGCAATATCGATATGAAAGAACCCAATCGGATAGCGTTTGAAACGCCTTCATAGCCGATGAGGATCGTTCCTGATGGTTACGGAAGATATTCCGCAAACCATCAGGAATCATGATATGCTCAGAACTGGCCGGGAACATTACGAAGGAAGGCGACGCTTTCAACGCAGGCAGCGGCGGCTTCGCGCCCTTTGTTTTCAGCGTCCTTGCGGGAGCGGTCTACGGCCTGCTGTTCTGTGTAGGTCGTGAGGATTCCGAAAGCGATCGGCACTTCGGTGGCAAGCTGGGCCTGCATGATGCCGATGGTCGCGCCGAGCGAGATGAACTCGAAATGCGCGGTGTCGCCCTTGATGACGCAGCCAAGGCAGATCACGCCTTCATATTTTCCGGACTTCGCCAGACGCTGGGCCAGAAGCGGCAGTTCGAAAGCGCCAGGCGCGTCATAGACGTCCACATCCGTGATGCCGCGCTCCTCCAGCCATTCGAGCGAACCGTTTTTCAGGCCGCCCGTAATGTTCGTGTTGAAGCGGCTGACCACGATGGCCATTTTCGGCGCAGGCGAAAGACGCAGGTCGGGGGCGACGGGGATATGCTTGCTCATGCCGGCTGTTCCTGAAGGAAATGGCCCATCCGTGTGCGTTTGGTCGCAAGATAGGCCCGATTGAAAGGATTGGCCTCGATTTCCAGCCGCTCGCTGGATTTCACGTCAAAGCCGAAGCGGACCAGGTTGGACTCCTTGTCCGGATTATTCGTCAGCAGGCGGAGCGAACTCACGCCCAGATGCCGCAGCAGGTCCGCCGCCGCATCCCATTCGCGGGCATCGGCGGGCAGGCCGAGAGCCTCGTTGGCTTCCACTGTATCCATCCCATGATCCTGAAGCTCGTAAGCGCGGATCTTGTTGGCCAGCCCGATCCCGCGACCTTCATGGCCCCGCAGATAGACCAGCACACCGGATTCGGATGCCGAAATCCGCTCCAGAGCCTCGCGGAGCTGCGCGCCGCAGTCGCAGCGCATGGAGCCGAGCGCATCGCCCGTCACACATTCCGAATGCAAACGCACCAGCGGCACGCCTTTGGATGGATCGCCCTTCACCAGCGCGACATGCTCCACGCCATCGACGGCGCGGAAGGCATGAATACGCAGATCGTGACCGCCGAAAATACTGGGGAGGGCGGATTCGGCCACCATTTCGCCCGCAGCTGGAACAGGTGTGCAGATCAGGTCATGGCCTGCGACGGGCCCACGGCCATGCTCGCGACACCACTCCTGAAGATCCGCGATGCTGACGATGGGCATGTTGTGGCGTGCGGCATATTTCCGCAGTTCAGGCAGACGCATCATACTGCCGTCATCGGCCATGATTTCGCAGATCACGCCCGCAGGCTCCAGCCCGGCTAGACGCGCGATGTCGATAGAGCCTTCCGTGTGTCCGTTGCGGCCCAGCACGCCTTCGGGATGAGCGCGGAGCGGGAAAATGTGGCCCGGCGAGATGAGATCGTCTGGTTTGGCTGCAGGATTGGCTGCGACGACAATTGTGCGTGCGCGGTCGGCGGCAGAAATGCCGGTTGTCACACCCGTTGCCGCTTCGATCGAGATTGTGAAGGCCGTGCCGCGCGGGTCTCGGTTGCGTGCCACCATGGGGGGCAGGGCCAAGCGGTCTGCCTGTTCGGCTTCCAGCGGCAGGCAGATCAGGCCGCGGGCCTCACGAACCATAAAGTTAATGGCTTCCGGCGTGGCAAACTGCGCCGCCATGACCAGATCGCCTTCGTTCTCCCGGTTCTCGTCATCGACCATGACGACCATACCGCCAGCGCGGATGGTCTCGATGGCTGCTTTCAGGGACGGCTTCATGAGGCCACCTTTCCAAGGCTAGGGGAGAACCGCAGCAGGTTCTCGACATATTTGGAGAGCACATCGACTTCCACATCCATCCGGTCCCCGACCGACAGTGTGGAGAGGTTGGTATGTTCCCACGTATGCGGAATGATCGTCAGGCCGACTTCAAAGCCGGACTGACCGTCACGGGTGATGGTGTCGTGCAGATCGTTCACCGTCAGGCTGATGCCGTCGAAAGTGATGGAGCCCTTTTCCACGACATACTGGCGCAACGCCTGTGGGACGAACACGCGCAGGGCATAGGAATCGCCGGCTTTTTCAACGCTGGCGAGGGTCGCCACACCATCCACATGACCCTGCACGATATGGCCCGAAAGGCGTGTACTGGCGGCGACGGCGCGCTCCAGATTAACGCGCGATCCGGCCTTGAGCTGATCCAGTGGGGTACGGGACAGCGTCTCGCCGCTGAGATGGAAGGTCGCCACGCCTGCCGCGTCAAAGGTCTCGACCGTCAGGCACACACCATTGACCGCCACGCTTTCGCCGAGTTCCAGATCGGGAAAGCCTGTCTCCACGGTCAGGTCCATGGCCTTGTCGCGGACGGATGCTGAGCGGACTGTGCCCAGACGCTCTATGATTCCAGAGAACATGCGTTTTCCCTCAGCAGTCGCAGCGGGCTCTCGTCCCGCGATTTCAGATCGATGCGGTCAGTGGCCGCAGTTTTATGAATGGTGAGCCAGTCGTCCCACAGCCCGGCCTCGGCGACGGAGGCCAGCAGGGCCGGTCCGGCTTCGATCATCGCCCAGTTTGCGCCGCGCTCCGCCAGCAGGGCCGGGACGGAGAGCAGGTCGGAACTGGTAAGGACCTCGAACCCATTTTCTGTCATCTCCGCAACCCAGTCCGCCGGAAGGCGGCCGTGGCGGTCGCAGACGACCAGAAGGCGCGGCTTGCGGCCCTCATGGTCCGGGACATGCCGGACCGTGAAGCGCGGGCGGTCTGCCAGAACGGTGCCGATCCCGGTGATGATCGCATCCGTCGCCCGGCGCAGGCGATGCGCGAGGACGAGCGAGTCCGGAGATGTGAAGGTTTTCTGCCCCGGCGGCGGCACCATGGAGCCGTGTTCGTCCAGTGCCTGCTTGACGCTGATCCACGGGCGGTGCCGAACAACGCGGCTTGCGAAAGGCGCCAGAAGGGCTTGGCAGTCCCGCGCCAGATCTGCCATGTGCGGCCGGTCCGCCAGCATGACCACGCGCTTTGCGCCGGGCTCTTCGCGCAGCCGGTCTGCTCCGCCGGAGGCCTGCGGGTTTGGATCGGCCGCACCAATCCAGACTTCCTGAACCGGGCTGTTACGAAGGGCTTCGCTGCACGGAGGGGTGCGCCCGGTGTGATTGCACGGCTCCAGCGTGACAAGAGCCACTCGTGCCTGATCCAGCGCACCCGTCTCGCGGGCCTGCGCCAGAGCCATGGCTTCGGCATGAGGCTGCCCCGCGCGCGGGTGAACCCCGACTGTCAGGATACGACCTTCGGCATCCAGCAGCGCACACCCTACTGACGGGTTGGGTGCCGTGGCCCCGAAGGTCTCGACAGCCTGTGAGATGGCTGCACGAAATCCGTCGCGTATGGCGCTCAGTGCTATGGTGTCGGAAAGAGTGGTCTGGTCAGGCAAGTTGCGTCTTCTGGTCCCGTTACGATCGGGACGTCCGCAAGGCGCACGCCGCCCTCAGCCGGAGCGAAAAACAGGCGGGGCTGCAAGTACCCAACCTGTCCGCGACCGGACAAGTGCTGCGTTCTCTTCCATCCGGACTATAACCGTCGGCTCCGGAGTCTCACCGGATCTGCTTGTCCCTTCCTGACCGAAATCCGGAAGGCGCTCGCGGGCTGAGGCGGGGAAAACCGCCAATACCGCCGGTGGGGAATTTCACCCCGCCCTGAGAACGTCTGTGTTCTAGAAGAACTATGGAACCGTCCGGACGGGAATGACAAGCAAAAATACGTTCGCACTCCAGTGAGGACAGATCCGGTCTGTTGGACCGATACGAAAAAGCCGCCAGATCCGAAGATCTGGCGGCCTGTCTAATAACCCGGAGAAGAGGCTCAATTTCGGGAAGCAGGGATGTTACGCTGAATGGCGTTTTGTGTGGCATTGGCCCCGCGAGAAACGTCATGCCCGATCGAACTCACGTCCTGACCGGCGCCATGAACGGTATTGCAGGCCGAGAGCGAAACACCTGCACCGGACAGAAGAGCCAAGGATAGGGCAACGCGCGCGATGGATTTGGTGGACATAGGTAAAAATCCTCTAAAAGAGCGTTTTGCCTTGTAAACGACATCCAATGACAATGGTTCATAATAGGAAGAGGAATTTTTTTCTCAGGTAATGAGCCGTTCAGACCGAGAAAATGACTTGATACCCTTCTGACGGGGCTCTTTCTGAACGACCTGCGCCGTTACGCGTTTTGCTAATTTTTTTCTTCTGCTGTGAGGATCCATGTCCAACTCCCAGAACCGTCCTGTCATTGTCTGGTTTCGAGATGATCTGCGCATGGCAGACCATCCTGCCCTGCATGAAGCCGCTGCTTCCGGCCGGCCGCTGATCTGTCTCTACATTCTTGATGATGTCACGCCGCCTCTCCACCCTCTCGGAGCGGCCGCACGCTGGTGGCTTCATGGAGCGCTGGCTGATTTGCGACGGAACCTGGAAAAACAGGGCGGAACGCTGCTGACGCTTTCCGGCTCGGCTGAAAAGCTGCTTCCGCAGCTCGCGAAACAGACGGATGCGGCCTCTGTTCACTGGCATCATCGTTTGCATGAACGCGAGCGGGCGCTGGATGATCGCATCCGGCAGGCGCTGGAAGAGCAGGGATCTGAGGTTCACGCGCAATGGGGCACGGTTCTGGTCGATCCGGAGAGCGTGCAGACGAAACAGGGCGGATTCTACAAGGTCTGCGGGTCGTTCTGGAAAGCGCTTCAGACCCATGCAGTTTCCGAACCGCTCGAAACGCCTTCCCGTCTGTCGTTTCATGCCATGCCAGATTCTGTCCTGTCCGATGCCCGACTGAACGAGGACAGCCTCTGTCCGCAGGCGCCGGACTGGGCGGTAGGTTTTCGCAAAGCCTGGGAGACGGGCGAGGCCGAAGGGCAGGAGCATCTTGAAGATTTTCTAAAGAATTCCGTCGCGGGCTATCCTAAAGGCCGGGACCGGGTGGCGGAAGAAGGAACGTCCCGCCTGTCGCCCTATCTCGCCTCCGGTGCAGTATCGCCTCGGCAGGTTTGGGCCTCGCTTCAGAAGCACGGTGCACATACGGAGGGACCGCGGATTTTCCTGTCTGAACTCGGCTGGAGGGAATTCGCCCGTTACACGCTGTATCACCTGCCGAAACTGCCGTTTGAAAACCTGAACCCCAAGTTTTCCGGAATGCAATGGCGGAAGAGTTTGGCCGATCTGAAAGCCTGGCAGCGCGGGCAGACGGGAGTGCCCATCGTGGATGCCGGAATGCGTCAGCTCTGGCAGACCGGCTGGATGCATAACAGGGCGCGCATGATCGTAGGGTCTTTTCTGACGAAGCATCTGCTGATCGACTGGAAGGAAGGGGAAGCCTGGTTCCGCGATACGCTTGTGGATGCGGATTTCGCGAACAATGCCATGAACTGGCAATGGGTAGCCGGCACGGGCATTGAAGCCACGCCGTTCTTCCGGGTTTTCAATCCCACGCGACAGGCCGAGAAGTTTGACCCGGACGGCGATTATATCCGTCAGTGGGTTCCCGAGCTACGCCGTCTTTCCGGCAAGGCGTTGTTCGAGCCCTGGGCAACGGGAGACGAGGATCTGCGAAGGGGGGGCGTCGTTCTTGGGAGAAACTATCCCCGCCCCATCGTCGATCTGAAGGACGGGCGGGACCGTGCCCTTCAGGCGTTCAGGACCCTTTAAGGCCATGAAAATCCGGCCCCGTCAGAAGGGCCGGAGCGAGCAGATTAGAGACCGCCGTTTAGGAAGTTGTTCACGTCGCTGCGCGTCTTGTTGCCGAGGGCGTTGACACGGTCGCGTTGTTCCTGCGGCGCATTCTTGAGTTGCTGCAGGCGCTGGGTCTGCTGGTCACGCAAGTTGGTCAGCTTGGATTGTTCGCTGCTGATCTGTTTCTGCAGGCGAGCCTTCTGGTTGGCCGGGGCGTTCGTGTACTTGTCCTTCAGGTCCTGAATCCGTTTTTCACGAGCGGCCTGCGCGTCCTGGGACTGTTTTTGATAGTTCTGAACCTTGCTGTTCAGGCAGTCTTCCCGCTGTGCCAGACGACCGAGGACACCGGTCTGACCATTCTGCTGGCAGGTGCTCGAGGTCGTGCTGTCTGCTGCATGAGCCTGCGGCGCGAGGGAAACCGCGCTGGCAATCAGTCCTACAGCAAGCATCGAGCGGGAAAAGAGAGGGAAGTTCATAAAATCTCCTGTAAACAGATCAATAAAATAGAGCACGCCCTGATGGCGGGAATGTGGCTGTTTCTGAAAAGACCTATTCCATACCCTCGGCAATCATCGATATCCGTTCTGGGTCCAGTAATTTGATATGGGTAATGCTTCTAATATTGATGAGTTTCTCTTTTTTGAATGCGCTTAGGATCCGGCTGACTGTCTCAATAGTGAGTCCAAGATAATCCGCAATATCAGTGCGTGGCATCGGCAGATCGAGTTCGATCGTGTGGGATGGGTCCGGCCGGTCCAGATGGGAGCAACGTTCGATCAGGAATGTGGCCACGCGCTCACGGGCCGTCTTGCGTCCCAGAAGCGTCATGCGGGCCTGCATCAGGGCCAGTTCGCGGGAAGCTTCCTCGCGCAGGCGGTGTTCGAGGCTGGGGAACCGTTCGGTCAGGCGCTGCATGCCTGCATGGGGGAAGCGGCAGAGCGTGGCGCCGCCAAGAGCCTCGGCCCCGAAGGCATAGCTGGTGGAAGCGGCAAGTCCCAGGAAGTCCCCGCCTTCCGCAAAGCCGGTGATCTGGCGCCGGCCATCTGGAAGAAGGGTAAAGAGCTTGACCCGCCCGCCGGTCACGACAAAGAAATCATTGGCCGGTTCGCCTTCCTCGATAAAGGAACGGCCGTCCGCGACTGTCATGCGGGAAGATTCATTGGCAAGAATGGCCAGGTCACAGTCATCAATGCTGTTGCAGATACTCAGACGCCGCCCCACGCAATGGGCGCATCGATCATGGACATCCTCTGCACTATGTGACGCTGACATGATGAACCCCGTTTGCGTTGTGCTGACCTCAGCCTGAAGACTTTCAGCCACACTACCACATAATTTACCAGACTTGATTCAGGTCAAGGTGATGGGTGGGGAGGAGTGCTTTGTGAGGCTCAACAAATGTTGATGGAACATCCAGATGAAATTTAACGCTTTCGCGCTGGCTGCCGTAGTTGGTGCCGTTGCCACTCCGGCATTTGCCCAAACGACCCCCGCCGCCGCTCCTGCCGCGCCGCAAGTCATGGTCAGCGCCCCCATGACAGCAGCTCCAGTGCCTTCCGTAAACATCCATGCTCCTGCATCGGGGCACTGCGGCTTGTTCCAGACCTGCGCCAATACACGTATCGGCCTCGGCAAGGGCGATTTCATCGTCCGTCTATCCGCTCTCGGCGTCTTGCCGGAAGACCGCGACAGTAGCCTGTCTCTGAACGGCGCCCATCTTGGTGGCCGTGTGAAGACGACGCGTCAGGTCATGCCGGAACTGACGTTTGAATATTTCTTCACGGACAATGTATCTGTGGACTTAATTGCGGCCAGCACCCGTCACGAAATCGCTGCTGAAGGCGTTCCGGGTCTGGGTAAGGTCGATGTCGGCAGCGCCTGGGTTCTGCCGCCGACGGTCACGTTCGCCTGGCATTTCCGTCCGCACAAGCGTTTCAATCCGTATGTGGGTGTCGGCGCCACGCTGGCCTGGTTCCACAACGTTTCTCCCGCAGGCGGCCCTCTGACCCAGAAACTGAACCTCGGTGTAACCGGTGGCCCGTCCGTCAATGTCGGTTTCGACTACCAGGTCGTTGGCAACTGGTTCTTCAATTTCGACGTGAAGCAGATGTTCATGCGGGTCCATGCCTGGGCGCAGAACAATGCCGAGACCACAAAGATTACGGCTCATGATTCCCTTGACCCGACCGTCGTCGGTGCTGGTATCGAATACCGCTTCTGATTCTCAGGTCAGGATACGGGTATTGAGAAAAGCGGCCCCTCTTCAGAGAGGGGCCGCTTTTTTTCATTTTTGTGGCAGTCTCATAAAACTTTTGCAATGAGATCATTCGGGAAGTGCAAAAGTCCCGTCATTTCCTTATGTGACATCTGTCGTGCTGCCATGGGTATGGTCAGGCCGTCTGCCATGAAAATGTCTGACTGGTGGCCGATATATCATTTTTCAGACGTTCCGGACGAAACGGGTCGTCTGTTCTGACAGAGTTACGGGGTTTTCTATTAGCATGCGCGTTCCACGCGTCGGCGCGCTGGCCATAGGCCTGCTATGCCTGGCCATCCTTTTCTTTATCGTCCTGCGGTTCCGAACCCCGCATTCACCCGTTGCAGCGGTCGAGTCCCCCATGGTGACGCAGTCGCAGGGGCACCTTGTCGTGCGCGAAGGTAGCCCGCTTGAGAAACGCCTGATCATCCAGGAGGTTGCCAGCGTTTCCCGCGGTCATGGTCTCGTGCTTCCTGCACAGATCATGACGGAACCCGACCGGCAGGTGAATGTCTACGCGCCTGTCACCGGGCGGATCACCGGTGTTTCGGTCCATCTGGGCCAGAAGGTCCATCGCGGACAGGTCCTCGCGACGATTGCCGCCGGCGATCTGGATCAGGCCTGGGCCGATGATACCCGTGCCCGCGCGACCCTTGATTTCGCACGCCGGGCTTATACCCGCGCCCAGGGCGTTCAGGCGATCGGCGGCAATGCCGTTAAGGATCTGGAATCTGCTCGCAATGATCTGGCACAGGCTCAGGCGGAAGCCGAGCGAACACAGCGCAGGCTTCAGGTTTTGGGCGCACGTCCGGGCTATTCGTCCCAGGGACAGGCCCCGCTCATCTCGCCGGTAGATGGTGTTGTGTCCATGACGACCATGGCACCAGGCGAGAACATCACCGACCCGACTGCGATACAGATGACGGTTCTCGACCTGTCCGAAGTCTGGATTGCAGCCGCCATTCCGCAGGACAACCTGGCGCAGATCAACAACGACAATGTGCTCTCGGTTCGCTTCGATGAATTCCCGGGGCGAACCTGCTCCGGACGTGTCGTCAGCTTCGATCCTGCACTCCATACCGATACGCGTCGGGTGAATGCCTATATCGCCTGCCCGAACACCGATGGTGCCCTGCGCCCAGGCATGTTCGTGGATGCGACGCTGAATGTCCCGCAGGGCAATGATATCATCATCCCCAAGACCGCACTCCTGATGAACAACGATCAGGTGTCCGTTTTCGTCGAAGTTGCGCCGCGGACATTCCAGCGTCGCGACATCGTCATCAGCTATGACGAGGGCGACAGTGTCCGTGTGCTCAAAGGGCTTTCCGCCGGCGAACGCGTCGTGACGAGCGGTGCTATTCTTTTGAATGATGACTGATCCGGTGGCCCTGAGCTGATGATCGAACGTTTCATCTCCTGGTGCTTCAACCACCGGAACATCGTTTTCTTTTCCGCCCTCATCCTGGCGCTTCTCGGTGGTCTTTCCTGGAAGATCCTACCGGTCGAGGCCTATCCGGATCTGGGCGCGGTCAGTGTGTCGATCACGACGCAGCAGGAAGGTCTGGCTGCCGAGGAAATGGAGCAGCAGGTCACGATCCCGCTCGAGCGGACGCTGGCCAGCGTTCCGGGCGTGACAGACAGCCGCTCCACCAGTACGTTCGGCCTGTCGCTGATCACGCTGATCTTCCGTGAAGGCACAAATGTCTACGCGGCGCGCCAGCTTGTGGAGACGCAGCTTGCCAACAACCCACTAAGCAACGGTGCCATGCCGTCGCTCGGCCCAATTTCCGGCCCGAGCGGCGAGATTTATCGCTATACGCTGGAATCCGACGACAAGAACCTTCTGGAGTTGTCCGATCTTCAGCGCTGGACCGTCATTCCGGCGATCCAGCATGTGCCTGGCGTCGTCAACGTGGACAATTTCGGCGGTCTGACTCGCGAGTACCAGCTCGTTCTCGATCCGGCCTCCATGATACGCTATCATGTTGGTCTTGAGGACGTACTGACGGCCATCCGCAACAGCAACGCCAATGCCGGCGGCGGCCGCGTCAGCCGGGGCGAGCAGTCTTACATCATTCGCGGGATCGGCATGATCCATACGCTGGATGACATGGGCAACATCGTCGTTGCCAGCCATGGCGGTGTCCCGGTCTTCGTCAAAGATCTGGGGCAGGTCCAGTTCGGGCATCAGGTCCGTCAGGGCATTCTGGGCAAGGACAAGAATCCCGATACGATTGAAGGTGTGGTGACGATGCTGAGCGGGGAAAACCCCTCACTCGTGCTCGACGGGCTCCACAGCACAGTGGCCAAGCTCCAGCAACAGCTCGCGCCGAGCCATGTCCGCATTGTGCCATATATGGACCGTGATCATCTGGTCCTGTCCACGAACCACAAGGTCACGGAAATGATGATCGAGGGTATTCTCCTCGTCGGCGTGATCCTGACCCTGTTCCTCGGCAGCCCCCGCAGTGCCATCGTCACCGCCGTGACAATTCCGCTCGCGCTGTCAGTCGTGTTCGTGCTGATGCACAGTTTTGGCATGTCGGCGAACCTGTTTTCGCTCGGCGCCATTGATTTCGGAGTGATCGTGGATGGTGCGATCGTCATCACCGAGACGATCCTCCGTATCCGCGAGGAGCGCCCGACCGAAGCGCTCGTGCCGTCCGAAGTCCTATCCGTCGCCCAGCGCGCAGGAAGGGCGATCTTCTCGTCAACGCTCGTCATCATCGTGGCCTACAGCCCGCTCTTTGCCTTCGAGGGCAGTGAGGGCAAGCTGTTTCGTCCGATGGCCTATACCGTCAGCTTCGCGCTGCTGGGTGCGTTGCTCTGTGCCCTGACACTCATTCCGTCCCTGACCTATCTGGCTCTGCACAAGCCCAGACACATCTGGCACAACCGACCGCTGGAATGGCTGCATGCGCGTTATACGCACTGGCTCGGCCATTTCATTGACCGTCCACTGATCGCTTATGGTGCCGGTGCTGCCGCCATGGTCGCGGTCATGATCCTGGGCGCGACGATCGGACGTGAATTCCTGCCCGATCTGGACGAGGGGTCGCTCTGGCTTCAGGTGCAGATGCCGACGGGTATTTCGCTGGAAAAGGGCGAATCCATTGCCAACGAACTACGGCATGCGATCCGCGAGTTCCCCGAGACGTCCTACGCCATCACTCAGCTTGGCCGCTCTGATGACGGTACCGACCCCTGGACGCCGTCTCATATCGAAATGCCGGTTGGGCTCAAGCCGTATGACCAGTGGCCGTCCGGCGAGACAAAATCGCAGTTCGTCGAGCGTCTGCGCGCCCGTCTGTCCAAAATTCCGGGAATCGATTTCGGCATCAGCCAGCCGATCCAGGACAATATGAGCGATCTGGTCGGCGGTGCGCACAGTCCGCTTGTCCTGCGCGTCTATGGCAATGATTTCCAAGAATTGCGCCGTATCGGCCAACAGATTGTGGACATTCTTCATCAGGTTCCGGGGACGGCCGAAGCGTCGATCTTTCAGGAGCCGCGCATCCCACAGATCGACGTAGTGGCCGACCGTTTGGCTGCGGCCCGGTATGGCATCAACATTTCGGATATTTCCGACGTGGTATCGAATGCCATCGGCGATGCTCCCATCACGACCGTCTATGTAGATGATCGCTTCTACAATGCGACGCTGCATATCCGCCGCAAGGATTTGCAGGACATGCAGGCCCTGTCGCAGATTCCGCTTCTGGATGCGGAAGGGGCCTATATCCCGCTGTCACAGGTCGCGCATGTCGGGCTGCATATGGGTGAAAGCAACATTGCCCATGAAATGAGCCATCGCCAGATCACCATCCGTGTGGATAACGGCAAACGACCGCTCTCGCAGTATCTGGCAGATGCGCAGGGTCGCATCGATCAGCAGCTGCACTACGACAAGGAAAAATACACGCTCGAATGGGCCGGCTCTTTCCAGCAGGAAGAGCGGGCCCAAAAGCGCCTGATGATTGCGCTGGGCGTGATGTTCGCCGTCATGCTGGTGCTGCTGTTCGCGGAGTTCCGCAAGATCCGTCAGGCCCTGTTGATCCTCAGCGTCGTGCCGCTGGCGACGCTGGGTGGCCTGATCGCGCTGCATGTCCGGGGCGAGACGCTGAACATCGCCACCGCCGTGGGCTTCATCGCCTTGTTCGGGGTGGCTGTGCAGAACGGTATCATCATGATCGCCAGTATCAACCGCCATCGCGCGGAAGGTCTGGGCGTGCGCGATGCGACTATCGCTGGTGCAGCCGAACGGTTCCGACCGGTTCTTATGACTGCGACGGTCGCGACTGCGGGCATGTTCCCCGCTGCTCTTGCCACGGGCGTGGGCACGGACGTGCAGCGCGGTCTGGCAACGGTCGTGGTGGGCGGTTTGGGGATCGCCACGCTGCTGACGCTGTTCGCCCTGCCGGTCTATTTCAGCGAGCTTGAAATGTGGGTTGAACGCCGGGATGCGAAGAAGCGTCCGCAACCTGCCACAGACGGAGCCGGATCATGAAGATGTGCTCTCTGATGTTCCGTCGTGCGTCGTTTCTGCTATGTCTGACAGCGCTTTCCGCTTGTGCGGTCGGTCCAGATTTTCATCGCCCTGATCTGCCGAAACACGCGGCCTACGAGAGCGAGTCCCTGACCGTGACCGCCGGGCATGGTGTTACAGGTGCAACTGTGCCTCAGCAGTTCCAGTCTGGCGCCGATATTCCGGGCCAGTGGTGGAGGGTGTTCGGCAATCCGTCCCTGAATGCGCTCGTCAATCAGGCTCTTGCCAACAACCAATCGCTGCGTGCCATGCAGCAGGGCCTCAAATCTGCCTGGGAACAGCGGCGGATCGAGGGGGCAGGTCTGTATCCAACGCTCTCCGCTTCGTTCAACCCGACGCGAAACAAGACGTCTAAGGTCTATTCTCCCGTTCCGAACTCGAATGTGTGGCTCTATAATGTCCACACTGCGCAGCTGAATATCGGCTATGTGCCGGATCTGTGGGGCGGAACGCGCCGAGCGATCGAGGCCGCTGGAGCGCAGGCGGACCTGCAGAAATTCCAGCTCGAAGCCACCGTACTGACCATGATTTCCGATCTAGTGAATGCGACGATCGAGGAAGCCACGATCCGCGCCGAGATCGACGCCACGAACGAGCTCATTCGCAGCCAGCGTGCAGTGCTGAAGACCGTTACGGCCGAGCAGAGCCTCGGAAATGCGTCGCGGCAGGATATGACCCAGCAGCTGGCATCTGTAGCCCAGCTTGAGGCGACGTTGCCGGGTCTGAAACTGCAACTGGCCCAGACACGGGACCAGATGGCCGTGCTGGTTGGAGTGACGCCCAATTCGCCGTTGCCTGAGTTCCGACTGGAGCAGTTCACCCTGCCGAAGACCCTCCCGGTCTCGCTGCCGGCCGACCTGTTGAACCAGCGTCCAGACATCCGCGCAGCGCAGGCGCAGATCCAGTCTGCCAGCGCCCAGATTGGTGTTGCCATCGCCAACCGTCTGCCGAACGTGCAGCTCAGCGCCACGCCGGCACAGGCCGTGGGCGCCATGAGTGATTTCTTCAAGCCCGGCTATGGCAACTGGACGATTGCTGCGACCGTCATGCAGCCGATCTTCCAGGGTGGTTCTCTCCTGCATGCCGAACGTCAAGCGCGCGACAACCTGCTTCAGGCCAACGAGACCTATAAAGCCACCGTTCTGTCCGCCATTCAGGACGTGGCGGACAGCCTGCATGCAGTCACGTTCGACGCTGATGCCCTGAAATCCAATGAGAATACGCTACAGGCAACGTCGCAGAGCCTGAAAATTGCTCAGGGGCAGCTTAGGCTGGGTGATGTCAGCGAACTGGTCCTGCTTCAGGCCCAACAGACTAATGCGCAAGCCCAGTTGGCCTATGTGCAGGCCGAAGGCGCGCGGTTCTCCGACAGCGTGGGGCTGTTCCAGGCTCTGGGGGGGGGGTGGTGGAACCGCAATGATATGGGTATGACACCGGCGGCGCAGAAGGCGCTCGGCAAGTCTCTGGTTCCGTGGTGAGGATCAGGGCTCTGCTCTGAAACCCGCCAAAGGCTTTGGCATTTGGAAACC
>Ga0157362_1000415_pt1 | contig 14408 bp, 15 predicted proteins | sample AttlaeALBM3_FD_111480 | JGI IMG/M metagenome (GOLD analysis project Ga0157362, IMG submission 111480) | Fungus gardens microbial communities from leaf cutter ant in Ribeirão Preto, State of São Paulo, Brazil - Atta laevigata ALBM3 | ecosystem: Host-associated > Fungi > Mycelium > Unclassified ... | reverse complement strand
CGCCTGCTGGGCTATCAGCATACTGACATTGAGCAGTTTCTTGCACTTTTGCGTGAAAGAGATGACTTTTACGCCTGATAGCTCTGCAGATTAAGCACCCGTTTCCTCGGTTGCCCGGCAATAGCGTTGAGATGACAGGCATTATGGAAAAGTAAATTTCCATACTATGCCTGTATTTTGAAAATGCTGATTCTTGCGTTTATCAGCTATCCGTTTGAAAGTAAAAAAACAATGAGGCTTTTACTTTAACCGCTCATCCGGCGTGCGCCATTTAAGCAGGCGCTGCAGTGCAGTCTCACCCTGCATAAACTCGCGCGCAGACTTAAGCCGCTCACTCAGCTTCTCCTGCATAGCCGGGTCACAGCTCTGTATGTCCCTTTCAACATCAGTAAAGAATTGCTCGACGCGCATATCTTCCGCCCATTTAGCCATGATGCCGTACAGTTCATCGACGCTTTGTTTATAAGCTTCTTCCTTAAGCCGGATGGCTTCGCGTTTCTCATACTCGATCATCTGCTGCTCAATCTGCAGACGCTGGGCTTCGGCACGTTCTTTCTTTGCCTGAATTTCCTTCGTCAGAACCGGCAGAGCTGATTGTGCCGCTTTGATGATTTTCGGTATCTGGCTTATCAGGCCGCAGGTTTTGGTTTGAGTGAAAACCTGGTACCAGCCCTCCTGCTCATAGGGAGAGTAGAGTTGCAGCCTGAACCGACCACACGGTATATGATGCCTACTGTAATAACCGAGGTGAGCTGAATTTTTGCCGCGTGACCAACTGATCATCTTTTCATCCCGCACATAACGGCCCTTCACCCTTTTAGCTGGCACATATTCCACTATCTCCACCAGTGAGAAGCCCACGCTTATTCCCTCTGGGCTTATGACGCTTTCATTGGTTGGCTTCCAGAGAGATGGGTACAGAAAATCCCGTCCCCCCTCTTCACTGGCAGAGATATCCCTTCGGTGTAACCTTTCACTCATCCCAGCAAGCCTTACATGAAACCCGCTTTTCTCTGCTGCGGCAAAAAACTTCAGCAGGAAAGCTTCAGCATCGCTCAGGCCTGTATCCGATACATTCACGTCCAGGAGTTTTCGCTTTGTCGGTTTGTAATATCCCAGCTCAGTGACGGACGATTTCAGCAGGATCTCTTTGGTGGCAAATAACAGCTGTGCACCCGCGACTGAATGAGATGGTGATTTCTGCCTGCCTCCAGGTTTGGCTTTCTTACTGCTGCGTGAGGGTTTATCTCTCACAATTGACGGGGGTTGTGACAAACCGGTTTGACTGAAAATGTTGAAACTATCGTTCGTCTCAAGCTGAGGCAATGGAGGAATGGATGGCGCGTTACCTTTGGCGACCGCACGCCAGTAACCAGCCATGGGTCGGGGAATTCTAAGCTCAATGCATCTGGCATTAAGCGCCTGCTCACTGACCCTGAGTTCCGCCGCTAAGATGTCTGCCGGTTTCGCCCAGAACAGCCTATAGAGTGATTGTCTATCGTTAAAAAACTGATTAGCGATGCCCATAATCTATGATAACCATTAATGAATTATTTTCACTTGGACTGGTATTAAAAACGCCTACGTCACAATAAACATTATAATATGCCACCCACAGATGTTAAGAGAGCACTTCTTCTTGTATTTATCATAAGCGCTGGAATTTGCAATAAACGACCTTCATTAATCAGTGAAATTTATGTTTAATAGTTGCGAGTGCTTCCCCCTGCATTTGCAGTTGTGAAGAAAATGGAAAATTTTTGATAAGAGATATGGAATATGCTCCTCAATAAGTTAGCAATCGATGAACAGTTCAAATATGCTCATAAAACGACTATGCGTTGAAACGCGCATTTTACAGGTCAAAATTTTAAGGAATCATATGACTCAGAACGATCATAACGTTTGGGATAAGCGACGGGGTTCTAATCACACACGTCAGGAAGAAATAAGATCCGAAGCTCAACGGGATCTATCACGCTTAATCCACTCGTCTCCTTTCCGTAGATTGCAATCCAAAACACAAGTGCTTGGGTTAGGAGAAAGTGACTTCTACCGCACAAGACTAACCCATTCTATGGAAGTCGCACAAATCGGTTCAGGTCTTCTTGCTAAACTAAAAATCAAATATAAAGATAAAGAGGAGGAAAAGTTTTTACCAGATAACGATTTGATGCAGGCAGTATGTCTCGCTCATGATATAGGTCATCCCCCTTTCGGTCATGGCGGTGAAGTAGCTCTTAATTACTGTATGCAGGATTATGGTGGCTTTGAAGGGAATGGTCAAACGTTACGTATTCTTTCAAGGCTTGATAAGTACACTCAGGAACATGGTCTTGATCCTACTCGCAGGCTTCTACTAGGCGTGCTTAAGTATCCGGTAAATTATTCTAACTTAGTAGTTAATAAGACTGAGAATCAGCCCCCGAGAGGTGGACTAAACTGGCTTTTCAAGTCATCTGATTTCAAACCACCTAAATGTTACCTGGATTCAGAAAAAGACATTGTTGAATTTACTCTTTCACCATTTACTGAAGCAGATCGTAAACTTTTTACTTCCATTAAACCCGGGGACAAAGAGGTCGATCATAAAAAAGCTTCTTATAAAGCGCTAGATACCACAATAATGGATATTGCTGATGAGATTTCGTATTCACTGCATGATCTAGAGGACGCAATTTCTCTCGGAATGGTCACACGTACGATGTGGATGGAGCATTTTTGCGGGCACGCAAAACTCTTTACCGACTGCCACGGTATTACATTCTCAGGAACGAGTGAATCTATCGCTGATAGTCTATTTGGAGAAAGTTACAGACGAAAAGAGTGCATCGGGATGCTGGTTCACTTGATGATTTCAAATGTAATTCTCAAAGAAAATAACTCTTCATTCGAATGCGGGATGCTCAAATATAATGCGGTCCTTCCTGAGCCAGTCGAAGCACTGCGGTTGAAAATCTTTAAGCTAGTCAAGAACAAAGTCATAAAGCATGAAAACGTTCAACTTCTTGAATTTAAAGGACAAAAGCTGGTAATTGAGCTATTCAGTGTATTAGCTAGTGATCCTATTCGATTTTTACCAGCTTCAACAAGGGACGTTTACGAGAAGCAGGTTAGCTTTGGACAACAGGCAGGTATGAGAGTTATTTGCGACTATGTTTCCGGGATGACAGATGATTATGCAACCAAGCTTTATGAAAAAATTTTGGTACCGCGTAAAGGCTCTATTTTTGACCGACTTTAATGCACTAAAGATGATTTTCTGAACCATTTACGCTGCAGCAGCTAGAGAAAAGGTCAGGGGGCAAATGATTTTCTATTTATCCCGCATATACTGACCTTTCCTATTTTTTGAGTTCTCATTAGATATTAGCTGTAATATTGAAATTAATTAAGCATTTAAAATACATAACTTTATAATTAAAAATATGTTTATGCGTTTGAACGATTTCGGTGCGATGTTACATAAACATAAGCTTTAGAGTTGAAGTAATTGTGGAGGCTTCACCTTTTAAGCACATCCTGCTAGCTTAAATTAAATTCATACAAAGATTGATATTTGCAGACAGTGCTAGCACCTAATATGCTAATTTTTGATAAGTATATCTTGATATGTTTTACGGACCCAAAGTTACAGATGACACGTTAAGTCAAATGCATAACCATTTCAGACCGAACCCCTTCAAGCGTATGCACGGGGAACACAAAGCGGCATCAGAGCGTTCCCTCTCCAGATTTTGGTGGAAATGCCACGTTTGCTATTACAATATCTTTACGTTCTAAGTTTTTCATGTATGCTCCATGTAAACTATCGAATTCTATGAAACTTACAGCTTGGGTGCATTCACTCGGGCGGTAGCATACTCTTTCAAGTTTATTTAATATCAAGCATTATATATATAAGGAAATTTCATGCACAGTATTAGTTTTTATTCGTTTAGGGTATTAACCAAAAAAGGAAGCCGTTACAGTAAAGCACTTGGCAATCTTGGTTTGAGTAATAACAAAACAGCATTCGAAATACTTGCTGACTTCCTAAATATTTACAAAAACACCCCTATTGACTATTCTGCTTCAAAGACAAAGGTTTCTTTAGAACAGCATTCAAAACTTGCAATTGATAAAAATAGATGCTTAGCTTACGGATATATTAAGGTAGGAAAATATGGTGAAAGCCATGAGATCAAAGATACTCAATTAACACAGTTACAGTATACCACTAAAGTTGATGATGTTACTCTACGCGAGCGCTATATTCTAATTTATCTTCCAGATTCTTTGCAAGAAGGCATCATTGCATTTCATGGTAGCGATAACACGTCAGCAAGAACAGCCTTTTCTGAATTTTTAACTGAATATTTCTTTAATAAATATCAGCTTGAAGCAAGAGTAAACCCTCTTTGTCATAAAAGCATACCGCAGCATATTCTTGACTCAGAAGTAAAACAAATAAAAGCAATTGGATATACGCCCCCAACCGATATTGCAAACTCATTTGGCAGTAACAAAACTAATGTGAAAACAGATTTAGTAATAAAATACAACGAGGGTTTAATGGGCAGCTTTCGCGACTTAAGAGATAAGAGGCAGAGTAACATTATAGAAATCGTTGAAGATAAGTGCGATGAGGTTAAAGTTTCATTACAACTTGGTAACAGGACGATTGTCTTTAGTTATGACTCCATTTTAAAAAAAGGCATTTCAGTTGAACTTGACGATGCTGATATCAAGATAGACCCAACTACAGGTATACCTGATTTAGTTGCACTTCATGACATGGTTAAAGTCGTTACTAATGATATACTTGTAGAAATACATAGCGGGAACTCAGGTGTGACAATATGAATAAAATAAATGTTTGGCAGGTACTCCTTAAGCATTATAAAACAATGTCTGATCAAAGAGGGGGATCTTTAAGGCAAGACATATTTATCCACTTTTGGTTTCCAGCTATGATAGCGGTTATCATTTGTTTCTTTTATGGCACAATGAAAACATCTATCGCAGCAATATTCGTTAATTTTGGTGCCATTACCACTGCCTTACTTATGAGCGCAGTTATTATGATTTATGACCAAAAACAAAAAACAGCATTCAAAATAAATGATATTAGAGAAAATAATAAATCAACCACAAATCTCCCTTCATTAGAGACAAACAAAACCGTATATGAGCAACTTTGCCACAACGTTGCATACGCAATACTAACATCAGTCGTCCTCGTCATATCATCAGTTATAATTTCCTTTTTTCCTGATGATATGAAATCCCTCGAGAATTTATACTTTGCAATCCCTTCTTACCTCTTGAGCTTTATTGCTTACACAGCATTTTTCACAACTGTAATAACCTTTTTAATGGTAATTAAAAGATTCAGCACAATATTAGATAATTAATCAACTTTTCTGTAAAGTAATGAATATTAACGTCCGCCACAAGTTTATACCAGATATTTAATTTTTTAGCGCAGCTTTCCCTAAGCAGATCTTTCATATACCTCAAAAGCGCCACAGCTTTTTCAGTCATTACCGGAAAATATAGTTTATCAAGTTTAACTCGATGCGGCTGGATGGGTTCGACGAGTCTTATTCGTTTGACTATTTTATGAAGCTCGTCGTGCATTTTACACTCGACGCTCACTTGCTGAGGAAATTTCGCGCACCTGGTATTAAATACATGTGAGAATTCAGTAATATGTGCATACCTCCCTTGGCTATGTATAAGGCGAGAGTTAAATTTTTAAACGTCAAGCTTACAGCATTACTTTGACTATCTTTGCACTAGCCTAGTGCCCGGATGATGAACAGAACGGTTAGCCACTGGCGTGAACATTCTTGTTTATTTCCGTAAGTCGTAGTTTCAAAGCAACCCTAATAGTCAATAAAGTCTGATTGCAAACCCAGCCTCCAACTTTCCCAGATATTTATTCAAAAAAACCAAAGATTCAACTTTACCATTTTGCTCAGAGGAGAGGTATGATTATTGATGTTGATGTCCGATAAATGCCAGGATCGGATATTAATTCTTGGCCACACTCATATCTAGGGAGATGCGCGCAATAATTACTTAGAGCACCAATAACTATTTTCGTCTATCTAAAAATTCAGAATACATATGACATTACCGTTAATCTTTTGCTTAAGATAAATTCAAAAACAAACCAAAAACACAATAATACCTATATTTATATAAACCACAAAAAAATAAATTAGTTGATGTTTATCGCCTTTTTGTTCCATCAAGATTCAGTAAAGGGCTAGAGGAACAAAAAGCACTCAACTGAGAGGATGATATTGTTGCGTAAAAAATAAAATGTTATTTATACTAACATGCACATACAAAAAATTCGAGAAAGTTTTATTTCACCCGATAATCGTGGCACTGAATGGAGAAATAGTAGCCACTCTATTTAAATTTCAAAATTTTACTTTCAAGGAGGTTATAGTGTCTTTATCTTCATTAAACTCTAACATAATTCATTTTCTCATAGGAGAAAATGGAGTTGGAAAAAGTCTTTTGTTAGGAAAATTATCCTCAGAAATAGCTTACCAACACCCTAACGAAAGCATAATAGCCGTTGCTAACACCCTTCAAAACAAATTCCCAACCTTAAGAATAAAAAATTACTTTAGGTTATCATCCAATAAAATAAAATTTGCCGAAGAAGCTATTTTGCAAGCATTCATTGCTTACGCAAAAAAACGCGAGAATCATCAGATAATTAATTTATTAAGAAATACCCTTAATTATATAGGGTATTCAGAAAGGATGGTTCTTTCTTTTAAAATTAAACGGCAAGCTGATTTTAAACAACTAATCTATTCTATGGATTACATTAAGTCTGTTGAAGACGGCGAGGCTGATAAGATTTATAGCTTTATCTCCAACTTGATGGAAAAACATGATAATCAAGGAAGCTACAGAAGTGATTATGTGAAGGTTACGCATGAAATTGATTTGGTTGATTTTATTTACGATATTAGTTCTGAAGCCATTTTAACCTTACTAGAGCATAAATATCATTTAAAAAAACAGAAAATAATTTACGACATTAAAATCACCATAGCAAAAGATACGGATTGGCTGAACTTGAATGATGCAAGTTCAGGTGAATTGGCACTTCTAACCACTATGGCGCATATATCTACACATATTACTCATAATGCTTTCATTCTTATTGATGAACCTGAGAATAGTTTACATCCAAGATGGCAAAGAGAATATGTCAATCATGTATACAATATGTTTTATCACTTTAAGCCAAAAATAATTCTAGCAACACATTCACCCATTATTGTATCAGGCGCATTTGAATCTGACTTAGCACCTTCAATTTACGAGGTTAGAAACGCGGAAATACTTCGTTCTCATCAAGCAAGCACAACCAATGTGGAAGAGATTCTATTGGATGTGTTTCAGTTACTAACCTCAGAAAATAGATTTTTTAGTTTCAAAGTTAATAAAATTATAAATGAATACATCAGCGGAAAAATCAATGATAATGAAATCAACGATCAGATAAAGCGTCTAAGAAGTTTATCCTCAGATGAAAAACAAATAAAAATAATTGATTCTATACCGAATGTTATAAAAAAAATCATAACTAATAATGGTGAATTCGATGACTAAACTTAAATTTAATAACAGTCACGTTGCCGCAATAAAAAAAGCGGTTAGCGAAGGAGGAGAAATATGGTATAACACTTGTCTTAAACCAGTTAAGTCACATATAAAATCTTATTATCGTGATTTAAATAACAGATGTTGCTATTGTAGAAGATCTTTAAGAGGTGAATTTAACTTGGTAATTGATATTGAACACGTATTACCTCAATCTTTTTACAAAAAGTATATATTCTCAATGAGAAATTTAGGAATTGCATGCAAAAGATGCAACATGAAAATAAAAGGGAATAACATTGAATTCTTAAATATACCATTCAAAAATAACAGACCTTTCTATAAAGATAATTACAAAATCATACATCCAACACTTGATGTCTACTCTAAAAACCTTAAAAGAATTGTACTTGAGGAAGATGATATGACATTTATAAAATACACGATTGTCAATGGTAGTAAAAAAGGTGAGTATACTTATAATTTCTTTAAGTTAAATGAATTTGAAGAAGATCAGATGAATAAAGAACAAGGTATGGAAATTGTGGAGAAGTATATAACTTAATTAAATATCCATACCTATCTTTTTCATTATAACCAATCTCAAGACATGCCAGCTTTCATTCATTGGCGCAAAACGCAGTCCCGGAATTTATGTGCAATCTTCTACAAAAATATCATTATAATTTTGGATATTGATCCTACCTTCATTATTTAAAAATCCATTTTAAAGGATTTACTCACTTTCAATGATTATTACGACTCTTTGAATTTCTATATGCGCGCCCTCTTTTAAATCGCAAATACAAAGTGTCATATGGATAAGTGGTGCGCGATATTTATGCGGGTGAACTGTTGCTCTATAATGGTACTGCCCCACTGATCGCCTTCCCACTCATCCGACAATTCAAATCCGAATGATTCGTACAATTTCCTTGCCGTGGTAAGCTGATTAAACGTCCATAATTGTACCGAAGAGAACTTTTGCTCATCACAAAATTTCATTGCTTCTGCAATGAGTTTTCTACCCAGTCCGCTGCCGCGACTCGAAAGTACAGTCCGTTATCTCGGTATTGAAGTGGATGATGCCCTGGAGATATCTGAGTCTATTGAAGTTTAATTTGTGAGGGCTGCAACAGCAGCCCTGTGCCAAGAGCGGACGTTATTAATGCAGTTTCATTTAATAATGGGGTGAGCAGGTCAATACATAAAGTTAATAAAATAGTAAATTATTAAATGATAAGCTGATTCCAAAAAAGCTATGATTCCGTGCTATGCGATAATATTTTCAGAAAAGGAGCTAAAAGTGTCAAAGCAATCATTCACCGCAGCCCAGCGAGAAGCAATATGGCTCGCTCACTCCTGTAAATGTGCATATACTCGCGAAATCTTGGATGTCAGTAATTTCCATATTGATCATATAATTCCCGAGTCGCTTAAAGAAAATCCTGTCTTGATGGTAGAAACCTTATCCAAATTAGGATTACAACAGGATTTTGACCTTTTAGGCTGGGAGAACCTACTTCCATGCCGTCCCGGAGTCAACCTTCAAAAGTCAGCAACTGTTTTCGAACTCCCTCACGTCCACTTTTTTTTAGGGGTAGCTGCTGCTAAAAAACAAATTGTTATAGATAACTTGCTGAAAATAGAAAGGCAGAAGGTTCGTGGACGCGCAATCATTCTCCTACAACAGAGCCTTGAACGCGGAGAACTTACCACAGAAGAATTGGCTCAGTTAATTGAGAAATATACTGAAACTCCTGAGGTCATTTTTGAACTTCTTCAGGGATTGAAGTTTGCAGATGCTGAAGAAGTATTAGCTGTTTCTAATGCAGACATAGAAGAACTTTTAAATCGGCCGATAAGATTTGGTGATAATACTGACTTAGATGCACTTTCCCTAAGCAATGACGAAAATGAAGAGCGTTTAGTGGCTACCTGCCGAGAGTATGAGGAAGCTCTTTCCCAAGGATTTTATGCTAACACCACATTTGCCATTAAAATGGCAACCTATTTTGAACATCAGGGCGGGCTTCTCCGTGCACTTGAGAAAGCCAACACACCCAAAGAAAGTTATATTACTAAGCCAAAAGTTAGCATTGTTGACCTATCATTGATGCCTCTATCACTCTTCCCTGTCATGGGTGAAACTCAAGATATAATAGATGATAAAATAAGTTATCAGGATAAAGTAGATGATGATTCCCTAGTCATAAAGCGAGTATCGCAAAATCTCCTAAGGATTGAATCAGATGCTATGGGCCAACAGCTAATTGAAGTAGCTCGTGCGGACTTTAATGGCGATGGCATTGAGGACATACTTCTTTTTGAATATTGTTATGCAATTGGAGGAACTCTGGGATTTGGTGGCATAAAAATAATCACGCGACTCAGTTCGGACGGAATGTTTGAGTTAGTAAGTCTTCCTGAACCCTATGCCTGTTAATAATAATTTAAGGCATAAAAACATATGTGATTTTAACCGTATGCTGTAGGAAAGCGATGAATGTCCGCTCCTCGTTCAAAGTGGACCTTCACCTTAGACTGTTGCCTTCTTCAACACACTGAGTCAGAGCCGACAAATTCCCACTCTACCCGCCTGTGAAGCCCTCAGGTATTTCATAGAACGTCTCAGCTATCGCGTTAACATCGCGTCGTGGCGTTCTATTCCGCTGACACTGTCGGCCTTCCACCAGCCTCTGAGCCTGTTTCAGCGGCCACTGCGCGTGCATGCCCAAAGGAACTACGCCAGCCCGCTCAGTGCCAGAAGCGGAATTTGCTCTAGCAGCTTCTTTTGGTCAGTCGGAAGCGATTTGAACTTTTATTGCCCTCTTACTTTATCTAACGCGTGCGCTTAGAAAAATGTTGCAATGTCCTGAATCGTTACTTTTTTATATAAAGTCTTATTCTTGAACTTATATATGGCAACGCGCTTAAAGAGGAAAGATGGACAAGTATGCGGAACGACTTACAGGGTTTATGCGGGCTGTAGGCTGTATGAATGATACGGCAAACCGCGTGTCTGACTATTTTGTGATTAAACTTGAGGAAAGCGACAGTTTGCTGACGTCCTTAGCGATGTATCATTCGTCTGTCACAGATAAGTTTCCGGCTGCATACTGGCATCCAAAACTTAGAGCATGTTCTCAAAAAATCTTTATGGAGACAGTGGCATCATGGTTCTTTCAGCACACAGATACGCAGCTTCTGCCTTCATCGCTCAAGCAAAACCTCCTCGCCAATTTTATAGATGATCTCAATGAAATGACCGGTGATGCACTGTTCTTTAGCCTCATCACCAGCCCACCAGTGTGGTATGGCTCCCTGCACGAAGAGTTTGTCATTGAGTCACAATATGGCAATTACCTCGTTCATTTCAGTTGTCACTGACCACTTTGTCACAATTCAAAGTCAGCAAAGCTTCCCTGAACAACTTCTACCCCGGTTAAGAAAATCAAGCTGAGGGCTTCCCACGTCAGCATGCTGATTACGGCTAGCCGGTCCGGATACCCGTCTCGGATCGCCTCCTGCTTTTCAGCGAGACTGATAACTACCAAGTTCATCTGCCGGGCCTCCTCCGTGAGCGAAGGCGTCTGAATGAGCTGTGTCACTTTGGCCATGAGGAGCTCCTTTTCGACTTGATTAGCGCCTTCAGGCGCGCCACGTGATTTAGGGCTTTCTCGTTGCTGGCCGGCACGTAAAGCCTTTCCAGTTGCACGCGCGGTGCCGGGATTTGCTCACCAGACCGGATGCGCGCGGCCATTTTACGCAGCTCGCCGCGACACTGGATTCTCAACTCAGATTCGCTTAGCCCCTGCGCCAGCATCATGCTGTACAGGCCGGTTACCATCCAGAAGCAGGCGTTGCTCCTCCACGGATAAGCTTCGGGTGATTTGTACAGCCCGCGGCGGGCGCAGTATTTCATCACCATGTCGTAAAGCTCGTCTTCGTCCGGCAGGCCCGCTGCGCTGTATTCGCCCTTTCGGCACCACTGGATAAACTCACCCGGTGAGGGCCAGAACGGCGAACCGCTGGCGCGAGCGCATTTCATCCCCGCCGACAGCTGCTGCTTAGAAGTGATACCGTTCTCCACGAAAGCCGCAATCCACTGCCGTTTCGCCGCCGCTTCGTCACGCGGGTCTTTCAAGGCCGTACTGACCGAAGCAGGGAACAGCTGCCTGAGGTTGCTGAACAGAATATCCACCAGCTGTTCAACGGCTTTGTGCACGCCCCGCTCAGCTGATCGAGATGCGCATCCGGCAACGTATGGACGCGCGCTTGAATCCCGGTTGTTTATGGCTGACAAGAAATTGTTCACAGGAAATTATTCTCCCATTCGCTGAGGTCGTTCCAGTGAGGGGCTGGTGGACTCACCTGCCCGGCTTCGCGGAGTACGGCCTGTTTGTTCTGGTAGCTGAGCTTCTGGCTGGCTGTAATAAACCAGCTTTTTGGCCGCTCATGTGAAAACTCGATGTCGAGTTTCTGCAGCTCGTAAATCAGATCGACGCTCGAGTAGAGCTTCTGCCACGATGCAAAGTCTGCGTGGTTCAGCTTCACCACCCTGCCTTCGAAAGCGTAACGAGATAATCCCGTTTTCGTCACGCACGTCGCGTCAGCGGCGGGTGTTATGTTTTTAGATTCTATGACTGGTTCTAATGACTGATTCTGTGACCCGTTTTTGGGTACATTCAAAGACACGTTTTTGGGTACATTCAAAGACCCATTTTTGGGTATATTCCCGTTTTCGGGAACATTACCGTTTTTGGGTTCATTACCTCTGACCGAATTATCCCGTTTTCGGGTAAATTTAAAATCGAGATTTAGTTGCAGAACCCGGACCCGTTTTGTGGGACCTTTACGCTCACCAGTGTCTGTGATCAAACCTTCGCTGATCATTTGATTGATCCATTTACCGATCGTTTTCTTGTCGAGGCCGGTGTCGTTAACCAGCCTCATCGTGCTTGGATAACAGCGGTGAAATTCGTCGGCCCGGTCAGCCAGGGAAAGGAGAAGAAGTTTTTGTGAAGCCTTTAGGTCAAGGCTCCAGACCCATTCTGTTGCTGCACGGCTCATTTACTCTGCTCCTCCAAAGTAATTCAATTCTGCCAGGACATCCAAGTAACTGAGATCGACGTTATGGAACACGCCGTCACTGGTGTGCTCATTGGCAGCACTCCAGACAAGCAGTAGTGATGTGACCGTAACGCAGCGCGTTACGTTACGCGTCAGCAGCGCAGAACGTTGTCCACCGACAGACACGTCAAAACTGGCGCTTCCATCCGCCGGTTTCTCCAGCAGCGCAGCAATTTCATTCACTTTGGGATGCGACTTGAGTGAGGTACGCATCTTCATCCAATTGTCTGACATAACGACATCTCTTCGGGCCAATAATAACTAGACCAATACTGATGCTAGAGGCACTATTGATATGAATGGATGGCAGGATCTGTGCGGGGTGCAGGAGGAAATACATCATCTAACTCTACTTGAGCACCAAACTCTTTCAATGCACTAACCAACATCCTGCACATCTCCAAATCAGGCTTTCGGCGCTTATTTTCATAATGCCCAATGGCGCCCTGACTGCACCCAACTTTTTGGGCAAGAAGGGCTTGCGACACATTGATAGTTTTTCTGATTTTCCTGAGGTGACACATTGAGAATCTCCTACAGTAAGAAGAGAGATCATATAATACAAATCGTACTTATGGTGAGCAAGAGGATAATACATTTTGTGTGTTGTGACTATTAATACGCTTCGTAATAATCTGCGTATGAACTTTACATGGAATCAACTGGCGAAAGCCAGGATGAAGCAGATAGGCCTGACTCAAGAAAAGCTGGCCGAGGCTCTGGGTAAAACCCAAGGCGCGATTGGCCATTGGCTAAATGGACGCCGCGAGCCAAGTATTGAAGATATAGCTGCGATGATGAAAGTCTTGGGACTAAAGGAACTGGTTCTTAGCTCCAATGGGATGGTGATTTTCCCAGATGAATCACTTATAAACGTATCGGATTGTTCCCCTCTCGGGGAGGTAAAGAGCTTTCCTGTTATAAGCTGGGTAAGCGCAGGTAATTGGTCGGAAGCTTGCGAACCTTATAGCTTAGATGAAGTTCAGGAGTGGACACAAACCACAGCTAAAGCAAGTCCAAATAGCTTTTGGCTAACCGTCAAAGGCGATTCAATGACTGCCACGACAGGGTTGAGCATACCTGAAGGGATGAAGATACTGGTAGATCCTGCCGTAGAAGTAACAAATGGAAGGTTGGTCGTTGCTAAACTTGATTCTGAAAATGAAGCTACCTTCAAAAAGTATGTCGTTGATGCTGGACAGCAGTATCTTAAACCTCTCAATCCCAGCTATCACATGATTCCCATTGATGATAAGTGCCGAATCATAGGTGTGGTTATCGAAGCAAAACTCGAGGGATTATGACCTCTGACGGATGTGCCTCATACAACAACCGCAGCGTATCTTCGCTAAGCTTTGCCTTCTCCATCCCCTTTGTCGCATCCGATTCTCCCCCTGCAACCAATACGTTTAGTACTCTCGTTCATTTTTAGCACGATTTGTATTGACCCAACTTAATACAATTTGTATTTTTACCTTGTGTATGACGATTTGCAAGGCAACCAAGCTCTTTAACAACGAGCGGAAAGCTCTACGGCAGGTGCCGAGAACGCACCGAACCTCAGGTTACTGAGTGCATTGTTGAGACTGTGCAGTCAGTAACTTAACGGGGGATGTATGGCAATTATCAGCTATGGCAGATCTGTTAAACCTGTG
>Ga0157362_1000414_pt1 | contig 14411 bp, 8 predicted proteins | sample AttlaeALBM3_FD_111480 | JGI IMG/M metagenome (GOLD analysis project Ga0157362, IMG submission 111480) | Fungus gardens microbial communities from leaf cutter ant in Ribeirão Preto, State of São Paulo, Brazil - Atta laevigata ALBM3 | ecosystem: Host-associated > Fungi > Mycelium > Unclassified ... | reverse complement strand
GTATGTATATATATATATGTGTGTGTGTGTGTGTGTGTGTGTGTGTGTGTGTGTGTGTGTGTGTGTGTGTGTGTGTGTGTGTGTGTGTGTGTGTGTGCCAGAGCGAGTCTAAGACATGGGTTAGTAGAAACTGAACGAAGGATCTTACCTCCTAGTCACTTCTGCGCCTCTATACACATGTCTTACGCGTGTGGATATACACTTTAAGCTTTCATCTGGTCGATATGCGCCACCTCGTTTTCTTTCCTTCTTCTTTACACGACGGACAGAATCATCATACAATTATTATTGCTGTAATAATTGTTTATCGCACAATTATTGCCCGAGCATCTGTTAACATCAATTATTGAGTACTGTACGCTTTTATTAATGAAGTAAGGTACATATATTAAAGCTTACGGAAAAGAAAGATGGACACGCGATAGAAAAGAAAGATTTGGAGAATGAAGAAGCCAGTGGACTAGGAGGAAATGTCGATAGATTAATCGTTGCGATAGCCAACGGTTTAATTAACCGTCCAAACGCAATTTATGCTAGGCCGCCGCGAGATAGATACGAAAAATTCGCTTTATCGCGATCAATTGATCGTCTAGTCGAGCGGACTCTCGATGTCGGTCCATGAGAGACGTTCAAGAAGGTGAATCTATTTGTTCAGTATCAATGCATCGCGTTGCGGTCGAAAGTATTATATAGATCGGAAACGATGAAACGATATTCTCGATATTCTGAAACGTTATTTATGGATTTATTCAAAAAGTGTTATTAATTTTTCATGTTATTATTCTGCTTAGCATATATTACCTTTAAACGGTATATTAATTGCGATATCAATCATTGTAAAATTATTGGAATTGATATTTGTTAAGCTGATCAATTTGTCTCATTATATTGATGCAAAAATTAGGAATTATATTATCGGGATATAAATATCAGAAAGATATGTAATTTTCGAAATAATGACAGTTTTTACCTTTAAATTTCAATATTAATTACAAATTAATATTGAAATTTAAACACATAAATTAAACACATCCTGCGCCAAAAAATTGTTGTAATTAATCCCGTCATTACTTTACCATATTATTAAATCATCAAAATTACTTCTGCGCTAATTCTTCTTCTAATTAATAAAGTGCGCATAAAAATGTACGAGAGAAGCAATGATGTTTCAAAATCAACTTTTTCTATCCTCAATATTATCCGTCAATTCTAGGTCACTTCCAATGTGCGAATTTACATAATATTTTGCATTTTTTATGTAAATATCTTACTATGTTATAATAGTATTCTTAGAACTTTACCGCTTGCATTTTATATGCCGATTCAACACGAGAAGAAACAAGAAAGAAACGAAAAAAAGACTTCCAGTAGAACGTTGCTCATTAATTACAACTAAGCCGAGATTAATAGGTAGGACTCGACTGGTGCTTACGTAATAAACAACGCATGTGCATTTTGCTGCAACGGATGTATCTACAATAGATGATGTCGCGTTCGTTCATCATTCGCATTTTTCCGCGCGATGCCACGCGTTATTCATTAGTGACATTACTGTCTCGTGGTTCATTCGTAATGCACATTGCTCTCACTTTCTTGCTTCATTATGCTTGAATTCCGCGTGGATAGAATTGCAAGTGATGCTCGACTTCGCATGTCTAAACAGTCATTAAAAGTTTTCTACTATATTTTTATAATAAAAGTTTCAGTTAATTACCAATTACAATCGAACTTGTGTACAATATAAAATCGTTTTAAACAGTCTCTATGTCTCTATTGTATTATTATACAATTTATTATATAATAATACAATTATATATAATAAATAATAGTATTATTATATAATTTTGTTTTTTTATGTTATTTTGTTATATTGATACCTCCTTTAAACAATTCAAAACAAATAATCTGGAGAATCAATATAACTTCTAGACAATTAATAATATTATGCAATATCAAATATTGTGTAATAGTATTAATCGATCTAGGGACCACTTTGGTCACACATAATAAGTTACACATAATAAGTTAAACGTTGTTGTTGAAACTTTGCATTAAAAAAAAAATATCGAGATATTAGATAAAAATATAGAGAAATCTGCTGAAAATGATATTGCTGTTTGTCTATTTAGTTGTTATTAAATGTTGAAAGACCAGTAAAGATTTATCTTGAGCAATGAGGTACAACAGACGACAGATGTTTAAAAATCAGATATAGCGAGAAAAACCGTTTCGGCGTTTTAAAGCAATTGGAAAGGTTTTGCGAATTAAACACGCCTTATCCATCTCCGCACAAACCTGAAACGAGATGAATGATAATCTGCCTTCTGCCGATGCGGCAGCTCAGGAAGTGACGCGCAAATGCACCGTTGCCCGCGTACGTTCGCCTAGAAGCCGAATCGTTATGCGTAGCACGCAGTTCGATCTTCTCAGTAGATATATATAGGTACGTTCGAGCTCTTATATTAATTTTCGATAATCTAAATTCACTTCAAAAAGAATATTACGTCGGCATACTTAATAATGAGTAATAATAAACCTACTAATATTAATATTAATTAATATTAATATTATTAACGAACTGCAATTTATTGATAACATTTCTAATAAACTTCATTACCTAAATGTAGATAACTAAATAGAATTCGTGCGATTGTATTCGTAATCAAATTTCACGATTGAATCAATGCCACTAATCAGTCGCTCCTTTCGAACATTTGCGTTCCGAATAACCAATCGGTCAAAGGACTTCCGGTCCTTCCTATCCGATGAGTCAAAAGGGCCGGATGCGCCGTTCGTTCGCGACCTTACGCAACCGCGTGTATTAGCACGCACACGACCACACACCTCCGCTCACGTATCATTGATTCGGATCGAGGGACGAGAGCCGGCCATAGAAAGACGAGGAAGCCACGGAGGACAGAACGGAATGGACTACACACGCGTGTCGTAGTGGAAGCGGGGACTTACGTAATTTCTTCTTCTCGGAGTCGGGCCGAGCGAGCGGCGTATGCGTGCGGCTATGCGGGATGCACGCACACGCGTGTATCATCGGAGACGCATGACTCCTTGCGGATCCATTATTTCCCAGAAATCTGACAACTGGTTCATTAACGCGTTCGCCGCTTCAGCGATCTACGCCACAGACCTATTACGCCATTTCGAAACCTGGAGACGATCTTTGTCGGCTTTTATAAACGCCGTCAGTATTTCGCAGGGGGCCAAATGGATTCGAGCGGAATATTTTCTGCGACCTCTTAAAACTTCAGATTCCAGTAATTATCACGATTTTTTTTATTTTTTTCTGAAAATATTATGAGACTCACATTTACGATAAAATATTGTAGACGATATTTTTTTTAATTAGTAAAAAATATTTTTTAGTTAATTTTTTTCTGGATTTCATAATTGAAGTTATTCTTTTTTAAAAACTTGATACAAAATTTTTAAATTTTATTAATTTGATATCGAACTATCATTCTCACTTTCATCGAACTATCATTCTCATTTTTCATTGTTAAGAGGAGCACAGATACATAATTCATAAAATATAAGAAAATCAGAATTTCTTATTTCATGAAAGGGAAAGATTTTGATTAGTTAATTTCCTTATGCATTATGCGCTATACAAGACTCGGTACTCCTGCTTATTAAATTTTAATTCTATGAATATAAAATATAATTGATTTAGGGAAAAGCATATTCATCAACACTCAACAGAGACTTTAAACTATTAGTCCGTATTATCAGAATGACAATGCATTAATCAGTCATTAACGTGCGGTCATATCACGTATGACTAGCATCCTATGTGATTCCTGAAAGAGCACGTACTAGTTCTCCTAGCTTTCCATCATCCGATGATCGCACCAGGATTCCAGTCATTCAGGAATTTATACCGCATACAATGCCGCCGCATTATTCCGCGTTTTTCAGGCCCCGCTTGGGAGTTATTCTCGCAAGAACCAGAATCCCGCATCTAACGAGTCTCACTTACAATTATTCCAGAACGTACGTGCGTGTAAAAAGTGATCTACACTATCTCTTGATCTTGATCGTGTCTCAATGCATAACGAAGAGCTCAAATATATTTTTCTTTTATAAAAAGTCGCAATAAACGATATACATTTAGCAAATTGCCATAAATATTCATCAAAATAAATATGAATTTTCCTTTTCGTTCTTCTTGTTTTTTGTCACTCGAAATATAATTACATAAAATTTGCCCAAATTTTAGCATAATAATAAATTTTCGTCGCAAAATAAATATCTTTCAAAATATCTATCGAATTTATTTATTTTAATTGATTCATTTAAGAAATAAAAATCCAAAACGCTTTGTTATAATACAGTATTACTGGTACGCATAAGTATGAAGAGAAATAAAGCCTTCACATGAAAGAAAAAAGAAAGACGAGAGCGATCGGTAGTCAAGGAGATGTAACACACTCTTCCAGAACCACCTGTAGCTACTGGTACTCTTTCCACGTGCTCTGTTCATGTTCTCCGGCACCATGACACGCAATGTCGTTAATAATAACGCGCCCGCTCGCACGTTATTAGACCTGATAACGACGTCTATCTCGACCGAACCGGCTACCAACGTATCAAATAAAACGCTAGCTTAAAGAATCGTTCAACCTCGGCAGGTGGAACTTCAAAATAGCAATTGCTTTATTTCTTAAGATCGATTATACGACCATCATGTGTTAATGACTAATATAAAGGAAGAAATGGGTCATTCGTTTTGATATGTCGATATTTTCAAAGCTGCGGGTAGCTGATAGAGTGAATTTTACTATTTATTGATGAGACATCGATAGTCACATGTTTGATGAATAGATAGCACCCTTATTCTGTTCCATAAATAATGACATAAATTATAACATTAAGGAATCTGCATTATTTATAAGCATTTCTCACGCAATTAAGCCTATAAGCTAATAGCCTTTATCATCATACACAATAAGGCTATTATTTTTATATTATTATTATCTAATGGTAATCTTAGTACTGCTGACATTTTACAAAACTATCATATCGCGAATCACATGATAAGTTCCGAGAAGCAACAGTGATGTTTCCAAGATGAATCATATATTCGGACTAGAGAGCGCATCTTGACAGCGACGGCGTGCTATGAGCATGTTTTGTATCAAAGAGAGAGAAACAATGTAGCAATGACTGAAATAATTCCTCGAGTTTCCCAACAAAGAATTTGCAGCGACAAGAGGCGAGTAGGGAAGAACGAAGGCCGAAGGAAGACAGGCGTGACTCCGCATCGTATCCTCCGAGAGCGGCCGAGGGCCGAGGAGGCTGCAAGGAGGAAAATCCGTGGAAGACGTAGGTGGCATTGTGATTACGCGAAAAACCTTCTACCTGCGAAGCTAAGATGGACCGACACGCTCGAGGGAGTCTCTGACGCGTCGTATCCGCAACTGCGCTCTTACGCAACGTTCGCGCGCGCGGCACCTCTCCAGCTCTGCGCGTTATTGTTGCCTTCGTCTGTGCCAAGTGTCGTCGTCGTCCATCGTCATGTTCATCATCGTCATCCAGTCGTCGGGTATGAAGAATCGCGATTACTCAGCAGTAGATACGTCGTACGGCGTCGCGAAACGCGATAAATAGATATTATTAATGTCAGATAACGATACGCACACACACACACACACACACACACACACACACACACACACACACACACGCACGCACGCGCGCGCGTGTGTGTGTGTGTGTACTCTCGCGGTTACGAAAAGGATCTCGGAAAAGCGACCTTGAAATATATAGTTTAACGTGACGCAGAAGTAATGACGTAAGAATATTGACACGGAAGTAGATATATTAGAAAAATAGTATACGCTACAAGCATTATTTTTCAAGTTCTATCCATTCACGTGGATTACGATATTGATTGAAATTATTATTCTTCAGGAGACTTTGACACTCTGGTAAACGTGAATTAATTGAGAACAGGCGAATTGGCTGAAATGGCGAGTCAAAGAAGGAAGAAGAAGCTGGCAGCTTCGCCTTATACGAGGCGCGAATCTCGCGGCATGAAATCGCCGCGACGAGAGAAAACCTACGGGGCCTTATAATGGGTCGGGGCCGGGTGGGTTCTCAGGACGAGCAACGGGGAGAAAGAGAGAAAGAGAGAACAGGTGTGTGACGTCAGGTGGGCAGTACTTCAGGGCCGCGCGAATGAGGCTCCACTCGCTACTTTTCACTGAAACAGATCGTCGGTCAAACGGCACCGCCGCGCACTTCGTCGAGCTGCAACCTCGTATAAATGTACACCACCACTTCTCACGACCGCGTTCGGTTTCGGTACCACAGCAACAGTGGTACCAATAAAAAAAACTAAATCATCTCGATGTAAGCGAAAGAACAATGCAGAATTATCTTTCAGTTTTAAACTCGTAAGGCTTGTGAACAAAAAATATAATTCGAAAGACATTCGTCGCATTACCGACTGAATATATAAATCGAATAGATTAAAACTGATATTAATGCAATTAAAATATCACTTTGTTTGTCACTTTGTAATTAAGAAAGAAAATATAATTCGAAAGATTTTTACCAACTGAATATACACGTAAGTCAAATATCTAAAAACTGATATATTATTGTAATTAAAATGCCTCGTTTTCATTTTGTAATAAAAAGAATTTTTAAGATTAAAAATATAATTTTTAGAGATATTATTCGGATAAATCAGGAAATGTGCAGATTAATATTTAGTATTATAATAACAACAACAACAATCACTTTATTGAATGATACGGCTTATGATTAAATTGAAAGCAACAAGTATAGTACATAATAAAATACCAAAAACAACAGGCAAAACAATATATGGACAATTAAGTTGCAGCTAAGAAATGATTTAAAGTCTAATCTAAATAACTAATTAACAAACCATGAAAGTAGTACCGTTTACTGAATGTGAGAATTTATATATATTAAACAGAGTAGATTACTGTTTTGTAAATAGTAAAAGTCAAGGTGCAAGTATATCAAATGAACTCGGCGAACAGTACACAAGTAGATAATTAGATAAACAAATTATAATTTTAAAATATTTAGCACAGAGATAAACGTATAACTATATAGGAACATTGAATAATGTTCAAAACTTGCAAATTATGCGGAGCTGTAAAACAGACATTATCGAATTAAGATGTGAAAAGATATGAATTACCTTCTTGAGAGATAAAAGAGATGGTAAAGAACATATGGAAGACGGAATTGCATTAAAATATTCACAAGCAGAAAAAGTACGAAAATGAATTATTTCATTCGAGATCTCGAGTAACAGTGTGATACAACCTTAAGGGTAGTACAGGCAGTTTGAGGACGTGTATCGAAGAATGCAATCGCCGTAGCATCGCGCAGAGGAACGAACGGATATGAGCATCATATGGTTTGGTGGGAGAAGGACGCGAAGCTGCGCTTGTAAATTATGTATGAGAGTGTACTCACAGAGGATTACATAATGGCTTGTTTACGGTCGAATGTAAACAGCGATCAATGGAACGGCGGTGATCGTCCATCGGCGATGGGGATTCGCTCGCGACTTACGTATAATCCGGACGACAGTAAGTCGCGCCGGGGCAAAATGGCATCGTCGGGTCCACGATCGATGGAAAATGCATTGTGCGCGGATCTCTGTTGATGGCTATATTAATTATTTATGTGTATCGGTCTCGGCTTTGAGTGAACGTGACACGCGATTGCCACTCAACCGCTCGATTTTATTTTTTTCTATCCACTGCCGCTTCTTTTTCTGTAGATATCATAGGTGTGAACTAGCACGTGGCAGTTGCGAGTTGTCATATGGATTTTCTGAAGGGTCAACTCCACGTAAAGTGCAATGCTACGTTAAGTTACAAGACGTATTTTTTTTTTAAAGATATCCGTTTGCTTAAATTATCTGATTGTTTAATGAGTCGCGTTTATTGATTGTTTAATTTATTAGTACTTAATTATACTAATTTTTTAACTTCGGGTTTATTATCATACGTCAATCCTAACTAGATGACGAAAGATGAACTTTATAGATAAGGAATCCCTCCCGAGGAATCCTTTGATAGTAACACTTTCTACACTGTACCTCGGATACAAGCAAACTTGGCGGCACGCTAGGATTGCAAATTACATGAATTAATACACTCGTTTTTGCAGTGCCGTCTAGTTAGAGTTAATAAGCACTTAACACAAAGAAGCACTCATACGTGATCATTAATGACGGCTAATGATGCATTATCCTGTCCCAAAAAGGGATGCATGCACTAATAACAATGGATCAAACCGGAAGTCAATAACCCCTCTCACTTTTCTAATAATAACCGTATTATTCAATCCGAATGCATCCGCATTACATCCTCCACATGACATAGATTTTTCTTTCAAAGTTTCAATTTCACTGATATGTGAAGTTTTATTTCACTGACACTGTTTAACCTGATATTGCTTAAATCTTATTAATAAAAAAAAAAACGGAATAATAAATGCAATTAACATTTCTGTAGAATTACAACAACAAATGTATTGCAAAGTAAAAAATTGTAAGAGAGATATAAACATTTTAACGTACTCGAACATCAAAAAATGCACATGTTTAAACGGATAGTCGGAGCAGGAAGGAGCCTTTCGCATTCATGTCGACACCGTAAGACTTAAGACTTGCCACTTCGATCAATTAATCATTTTCGCCTATTACATTTACACGAAGAAATCACGTTTCGTATCAGCGTAGAAAACAGTGTATCGATCTCGCGTCCGGTAATCGATAAGCGGAGCGTTTGGAATTTCTCCGTGAAGATCTTCTCTGGTCGCGTGGTAGCTTCATGGATCGCGGGCGATTCCACGTTACGATGCGATTAAAAGGCGCGCGTTCGCCTTCGGAGCATAAAGAGAAAGGAAGTCGCCAGGTAAAAGCGGTCGATTCCGCGAAGTAGCCGTTCGGACTAACGAACTGTCGAAGAATCGCTCAGAATAATTTCTCGCCTGGCACAGCTGGCGCAACCGGCTACCGCGGGCGATTAATCATTACAGCGCATTTATACGGAGGTCGCGTGTTGTTTGCAAATATTTCCGTGATCGCGAGTGCGTAATTTATATTATGCGTACGTGAAAGTGGGCCACTTACTTTCAAATTTCAGGAATTCCCATGTTGTTTTAATACTTCCAATTTAAATATACGATTCAAATACCAAAATATAAATTTGATATAGTTTTAAAATTAAAAACAATAATACGAACAAAATTAAACGAATGAGTGTACAATACGGTTAACAAAGCGCAAGTTGTAGTTAAAACTTTTACTTTTAATTTTGTTTTTATTAATTTGTATTTACTTGTTTTTACTAATTTGTACTTACTTATTTTACTTGTTTGAAATTCACAATGTCATTAAACACGAAAAGTGTAAAGAAAAATGTAAAGTAATATGTGTACGAATTCCAGTGAATTTTATGAAATTCAAATACCTACCTATGTAAAATTTATTTTACTTTTCTAGTAAATAAGTGAGCATCGTATAGCTGTATTGTAAGATACTTTTTACATTTCGTTAAATAAATCTATAAATTATCATATTTTCAATAGAGTTTATGTTATCAATGATTTTTTTGCCTTAGTGCAGATAAAATTTACTTTACTGCGCGTAAAAATATAAGTGTACTCATAAAGTTGAACTTGAAAGTTGTTCGTGCTTATCAGCCTTGTAAATAGTATGATTTACTTTGTTGTAAGATAATAATCATTTAAATGGATTTACTGTAATCGTAATATACTTTTTACCTTATACCTCCGATATTTTTATTTTTACGTAAAAGTTCCTCATAAATTCGACAAAAATAGTCAGAATATTTTTATTAGTTTTGTAGGATAAATATTACTCAATCATTTTTCTTCGTAAATATTTTGATTCTCTTTGAAGTCCTCCTCAGCAGTTAAATATAAAATTTTAAAAATTCATTTCTCTTTCTCTTAGAATTTTGTATTCGATTTCTAAGGAAGACTTCAAAGAGAATCATAAAAGACTTCAAAGAGAATCATTAAATCGATGACGTCAGAAATTTTCAATAAATCAGTAAAAATTTATACACTAACTTGCGTATTGTTAACCGCGCTGTAATCTATTTCACTTTGTATTGTTTTTAAACACGTGTTGTTCCACTAGATTCGTAGTGCGAATGTTGTCGAGCCTTGATCAGGCAGCTCTCTTGTCTTATTAAATCTCAACTCTACGGTACGCTGATTACTTCTCTTAATCTCTCAATCAATATTAATTAAATACATATCTGTGTTCGCGATCGCTTTCATCGTTCAATACTGACTCGTGCAACCTAATTATCTGGTAGCAAAAGTAATTATCACGTTTAAATATCTTTTTGTAATGACAACTGTTTTTGGGACATGAGCAAGTAAGTATCTCTCTTTTTCTCACTTGATAAAAAATTAAGTAAATAAATACAACATCACGATTTATTGATCGATCTGTGTACATAAAAATCTATGTGTTGGATGAAAAAAACGAGAAACGCGAGCAATTGAGAAGATCTTACCGTTCGATCTCACTGATATCCAAGCAATAAAATTAAAACGCGCGCAATCGGTGGACTCTTCCTGCCTCGAATGGACTCTTCGTCATGTCCATGCAACAATTTCTCAGGTGGATCATCCATGTGTGTGTGTGTATATATATATCTCTCTCTTCTTCCTCCTCCTCTGACCGATGTATATCCCTACTCAGCCGTGGTACCTCCGGCCCGTCTTTCTTTCTCTCGGCAGTTGCGATGCAAAAATGTAATTAAAGGCGTGCGCGCGAGCGCGCACATAATGAAAGTGGATGGCGACCGGCGGCACGGCCGCGCCGCTGCGAGTGAATGACGCCCGAAGGCCACGGCGGTGCAACGTGTGTGCAGTCGCGCGCTGCATGCGCGCACACGAGCGCGAATCAACGTCGCTATGTGCGCTTCTATACGAGGGAGTTTTCTTCTCACGGAAAGGATAATGTGTCGTGATGCGCTATTGCCGAGTCTCATAATTACGAATCGATCGACCGAGGCACTAGCTGTATGACGTTGCACTGGCTGCGGGATTACAATTAGAATAGTGCATTAAATTTTTTTTTTTTTTTTTTTATCAATTACATAACGAAGGGATATTTGTAGAGGAACAACTTGTAGTACCTCGCAGTAATGAAGATTTTATCAAAACATTTTTACTATCAATTCATTATCTTAAGTAGACAAAGAATATATGCTGTATATTTGAAATTACGAAATGACGATTGTATTATTATTGCTGTTATTTATTTAGCAACAACTTCGCGTGAAACGCAAGAGACTCGAATGATGCCGCGCGAGCAGCATGAGGAATCTACATAATGCGCCGCATAATGTGTGCGCTCGGGCGAATGTTTTTTTTCCCATGAAAAGTCGGAACGATGATTCGCCATAGAGGCCAAGGAGAAAGAATTGCGTCGAAGCCCAGACCTCGTTGATCGCGATCGTACATCGAAAAATTCCAGGAAACTAACGGAAAATCCAAAAGGAAAGGGATGCACGGCGATGCACGAAATTTCGCTCTATGACGAGAAACGCGGTTACGCCTCGTTGAGAAACGAGATTATATCTCTACTTTCCGCGCTGAATCGCGATGGATCATTTACTTCACGTCGATACCTAGAATTTTCGCAGAAATTATCATAAAAAAAAGTTCTTGCCTATCAACATCCGCGACTACGCTATGATTTGTGTACACATTTATCAGCATATGTAAGTATACAACGCAGAGAGAGAATATATAATTAATATTTTATAATAAAGTCATAGAGATCAATCTTGATAACTAGTTATCATGATGCAGACTTATCATTAGGATATTTTAGCAAAATGATATTGTACCCGTATATATGTGAAGCCAGCGGAATTGTATGTAATTGGAGAATGTCAGACCGCTTTTCACTATCAGCAGAAAAGTAATTCGGAGCGGTTAGTTAATCTCGTTAGAGAATCTATTCGGGAAAAACGTAGAAATTACGCTAGATTTTCTTACCGATAGAAACCTCGTTCCTACAGGAATGGCATTAAGTGGAGAGGGACACCTGCCTGGCGGAGTGAAAAGATCGACGCGTCATCAGCGCGGGCAGCAAAGAGACTCGCGTTAGACTCGCCTCGTTTTCGGAGGTCAGAGAAAGAGGAGAGTGTTGAGCAGCACTAATTGACCTCGGGGGCCCGACTGACCCGGCGCGCGTCCGAGCTGACAGACCGGACCAGCCGACGATTAAACTTCCCGTTAATATTGCCCGCCCGTTCTCAATCTTACTCCTTTCTTCATCTCCCTAGTTCTTCCTTCGCTCGCTCTATCATTCTCATGTCTAGCTCCATTCTGCCACTCAGCCGTGCTCATTCTACCTCGTGTTGCCCTCCGTCTTTCTTTCGACCGTTTCAAAGCTCTCTCGCTCGTTCTCGCTCTCTCACCTTTTGGATTCACCTACACCACGAATCCGATATCCTATGAATATTTATGCGGTTTGTAATCTAATACCACGCACTTGACAAGAGCGGAAGGAAGATGTATCCACCCTTCTCGTCACAAATCTCCTCCGATTTCTATGTAAGTAGTCATCGTTGTCGCCACATTGCTTATCTATTCAAAAAGATGTAATATAAATATCATTGCACATAATAAATCAATATTCTACTATAGACACAAGAAATCAATAATATCGTCCCCTTTTCCGGCATTTTATAATTTCCGATGCGACCTGCAATTTCTTTCAACGGTCGCAAAAAGATTCTCACGAGAGGGAATTCATAACTGATTCGCGCGCTACTTGATGGATCCCGAAATATTTCTTTAACAAGAAAGCTCGTTTCTTCCGGTCCCATTTATCCTTTCTCCCTCTCCGTCTTGCGTGGGGACCTCGTGCTACCGTTTCGGGTCGCAACTTCACGGTTCAGTCGACTGGGCGCAGTCTTCGAGCGACTCTTGACCGACTCGACAGGAAGTCGACAGGCCTGGTCCCCCGGGAATGGTTGCGAGGCGTGCGACCGTGCACCCGCGTGCTCGTTGCAAGAGACGAGGTGATTTCGTGATGAAAAATTTTCGCTTCGTTTCCGGATCTGCTTGTCAGACCCATCGTCAGGACAAGCAAGACGAGGGGATGCGCGAGGGGGACGCGGTCATTATTTCCCACAGCCGCCGTATGTTTCTACGGTTCCGCTAGGCTAAACCCGACAAAGAGGGGTCGACTAGGAGGGAACTATCCGAGAAGAGGAAGGAAAGATTTCTCGAGGGGTCTCGCGTACAACCTGTCGTGTCGGTCTTGACAAAACAGCAAAATTACTTTGAGGGCTAACGGCGGCTGCGGTGACGGTGGCGGCGGCGACGGTGGTCGCCGTCGTCAAGAATTGTAATATTCTTCTTTATCGATGATGGTCCTCTCTTACGCTTGGTAAGTAGCTTGGTGAGAAGGAAACGGCTGCGCGGGACTTCTGCCTCTTCGTTCGATCAACCCTTTCGAATACGTCGTAGGAAGGTTGGATCGCATAGACTTACATACGTATACATATTCCAAGGAGAGTCGACGCAAAGTATGCAGGTGAGGGCAGGTATGAAAGTGAAGTTGGGCTATCGAGCTGTACGTAGGCCGGCACGCCGGCGGCATCCTGCCTTTGTGAGCGTTCCTCTCCTCTCTTTGCATTGCTATGTTTTTTTTTTCGCTCCTGACGTTGCCCCTCGTGTTACTAGCGATTTCATCGCAAATGAGTGATAATCGCGTGGATCAAATAAGAATTGCGGACATGTGCAAAATATTTATCCGATGAAGATAGCCCGTATGAATAATGGTCATGCTCAAAAGATACAACATATAAATGTGTGATACATAATATCACTTTTCAAATAATTTTCTTTAAAAAGAGTTTCATGCTACCTAGATTATATTTTATATCCTATAATTTAGTTATGACTGTACGAACATTTACGATCGACTGATGACTAATGTCATCTTTTTCTCTCACGTAATTCAAATCTGTACAGAAATTTGAAAAGCTTGCGTCAATCGCGTGCATATGCCACTACCAATCGCAAGATCGGCACGCGGTCTATCTAAGTCTGGTATAGTCGGTGTATCGACCTAGTATGGCACGGGTTAATAATAACAAAAGAATCTGAGGCCTCGTTTCGCCGCCGCACGCCACGCTGGTGCGCAAGGGTTGCAATGAAAGAAAGTTCTAATCGTCAACCGCACGAATATCGATCTTCGTCATTGCCGGCGAAAACTGAACGGTCTGAACAGTCGACCAACATCGTCTATATCCACATTCCCTAAGAAGATTCGTTAAAACTTGACACGAGTCCACTTTAGGTTTTACAAAGAGTTGCAAATGAACAAAAAAACT
>Ga0157362_1000413_pt1 | contig 14438 bp, 8 predicted proteins | sample AttlaeALBM3_FD_111480 | JGI IMG/M metagenome (GOLD analysis project Ga0157362, IMG submission 111480) | Fungus gardens microbial communities from leaf cutter ant in Ribeirão Preto, State of São Paulo, Brazil - Atta laevigata ALBM3 | ecosystem: Host-associated > Fungi > Mycelium > Unclassified ... | reverse complement strand
ATGATAGGTAAGAAACGACGCGAGATAAGCAAGGCCAAAAAGATAGGCCGCAGCACCGGCGACGACTTTCCATGAACGCGTCTCACGCCGCATGACAGCTAGGGTGGAGATGCATTGCGGGGCATAGACATACCATGCCAGCAGCGAAAATGCCGTGGCCATGCTCCAATGAGCGCTGAGTAATGGCAGTAGGGCACTTGCTGCGCTGTCTTCATTCGTACCCAGCGCATAGACGGTTGCCAGCGCACTCACCGCGACCTCGCGCGCAGCAAGGCCCGGTATGAGCGAGACGCAGATCTGCCAGTTGAAACCGAGCGGGGCGAAAATCGGCAGCATCCAGTGCCCGATATGGCCAGCGAGGCTGTAATCGATCGCGGCCCCTGTGGCATTGGCGGGCGGGGCTGGGAAACTTGAGAGCGCCCAGAGAAGCACGTTCAGGGAGACAATGATCGTGCCCACGCGGGAGAGGAACATCACCGCACGCTGCCACAGGCCCAGAGCCACGCTTTTCAGATTGGGCGAGCGATAGGGGGGCAGCTCGAGCATCAACGGATGCTCATCGGACGCCACACCGCGTGTCATGAGGCGCGCGGCAACAATGCCGCTGAGAATGGCCACGAGGTAGAGCGCAAACAGCACGAGGCCCTGAAGCCCGAGAAAGCCAAGAACCGTTCGATGCGGTACGAAAGCGCCGATCAGCAGTGTGTAGACCGGCAGGCGCGCTGAACAGGTCATGAGAGGCGCGATCAGGATCGTCACCAGACGGTCGCGCGGGTTCTGTATCGTACGCGCCGCCATGATGCCCGGAATGGCACAGGCGAAGCTGGAAAGAAGCGGAATGAAGGAGCGTCCACTCAACCCGGCCAAAGCCATCACGCGGTCGAGCAGGAAAGCGGCTCTTGGCAGATAGCCCGTCTCTTCGAGGGTCAGGATCCAGAGGAACAGGATCAGGATCTGAGGGAGAAAAACGATGACGGTTCCTGCTCCGGCGAAAATGCCATCCGCCAGAAGGCTGCGCAAAAGCCCGGGTGGCAGGGGTGAGACCACCATCTGCCCCAGCGAGGCGATGCCGGCTTCCAGTGCATCCATGAGCGGCTGTGCCCAGGCAAAGACCGTCTGGAACATAAAAAACAGCACGACCAGCAGGATGATCGGCCCCCAGACGGGGTGCAGGAACCAGCGGTCGAGCCTGTCAGCCAGCCGGTCGCCACGCAAACTCCCTTCATTGGTGTAGCGGGCGATAAGCTCGCCCGCCCGGGCATGCAGGTCGACCTCTTTGCCGGGTGTGGGCGGGGTCAGGGTCTCGGTCTGATCCAGTGCCGCAAGAAGATGGCTCACACCGCTCTTGCGCAGGCTGATGGTCGGGATGATGGGCAGATCGAGCGCTGCGGCGAGGCCCGGTACGTCGATTTTCAGCCCGAGGCGCTCGGCCTCATCCATCATGTTGAGCACGACCAGCATGGGGCGGCCCAGTTGCAAGAGTTCGAGCAGAAAGCGCAGATGCAGCCGCAGATTGCTGGCTGAGACAACGCAGATGATCAGGTCAGGCTGTTTTTCGGAAGGGTGGCGACCCATGCAGATATCACGTGTGACATCCTCATCCGGGCTGGTGGCACTCAGGCTGTAGGCGCCCGGCAGATCGAGCAGGCGTACTGACCGGCCATTGGGTGTCGTGAAATACCCTTCCTTGCGCTCGACCGTGACCCCTGCGTAATTCGCGACCTTCTGTTTGCTGCCGGTCAGCTGGTTGAACAGCGAGGTCTTGCCGCAATTGGGATTGCCGACGAGGGCGGCACGCAACGGAAGGGTCTCCGTTACGGTCGAGGTCACGGCATCCATCAGGGATCAGTGGTCGCGCTTGAGCGAGACGCGTGCAGCTTCGCCACGACGCAGGGCGAAGCAGGTGGAACCAAGACGAACGGCAATGGGGTCATGGCCGACCGGGCCGGTCGCGACGATCTCGACAGGTGCGCCCGGAATGAAGCCAAGCTCCCCAAGGCGCAGGGCGATCGGGTCATTTTCCGTGCGGGAAACGACCTGACTGATCACCGCGTGGGCGCCTTTGGGAAGGGAGTCGAGAGTCATGGGTCAATACACCTGTAATCTGGGGCGAGACGCCCTGAGAACGCTTCTCAATTGCCTAGATAGTCCTTCATGTTTTCTTAGGGAAGGGGGAAGGGGTGAAATCCTTTGATACGAGCGCGACATCAGCCTCTGTCCCGGCAATGACATGACGTGCGGCGCTGATGGCTTTGACGAGTGCCGCGCGGGCTTGCGGGTTGTTTCGCCAGCAAGTGCTACCAAGTTGATGGGCTATAGTGTGGCAGAGCTCATCCGCTGAGGCGAGCGCGAGCGCGGAAAAACTTGTTATTCCGGCGTCCTCGAGGCGCCGTATTACGGTGGGACCAACGCCTGTTTGCGATAGCAATATATCGCGTTCACGAGTGGAAAAACTCACGGCATTATCCCTATAATGGTTAATTGCAAGTATGTAATCTGTTATACATAAATATATCCATCGTATACTTATGGGGGACGATGGTGACGCAATGGTTTTCAGACATTGCCAAAGGGTTTTTCAGCTTTTGATCTCGCTATTTTGATCGGGTTTTTTAGTTGATTCAAGGTAAGGCAAGATTTAATCCAGTGTTCAACGAATTCGCCCAAGCAAGGCGAAATATAACGTAACAATTTATCCTGTATCGAGTGCGCACCGTGTCAGCAAACAACCCACAACCCGTTCATGACGTCCTGATCATGGGGGCTGGTCTTGCCAGTCTTACCTTGGCCAAGCAGTTGCTGGACAAGCAGCCGACGCTCGATATCTGCATCGTTCACAATCGCAAGTTTCCCTATCCCGAGCGGATTCACAAGGTGGGTGAATCCACTGTCGAGATCGGTGCCTATTATCTCGCGCAGGTTGTTGGGTGCAAAACTCACCTCGAGACGCAGCACCTGCGCAAGATGGGACTACGCTTTATCCAGACGCAGGGGCTGACGGGTGAGGCACCCTATCGCGAGCTCGGGCTCGAATATTACCCCTATCATACGACTTATCAGATCGATCGCGGCCGGCTCGAGAACTACTTGCGTGACGAACTCGGCAACAGGGTCACGCTGATCGAGAATTGCCGTGTCCTCGGAATGGAGAAGGGGAGCGATCACAACACCGTCTCCGTTCGTGATCATGATGGCGCCGTGACCACACGCGATGCACGCTGGGTAGTCGATGCTTCGGGCCGCGGGCGCGTATTGATGAAGCAGTTCGGCCTGCAGAAAGAGGCCGCTGTCAATCATTCGGCTGTCTGGTTCCGTGTCGGTGGGGATGTCGACATCAACGAGTTCCTTAACTCCGCCGATGCAGTCAATCCGTTCAGTGACGCGCAGGAACGCGGACGCAGCACCACCCATCTTGTCGGCAAGGGGTACTGGGTGTGGATTATTCCCATCAATAAGCAGACGACCAGCATCGGAATCGTATTCGACAACAGCGTGCACAAGCTGTCAGAGATGAGCTCTCATCCGCTGGCGTCGGACTGGCTCAGGCGTCATGAACCGCGCATGCAGGATTATCTCGAGGAGAAGGCTTTCGAGGTCATCGATTTTGTGATGCTGCGCAATTACTCCTATCTTTCCAAGCAGTACCTCTCGGAAGATGGCTGGGCGCTTACCGGTGAAGCAGCGGGATTTGTCGACCCCATGTATTCCAACGGGACCGATCTGATCGGGCTTGCGAATACCATGATCACGAACGCGATCACCCGGCCCAATGGGAAGAAGCTGATCGGACAGATGAACGATCTGCTATCGGAGGTCTATGCTGGTTTTGTCGATACGCATCATGATTCCAGCGCGCGCTTCGACGACTGGAATTACATGTTCGTCAAGACGAACTGGGATGCCTGCTTCTATTTCATGTTCATGTGCGTTCTCTTCATGAACGACAAGTTCGACGATATCGAGTTTGTGGAGAGCATTCACGGCACGGTCGCAGAGTTCTATAAGATGCACCACGAGGTCATGACCTATCTGCGGACACCTGGCGCTGTGCAGGGAAATTACGAGTTGGCCGATTTCATCAGTCTGGTCGGTTCCATCCAGGATCATGCCAATCGCACGATCTTCCTTGATGACAAATCGAATGAGGCTGTCGCAGCGCGTCTGGAGCAGAACCTCGAGACTCTGCGTGAACTGGCAGACTCGATTATCACCACGCAGACTTTCGACGAGAACTACTACAACATGGGCAAGAGGCTGGACGCTGCCTGATCCAGTGAGGACTGAATTATAGCGCCGCTCCGCCAAGCTGCCGGGAAGCAGTCATGCCGGGCGGCGTGGAGCGAAGTAATACCAAAACTGCGTCGCAAATCTCTATATTAGCGGGGTGATGTTTCGGATTGCAGCCGGGACAGACCCGGCCCCGTTTCCTCTGTCGCGATATCCTCTATAGATGACCTATATGATGGGTTGTGGGCGCAAGGCTTTGCCCCGTGCCCCGGAGGAGAGGCAAATGATGCGTGATGCAATCGAACGGCGTGTGAGACAGGGGGCGGGGGCAGAGCCAGCCGATCTCGTCATACGCAATGTAAGGCTGTTCGATCTGGTCACGGGTGACCTGCTGCCGACCGATATCGCGATCTGCGGTGATCGTGTCGTGGGTATTCTCGATACCTATGAAGGGGTACGTGAGATCGATGGGCAGGGACGCATTGCCGTTCCTGGTTTCATCGATACGCATCTGCACGTTGAATCGTCGCTGATTACGCCATTCGAGTTTGATCGCTGCGTGCTGCCTTATGGCGTGACAACTGCGATCTGCGATCCGCATGAGATGGCGAATGTGCTGGGCGGCGAAGCATTCGCGTATTTTCTCGAATGTGCCACCCGCACCGTGATGGATCTGCGCGTCAATCTGTCGAGCTGCGTCCCGGCCACACCGTTCGAAACCTCGGGGGCTGTTCTCGATGCTGACGCTCTCATGCGCTTCCGGTCCCATCCCAAGGTGATCGGGCTCGCTGAATTCATGAATTTCCCGGGCGTGCTTTCATGCCAGCCCGATTGTATCGGCAAGCTCGTGGCTTTTGCGGGTGAGCATATCGATGGTCATGCGCCTCTTTTGCGTGGGCGCAAGCTCAACGGCTATCTGTCTGCTGGTATTCTGACGGACCATGAGGCCACGCTGGCCGATGAGGCACTGGAGAAGATCCGCAAGGGTATAACCATCCTCATCCGCGAGGGGTCGGTCTGCAAGGATCTGGCAGCGCTGGCGCCTCTGCTAACCCCTGAGACCGCGCAGTTTTTCGCTTTCTGCACCGATGACCGCAATCCGCTCGAAATTGCACATGAAGGCCATATCGACTTCCTGATACGCAAGGCCATTGCGCTTGGCGTCGCCCCGCTCGCGGCCTACCGTGCGGCGTCCCTTTCGGCGGCGCGTGCTTTCGGCTTGCGCGATCGCGGGCAGATTGCTCCGGGACAGCGTGCCGATATCGTTCTGCTTGATGACCTCGAAACCTGTCAGGTCGCGCAGGTCTTTTCGGCGGGGCGTCTGGTTGACGAGGCGTTGTTTGCAGCGCGTGAGACAATCGACCCGCAGGGATATGGCACGATGCGCCTCGCCGCGCCGATCGCTGCCGAAGATCTGGTCATCGCTGCACCGGGGGAAAACAGGCCTGTCATCGGTATCGTGCCGGGGCAGATCATAACGGACTTCCTGCGTTTCGATCTGCCCGTGCAGGGTGGGGCGGTTCAGCCAGACCCGGCACGTGATATCGCGAAGATCTGTGTCATCGCGCGGCATGGCAAGAATGACAATATCGGCCGCGGCTTCGTCAAAGGCTTTGGCCTGAGCACCGGGGCGCTCGCCTCATCGGTGGGGCATGACAGCCATAATCTTTGTGTCATCGGGATGAATGACAGTGATATGGCGCTGGCTGTCGCGCGACTGGCCGAACTCGGTGGTGGCTTTGTGGCGGTCAGAGAAGGTCATGTCGTGGCCGAATTGTCCCTGCCCTTGGCTGGGCTGATGAGCGACAGGCCCTTCGAGGTCGTACGGGCCGATCTGGAAAAATTGCGTGCGGCAGTCGGCGCCATGGGGGGCACGCTGGAGGAGCCCTTCCTGCAACTGGCGTTCCTGCCGCTGCCGGTCATTCCGCATCTAAAGATCACAGATCTCGGGATGATCGATGTGGATACCATGACACTGGTATCCTGAACGTTGGACAAACAAGGTTGATCAGGGCTGCGCCGGTGTGTACCGGCGCAGCGCCTTGCTCAGAAGTTGGTGGTGAACTGGCCGCCAATCACAGCGGCGTCGTTGAAGGTGGTTGTGGCACCGGGATGCTGCAGATACTGGAAGTCAAACTGCAGCGTCGTGGCCCGTGCCAGATGCACGCTGTAGAAAGCTTCCCAGACCTGTTCCCAGTTCTGCACGCCGTAAACGTTGCCCCACTGATTGGACACGAAAGGCAGCCCCAGAGCGACTGAGGATTCCTGCTGCAAGCGCACCGAGCGGCTCATGTTCATATGCTGGAACATGACACCGATCTGGTCGAGCGGGCGATGCCAAGGCGTCCCGCTTTGAAGGAGGCCGATCCATTCATGGTCACGCATGGCCACCACATTGCCCTGAGCGTAACCAACACCGCCGATAACAATCAGACCATCGGCCAGGCCTTTACCACTACGCATGAGCATCTGGTCGAACATGAACCAGCTGGACCACATACCCGATTGCTGGCGCGCGCCCAGGCCGCTGGCCTGATAGGAGCCGCCGTAACGATCTTCATAAAGATGCGGGTAGCGTGAATTGTCGTAATAAAACCCGACCTTGTAGTGACCGAGCAGCTTGTCCTTGCCGAATGCGGGATCCCAGCCAGCCTCGAACTGAGAGCTGAGCTTGCCCAGACCATCCTGTGCAAGGGCCCAGCCTGATACGCCGCCATTGAAGGCGTGCGGGCTGACGGCAAACAACCCACCCATGAGATAGGTGCGCTCCGTCGGGCGCACGCGCAGCACGGCGCCGATATTGGCAGAGGGCCAGTCGCGTCCGCCCGGCGCATATTTGCCCGGCGCGAAATTGCCGCACACGCTGACATTCATGAAGTTACAGGCAAGTGCATCGAAGTCGAAGAACGTCCCGGTAGGAATCACACCGGCGGAAAGAATAACCCGGTCATGCAAAAAGGTCTTGTCAGCGTACATCGAGACAAGATGGGCGACGACATTGCCGCGCGCGCCGTAGATCTGCTCGGGGTTGGAGACATAATCGCCCAGCGAGTAGCTGAAATTGCGGCCATGGCCGTTCACGACCAGCATATGTGTCCAGAATCCCTTGAACCCTGCCAGCTTCTGCCAGTCGATATCGAGTTCGGCTGCAACCTGACCGGCAAAGACATTATCACGCGTGCGCCCACCCGTGAGATTGCCCATATATTCCTCGTTAAGCGCTATGTTGAGGAAGATACCGCGCTTTTGCATCCAGCTTTGCGCCCCGCCCCAGTCACCCAGAAGATGCGGATTACCATAGAGGGAAGGAACAAGGGGCCCGATGGGCACAGCGCCCTGACCGGCAATGGGAAAACCCATCGCGACGTAATCGTCGCTCTCGAGGGTCTTGGCCGTCTGCGCCTGAGCGTGAACCTGTGTGGCCGAGACCGCACCGCAGGCGAGCGTCAGTGACAGGGCGAGAGAGGCTCGCCATCGCCTTGCGGGACGTCTTTTATGGCCCGCAGAGGGGCACGCGCCAGATGGGCTGGAAGGGGTGTGCGGGATCAGTTCTGTTCTGCTCATCACTCTGACTGGTCTGAGTTGGCCGCTGCCTTCAGGCGGCAGCGTGATTGCACAAGGCATTAACAGAAAGACATGTTCGCGCAACACCAAGAAAAAATACAAGATTTCGTGTGATATTGTTACAAACTCGTGAGAGGATTGAGGGATTTCTCACGCCTGTCCCCATCTCCACTCATGCCTCGTAGGTTTTGCGACCGCCAACCCAGATCTCGCGCACGGCAAGTGCTGCATCCATCACCACCATATCGGACAGCTTTCCGCAGGCGAGTGTGCCACGGTCGTGAAGGCCGAGATAACGCGCCGGGTTGCTGCTCACCAGTGCGCTCGCTTCAGGCAGGGAAGCCCCATGGGCCACAGCATTGCGCAAGGCCTGATCGAGCGTCAGTACGCTGCCAGCCAGCGAACCGTTCGGCAGGCGGACCACGCCATCCTTGATGACCACATCCTGACCACCAAGCGAACTCGGGCCGTCAGGCTGACCCGCGCCACGCATGGCATCGGTCACAAAAACCAGACGATCACGCATGACGCGTGAGGCGAGCCGGAAATTGGCCGGATGCACGTGATGGGTGTCGAAAATCATTTCCGCATAGCTGGCGTCATGACACATCAAGGCGGTGACCGGGCCAGGATTGCGGCCCTCCACAGGCGACATGGCATTGAACAGATGCGTCCCGCCGCCAACCCCTCCTGCCGTACAGATGCGGCAAAGGGCGGTCACGCTCGCTTCGTAATCTGCCGTGGTATGGCCGAGACTGACACGGATACCGACAGCAGCGAGGCGATCTATGGCTTCATCAGCGTGCTCTATCTCGGGTGCAAGAGTCACCACGCGCACGCATCGGGCTGCCAGCACATCATCGAGCTTGTCGGAGGTGGGGGCAATGGTGAACGGCGGCTGAGCCCCGAGCTTGTGAGGGCTGACAAAAGGACCCTCCAGATGGACACCATGAATACGCGGCTCATCGGAACCGGGATTTTCCATGATGCCGGCCACATCATGCAGTGCGCGCATGACATCGTCCCAGGGACGGGTGATTGTGGTTGGCAGGATTGTGGTCGTGCCGTGCTGCATATGAAATCGTGCGAGCGTTCTGATGGCCTCGGGGCCATCCATCGTGTCAGCGCCGCCCCCGCCATGTACGTGCCCATCAATGAAGCCGGGCAGGATGTAACGATCGGTCGCCCCGGTAGCCGGCTCGATGGATCGGATCACTTCATCGAAGGAAATGGTACCGGGCATGATACGATCTGGCAGGACGATCTGTCCGGTAAGCTGGGTAAGCACGATCCTATTCTCCCTGTGAGAGCCCGACGCGGCCATAGCGGCGGGCGTAACCGAGAATGATGAGATAGGCCGGAATGACGATCATGGCGAACATGCCCTGAAAGCCGAAGACCGGTTTGAGCCAGACATAGAACTGGGGCACGACCGCACCACCGCTATACGACATGACCATGATGGCCGAGGCCATGGCCGTGAGATGACCAGCGCCGCGTATGGCAATCGGGAAAAGGGTGGGCATGATCATGGCATTGGTCACACCCAGCAGTGCGACGCAGAAAACGGAGGTATAGCCTTGGGTCAGTACCGCCAGAATGGTCAGCACACAGCCGACAAGGCAGGATAGCTGCACATAGACTTCCTGCCGTATGAACCGCGGTACGATGATGAAGCCCATGATATAGCCGACCAGCATCCCCGTCAGCGTCAGGGCCGTGAAGAATTTGGTCTCATCCAGAGGCAGGCCAAAGCTTTGCCCATAGGTGCCAATCGCATCGCCCGCCATCACTTCGATGCCGACATAAAGGAACATCGCAATGAAACCGAACACCAGATGCGGCTTGAAGAAGCTTGGGCTCGCGCCGTCGCCTGTCTGGATCGGGGGGGCTTCAAGATTGGGAAGGGGGGCGAAGGCCACGATGGCGGCGATAATCACCAGAATGCCGGCCATACCCAGATAGGGTAGATAAAGCGCTTGTACGAAATTGTTGAGCAAGGCTTCACGGACAGTAGGGTCGGTAGCAGATTGAGCTTTCTCTGCGACGGCACCGATATTGCGCATGACCAGGAGGCCAAGCACCAGAGGCGCTAATATCCCTGCGGTCTTGTTGCAGATTCCCATGATCGAGATGCGTTGTGCCGCGCGATCGGCTGGCCCTAGCAGGCTGACCAGAGGGTTGATCACCACCTGCATGAGCGAAATACCTGCCCCGAGGATCAAGAGGCCGGTCAGAGCCCCCGGATAGATACGCCAGGCCACAAATTGCCCGAAAACCGCGACGCCAAGAGCCGAGACAAGCACCGAAAGGGTGAGCCCTGTCTTGAGGCCAAGGCGTTGGGCGATCAAAGACGTTGGAATGGAGAACAGGAAAAAGGAGAAATAAAACGCTAGCGGAATGAAAAAGCTGCTGAATTCGCTTAGCGAGAAGGCCACGCGTACAAACGAGATGAGCGGACCGTTAAGCCAGGTCACGAATCCCATGGCGAAGAAAATCAGCGCAGCGATAGCCAGGGCGCTGTAGCCATGAGGGCCAACCAGCCGGTTATCATGTGAAGTGAGTTGGGACATTTTTCGGTAGATCCTCAACTTGAACGAGAAACTATTTATTTTACAAAATGAACTATGCGGATTATAGGTAAGATGCGCCAATCTGGCCAGCATCATTTGCAAGTTTCGGTTTCACAATAATCGGAAGTGCGCGAAGGCGCTGAATCTCTCGCCCCTCCTATTGGGCGCCCACGGGCAGGAGAACGGAGCTGGCTCTGCGTCGGTGGGGCTGAGGAAATTCAGACTTGAGGATGACGCGCCAGGCAGGTCCAAGGTGTTGCGATCCCGACGTCGTCACGAGGTCTCACTCGGGAGCCGTATTGCCTGCGTGCGATAACCAGAACGACATGGGTGATCGGGTCGGCGAAACAGGGCGATCCGGGCTGGTCATCGCGATTTTGCTCACCATATTCATCAATGGCAGTGGGACGCATGGCTGCACGCTGTGCGACACCACCACATCGTACCGATATGCCCCCCGGCGCGTTTCAACATAAAGATCGGGGTAGGTGGAATATCCGGGTACGCATGGAGGCGCTCGGCAGACAAGGTTTGAATCTCACCTGATATAATTTCCTACATAAAACAATGCTTGAACAAACGAGCGGTATATAAACAATAATAACTGTAAAAAAAATTATGCCTTGTATAATCACGGCGAATCAAAGGATAAGTATGTCCTTGGTTGGTGGGTTATAGTTAGGTTTTAGCTGATGGTTCTGGACAGGGGTATGACTATTTAGGTAGATTCAAATTTGACTTCTGGTTCGGATTGTATCACGCCTTCTTCAGGGGCAATGCTTCGGCGTCCCGGAATATGGAAGATAGAAGACCAACAATTACTTTAGCAGATGAAATAAGAGATGTTCTCGACAGGCCATCATCGTATCCTGAGTGTGCTCAGCCGTTCCGGGCCGCAAAGTCGCACTGACCTCGCGCGTGTCCTCAATCTGAGCAAGGCGAGTGTGACCGCTCTGGTACGTGAATTGATAGAGCGTAACATTCTGGATGAGAGAGAACGGGTCTTCGGTTTTGGTCGTCCGTCGGTCATGCTCGGCCTCAGGCAGGATGCGGCGAGTTTTATCGGGATATCGCTGCAGAGTGACCCTGCCCATGTGGTGCTGACAGACCCTCATGGGTGCATTCATGCCCAGCTGACTTTTCCGCTTCTGTTCGATGTCGAGCCCTGTCTTTCTGCCATGGCCAAGGCCGTTGGAACGGTACTCAGCATGGCCCCGCCGGATATCGGCAAGGTTGCAGGTGTCGGCGTTGTCATTGCGGGGATTGTTTCCTCTGATAGCCAGACGTGCCTCGCCTCGGAAACACTGGGATGGCATGACGTCGAGATTGGTTCGCGTCTGTCCGCCATGACAGGTTTGCCGGTCTTCGTTGAGAACGATGCGAATGCTCTTATTGTAGCGGAACAGCTTTTCGGTAATTCCGGCGATTTGCAGGATTTCAGTCTCGTCTTTGTCAGCGAGGGCATTGGCGGTGCGCACATCGTCAATGGGCGGCTTCATAGGGGGCGGCATGGGGGGGCCGGTGAGATGTCACACGCCCCGATTGCCATTGATGGCGAAGCGCTTCCATGCCGCTGCGGGAACAAGGGGTGTCTCGAAACTCTGGCTGCGCTCCCTGCCATTCTGGGAGCAGCGCGCCGTGTAGGCTTGCCGGATGATATTGAGGGTATCGATCAGATGGCGACGGATGGCCATCCCGAAGCCCTGACGATATTGCACAGGGCTGGTACGGCGCTGGGCGTGGCACTGTCTCAGGTAATCCAGTTTGTCGATCCTGCCCGTATCGTTGTCCGCCTCGATCCTCATCTGGTTGAAAGCGTTTTTGCCCGCGCGCTGCGTCAGGCAGTGGAAGCTCATGTTCTGCGTCGTGACAGCTACCTTACCGAGCTGCACCTGGCGCCGCTTCAGCCACTGGATTTTGCCACGGGTGCAGCCAGTCTGGCGGCTCAGCACTTCCTGTTCGGCAACGCCAATCTTTAATCGCGCTGTGCCTCAGGGGCGTTTGTGAGCGGCTTCGTCTGAGGGCTTCGGGGTTGCGACGGGCATGTTCCCTGTGCTTGGTCTTTCGAGCGCTGCACGTCTCCTTGCCGGGTTCTAGGCGTGCGGGGTGGGCGGGCCAGTCTGCTGCGAGGCGACCGGAAGGGGAAGCGAGATGACACGTGAAACGTGAACAGGGTGTCGTGCCAAGGCTACGCGGCAAGTTCCATGAGGTCGACCGGTTACGGACCTTCGCCGGAACGACGAGTCTGGAGATCTGCGTTGACGATATGGCGGGGCTTGAAGCGGCCCAGCTTGATCAGGTCGATCGCATCGAACTTTGCGCCGCGCTAGATCTTGGAGGCCTTACGCCCTCTGGCGGGTTTTTGGCACAGGCGCGGCGCTCCCGCGTGCCGGTGTTTGTGATGATCAGACCGCGAGCGGGTAATTTCATGTTTTCTCCCGCAGATATTGCCCAAATGGAGAACGACATCGCGCTCGTACGGGAGGCGGGTATGGATGGTGTTGTGCTGGGCGCTTCTCTGGAAGATGGAACGCTCGATCATGCGCTGCTCGAGCGGCTGTCTCTCGCCTGTGGTAGCCTGCACAGGCAATTGCATCGTGTTTTCGACCTCACACCTGACCCGATCGCGGCACTCGATATGGCGATGGATCTGGGGTTCGAGCGCGTACTGACATCCGGGCAGGCCATTCGTGCGCCTGATGGTGCGGCCTGTTTGCGCAGGCTGAATGATCATGCGCGTGGTCGTATCGACATCATGGCTGGCAGTGCAGTGCGCCCCGACAATGTAGGAGACCTTATTGCGTCAAGCGGTGTGAAATCGTTTCATGCCTCTTGCCGGATGAAATCAGCAGTGCAGGATGGGCGACTGGATCATTTCGGATTCGCAGCGTCTCACGCTGTGACATCTTCTGCGGAGATCCTTCGGCTGCACGAGGCGATACGCACGGCATGCCCGGAGTGACCTGCTTCTGAAAAGGATTGGGCCTGATGTTTCTCCCGAAAAGGGTAATCCGCTCCGGGGTTGCGCTTGGCGTATTGCTGGCTGGCTGTGCCGCGATCCGTCCTGCCTTGGCTGCGCCGCTGACCCCGGTCTTCATGCCCCAGCCTGCCAGCGTTGCACTGGATGCACAGAGCCTTGCGCTCACGGCGCTGCCGGATATTCACTGGTCACACGCGCCCACCCCCTTGCTGAAACGGGCTGCTGCGCGCTTCAGCGCACGTCTTGCAGCGGCTGGCGTTCGCCCTGTGACGGGTCATGGACCCACGCTCACGATCGACGTCGGGCGAGACCCTGCCTATCTGACGCTCGACGCGCATGAGGCCTATAAGCTGGATATCTCTGCCACGGGTATCAGGCTGACTGCCGATGGCCCTGCCGGTGTGATCCATGGTTTTGCCACGCTGCTGCAGATGCTGGACACGAGAGGCACTGCACCGGTGATTGCACAGGGGCGCATTGTCGATGCACCACGCTTCAAATGGCGCGGTCTCATGTTCGACGTTTCGCGTCATTTCCAGTCCACCGACACCATCAAGCGACAGCTGGATGCGATGGAACTGACCAAACTCAATGTCATGCACTGGCATCTGAGCGATGGAACCGGCTTCCGGGTGGAGAGCAAGCGCCTGCCACGCCTTCAGGAACTCGGCGGCCATAGCCGTTACTACACGCAGGATCAGATACGCGAGATCATCGCCTATGCTGCCGACCGGGGCATACGGATCGTGCCGGAATTCGACATGCCGGGGCACACGCTTTCCATTCTGGCGGCCTATCCTGAGCTTGCTGCGCAGCAGCCCGTCGTGACGATGAAAGACTGGGTGAAGGATTGCGACGTCGCCTCGGGTAATGGCGAAACAACGACCCATTGCGCGAAGCACCCTAACCTCAACACGCCGGCGATGGACCCGACGAGCCCCAAAGTGCTCGAATTCGCCCGTATCCTGTTTGCCGAAATGGCACGGCTTTTCCCGGATCGCTATTTTCATACCGGGGGTGATGAGGTGGTATCCAGCCAGTGGACAACCAACCCGCAGATCACGGCCTATATGCAGGCGCACGGCTACAAGGAT
>Ga0157362_1000412_pt1 | contig 14452 bp, 12 predicted proteins | sample AttlaeALBM3_FD_111480 | JGI IMG/M metagenome (GOLD analysis project Ga0157362, IMG submission 111480) | Fungus gardens microbial communities from leaf cutter ant in Ribeirão Preto, State of São Paulo, Brazil - Atta laevigata ALBM3 | ecosystem: Host-associated > Fungi > Mycelium > Unclassified ... | reverse complement strand
GATCGCCTCGAGACGTGACTGGTACCGATCGAAAGGTCTTTTCAAGGGCTTTCCGTAGCCATTGAGACCGTGAGAATCGATGAAGAATTGGTGGAGATATGGCCGAATGAAGTTTGTGACACTTGGTAAAAACAACTAAGTCAATATTTCTTTTTCTTTTAGTTTCTGATTATTATTTTTCCTTTTATTTTATTTTCTTTTATTTTCTTATCAATAGACACATAAGAGGAAAGTAACTCATAGAGAAGTGTAGAATAAAAGAAAGGGTTAGGATTACTCTTTATATATAAATAGTGTACAGAATCTAATGAGAACTCTATTGAGTTCTTCTTGTCAAACACTGATAAAGGAGCAGTTGGCTTTATTCCAGCTTAGGAATTAGCTATTCTGACATTAGAACTTGATTCACTTCTTAAGCACTGTCCACCTTGGACTCTGCTCACCCTTATTCTCATTCTTATCAGCTTTTGGTCACTGATCATCACAATCAGTAACCACCTTCATACATAGCTGGGCCCTTGGCTTAAGGGAACTTTACTGTCAGTTAGGAACAGTTGGTGGAAGAGTGGTATTATACTCAGGTATTATTTCTAAGACCTGACCTTATAAACAAGCGGTGTCTAAGTAATTACTTGTACTTCCTTCTCAGTATAAACTTCATGCTGCGACTCCATTGTGAGTTAGTACATACAAAGGAGTGATGGTTACCTCTAGAGGGCCATCTAGATTAGGGATCTCATCTGTTGGGTGATAGACAAAGTACTATTAGGGCAGTAGTAAGTAGGGCAGTAGGTATCTGGTTGGGTGAAGATTTTGTACCCTAACAGATGTAACTTTAGTAAGATCAACTATTAAATCCATACTCTCAGAGACATAGCATAATGTCTCTAACCCAATACAAACAACTCATGAGCAACTTGCTCAAACAAAGATGCTCCTTCACCAAACTGAAAGAAGAATTAGAAGGAAGGAAGGGGAAGTTGTGTCAATGTTGCAAGAAGTTCAGGCACCTGGCCTGCAATTGCAGGAATAAGAAGGAAGGAGAGAAGGAGACCATTATTCCCCAAAATAAGTTTGAAGTATTGAGGAGTAAAGTGATGCAGTATGGAGTGGAAGAGAGGACAATCAGGAGACAAGAGGTAGTGTAGTTGAGTGTTTTAAGTATAGAGAGAAAGAGCATAAATGCAGAGAATGCCCAAAGTGAAAGAAGACAAAAGAAGAAATGAGACTGAGGAGAGCAGAAGCAGTGGAAGCAGTGCATCACAAAAGGCACAGCAAAGGGAAAGGCTGGTGCTAAAAGAGTGCAAAAGGGAATTGCATACTGGGACAAACAAAATAATGATGTGCCAGCTCCTAATTGTGTACTAAAGGTCTGAGAGGAGATAATTAAAGATAAAGGTTATAAGTAAAAGTAGAATTATACACAGCTCCAATAAAATATATGTTGATTGTTGTAAAATGAATATAAGATCTCTCTAGATTGTCATTGCATAGTCTCCTTAAGGTGTCAACCTTTACATACCATGACTAGACTCAACTGGAAAATACAGTTAGTTGATTACTCATGGACCCTTCACACTCAGTTGTCCCCTTGTCTGCACTCCCAACACCAAACCTTATGGGTGTGATACAGTCCATGTGTGCACCTAGCCAAGCTTTTCCAGCCTACTGTCCTCTCCAAAACCTACCCAAGTTGCATCTGCTGTTCTTCTCTAGATTGAGTTCTGGGTATATTCTGTGTTCTTCTCAAGACATCTCCCTGGTCCCAGTCTTCTTACTTTCAATAGATCCACATTCACAACTCCAGAGACAGTGTAGATAGAGGTAGGAGTCAAGAGGTTCTTCTTCAATCCAACTCTTGATACTATATTAATGTTATTACAAAGCTGTAAGGAAGCACTCAAAGGCATCCCAGAACACACTCAACATTAGTGGAGGAAACGTCTTAAGTAAGAGCGATAAATAGCCCAGGACCTGTAAGGGAACCCCTAACACACGACTCTGGAGCCTGTACTAGTCCTCTGGAGTGACCCTGTAGCTGATCCAATATTACTACGTAATATTGGGTCTTACCCCTATCATTCCAAGAGCACTTCGTTATCTCCTAGCACATTTTCCTTGTTCAGACCCTGGTTACCAATGCAGGGACGCGATGGCACTGTATATATAATGTAGATTATTCCCTCCAGGAGCCTCATCTAATTCTCTGAGGAATCTCCTGGAGGTAAGTTGTAACATATTCCATAGTACAATTTAACTGAGGAATCTCCTGGAGTGTACCGCTCTGGTCGCCCTTACAGGAGCTCTAATCAATGTTGAGGTAAGGTATTCTACCATACATCACTAGCTATATATACTAGACTAGCTGGTCTGTGTGCCAGTTACTAAGGGAACATAGATCAGGACACTAATAACTACTATACCTAATAAGGCTATATAGTACTAACCATGGCAATGAGAACAAGAGGGAAGAGAACTATGAATAGTGGGCTCTGAGAATCCGAGAGCAAGCTAGATAATACTCACCCATACCAGGTTACCTAAGCTACTCTAGAGCATCCCCTTACAAAAGCCCTGAAACTCAAGAAATAAAATATAAAAAGGAAACTATTACTACTTTTAGGATTCCCTCAACTTCTTTCTTGCCTAAGTCCTCCCAAAATCCTACTGATGACACATCCCTCTTCTGTCTTTATGATGATGCATTCTCTCACCAAGTCCTTCCCATAAAATATAACATGTCTTCACTACCACTTCCTTTTAGAATATTCTTTCTTCTTCTTCTATTATTCTCTTGATGCTGCTTTACAATTTGGACTTCCTTGTTTACCTGTTAAACAGTTAGTAAGCCCCAATAAATGTCTAGTATCTCCAAGTCGGGCCCTAGAGGTCATATAATTGATCTGATGCCATTAATGCTTATTTACAAGCACAAAGTCTACCAGTCTAAGTTTGTTGTCTAAGTACTATTGGTTCTAGAGTACAAGTCTGCCATCTTTCTGAGCTAGCCCACTCAAAGGTAGATCTAGAGTGTAGTCTCTTAGTAACTTTCTTTGTAACCCAATACCAGCTCATCTTAGTTGCCTCTCAAGGTATTAACACAAGCTCTAGGTCAATTATCACCTGCTCAATGTATTCATCATATAGTATTATGCTCTGAGGATATAGAAAGGGTTCTAGAGCAAATTCTAATTAAGAATCCATTGGTATAAAGTGTATCAAATGTTATCTTTCATGAAAAATTCACTTGCAACGTAACATCTCCCCCTCACTATAAATAACCATCCTCAGTCATCTTCTTGAGGCTGGTTTTTGGTTCTAGATTGTCATCTGCCAGTGCCTATCACTCTATTCTCACAATAGTGGTCCTTTCTGAAAGTAGCTTCTATTGCTCTAGCCTCATATGTCCTCAGAGTTATTCTTAGCCCTAAGATTCTATTGTTTCTCAAGCCTATTGGCATTCCTCAATTGTCTGTTACTTCCTCTCCTATAGAGTTATCTTAATTCAATCCATTTATATGGCATCATTCCTACTTTGCCTTTCTATAGCTTATCTAATCTTCTTTTATCAATAGTTGATCCTTCCTTTTGTTTTTCTGTAGTACTATTTCTTTTGAATTTACTATTCTTCCTTTTTACTTCTTCCTTTCCTGCCATTACTCACTTTATGTCTTCCTTGTCTGCTCTACAATAGCATTTCTTTAAACTTCATGGGATGAGTCCCTCTGCTGACAGAGATGCTCAGATTGCTATTCTCTTCTCTGATATACAGTAGCTTATACAATCACCTTCTTCTACTGTCCCTGCTCCTGCTGCCATTATTTCTATTCCTGTGGAGTGTTACGACCTTAAGGAGTAACTCAGGTTGCAACACACAAGTAAAGACTTGAGGATGAATTGAGAGTAGAGGAAGGAAGGGAATGATACAATTGGTAAAGTGTAAGGAATACAGAAGAGTATCTACTGTATATATACCTATGTACCATGAGGAGTGAATGAGGAATACATGTGGCAGACATGAGGTCTGCTGAGTAAAGAACATGTCCCACCAGTGAGGTGCTGACTGAGCCATTAGATATATGAAGTGATATGAAACAAAAAAGTAGTTCATGTGTAGAACACCTGGAGATAATAAGGTCAATCATTACATATTCCTATCAATAATCGGTTTTCATTCAAGGATATGGCACAGTTACTTTATGACAAGGTTTATCTATTGCATGGACTGCTCCTACAAATCATTTCAGATAGAGGAGTATAATACTTGGCTGAGCTATTCCAAGAATAGTATAAAATTTTAGGAATAGAATCTACGATGTTGATAGTATACCATTCATAGACAGATGGACAAATGGAACATGTAAACCAGGCTCTAGAACAATATCTTAGGTGCTATGTCGATTACAATCTTAGTAATTGGTTGGATCTGCTACCAAGTGCAGAATTTGCATACAACAATTAAGCACATGAAGGAATTAAAGAAAGTCCGTTCTACCTTGAATATGGCAGACACCCAAGAGCAGGTCCAAGTCTAGTCAAAGAGTCGCTGCAAAGGGACTTAAATAACCTAACGTATAAAAGACAAGAAGCCTTGGAGCAGGCAAAAGCAGCTCTTACTCTTGTAGCAGAAAGAATGAAGTGGTACTATGACAAAAAAGTCCAAAGTGTCCCATTTAAAGTTGGCAACAAAGTGCTACTCAATTTGAAGGATTACTAGACTATGGAGTGAGCATTACAACCATAGTATGAAGGACCATTTGAAATAATAGAAAAAATTCTGGACTTACAACAAAAACATAGAAAAAACAAATATCTTGTGTCACAAACTTCATTTGGCCATATCTCTACTAATTCTTTGACGATTCTCACAGTCTCAATGGCCACAGAAAGCCCTTGAAAAGACCTTTCGATTGATACCAGTCATGCCTCGAAGCAATCAGTATTGGTTGAGATATTAGGCAGATCAACTGGTAACCACTATGGTACTATTTATTAAATTGCCAATATCTTGGAAACCACCATGATCTAAGCTTTGGTTCTAGGCTCATCAGAAGCCCTCTTCATACCACTCAGAATGAGCCTAGAACGACCTCAAGGCGATTAGTATCCGTGGAGATATGAAGGCCTCAATGTTTGTATATGGACTTCATTAATTACCCATAGATAGTCATCTGTCCTTTTCTTAGAACAAAGGACAGCCTCCATATGGTTAGGTTATCACTATTTCTAGCACAAAGACACTACCATATGTAGAAAAATAGGTAGTAGCATGTGATGATCTGTCCTAGTGCATAGACCATCACTTTCATGTATATAAGGACTTATAGTCTGAGGATTAGACCTCAGACTTAACAACATCTTTTGTCACTTGTCTAACTTTGCATTTTTGAACTCTTTAAAGTATCAAAGCACCCATCACAAATAGTAAGTGACCATTTGTGATACCTAGGCATAAAGAAGAAGGTCTATCTCTCAGAATAATGAGAGCAAGCTAGCTTGTGTATTACAGCTGGTCCTGAAAGACCTCAGATTTATGTAAACATTTCCAAAAAAACCCTTGCAGGTGACTGAAACTACTCTAAGACCCCTATTCCTCTTCTATGAGCCAGTAAGAGAGACGGGACATGACATCAACTTTACTCCCTCAAGACAGGACCTATTATTGATGATAGAAGGACACTTTTAGAGTAGTATAGTATAGTTTCTACCCACATACTTCTAGAAGATAAGGCAACTCAGATGACACCTTCAGGTGATCAACTTGTATATTAAATACCTAAAAGATGAGGCAACTACACAATAGTGGTAAGTGAAATAGTAAATGTCAGCTACAATGAGCTCACCTCAGATGACACCTTCAGGTGATCAACTGAGGGATGTAGTTAGACTACTCAACTATTAAGATATGTGCATGCCAAATGTGTCCTAGTAATGTCTCAGTGTAACATGTCTCTGATGTGACTAAGTAGTATCTCTGAAGAACAAGAGAGAAGAAACAAAACCTGAAGTGCATAAGTCCACTTCACCAACTTCATCTGCTGAACTAGGGATATTGTGCTCACTTTTGCCCCCAAGCCATGTCTGCTATTAGAAACACCAAGAAAACCCTTGTTGAACGCCTCTCTCTGACAGCACCATTCCCTTGTTTCTGAGGAAATTGGTTTAATGCAGCTCCAGGATTCAGCACAGAAGCATATCGTTTCTTTGCGCCACTTCAAGAATGAGAATCCTATTTAGGAACGTGAGCTCTTTCTCTCACGTAAATGCAATTTGGAAGATTGTCACATTGCTGATCATCATAGCGCAAGTCTGATTATAGTTTACAGCCATTGACATGCTTATATAGAAGAACCGAAGATCATTGTGGGATATATTTTACAAATGGATTTGCTCGGCATCTCTTAGCCACGTTGTCTATAGTAGATCAAAGAATACAGGCTCATCAAGTTCCTCCGACGCCCATAGGCCATGAGACTACTGGTTATGCAGTGTTTCCAGAGACACATGACCATGACTCAGATGCCTTTGAGCAAGGACCATGTGGTCAATACATCTATTGTCAAAATCCCAATGATTCTGTGAGGAAAAACTCAATATAGCTTTACAGCTTTGGCATCTGTGAGCCGCCCCATTTTTTTAAGGCAGTGCCATTTCGCCTCCATTTCTCATTAACAATGGTCTCCACAGCACGGCAATTCCCTTGAACGCTGACACAAGTCTTGCTAGAACTCTTTTGCCTCTCCCTTACTTGCTTGATACCTAGCGACATCATGGGAGCATTCCAGAAACCAGATGTCCAGCACTCAGCCGCTCCAGCCGCTCGTGCTAGTTTCATCTACGACGATGCCCTTGGAATCGTGCATTATGAAGGATGTCATACCTGCCGGCGCTACATGATGCACATTTCCAATCCGATTCTCCAGGACTCCTATGCTTTGGCTTTGCATCAGCGAGACGAAAAATTACGAGGCCAGTTCGTGGAGGGTTTTCGGAGAGGACGGAGCGCTCAACAAGAGCACGACAGCAGGCGACTAAGGGACTATCGTGCACAGCGTGATGAAGCCCGTAGTCTAGAGACAGCTTATAAACTCAAGCTCGAAGAAGCGAATGCGCAGGTTGCTCAGCTTCAGGAAGAGCTTCTGACATTGCAGATTGTTTATGATGAATTGCGTTGTCCTTCCCCGCAGGACGGGGACACTTTGTATCCATCAGACGAGCCGGAATTATCAGATATCGTGACCTCTGGGGATGAGGCTTCAGATCCGCAAACCCCAGACTTTCAGGATGATTCCGACGACGATGATGATAAACATACGTCTTCGGGATCAGACCAGGGGGATTCTGTCAACTTTTGGGACGATATTGACATTCCAGATAACGACTATGATGATCACGACTATGACACTGAAAGCGACTCTACAACACCTTCAGATGAAGAGGGACTGGATGTCGAACCAGCATTGAAGATGACAGAAGGCGATGATAAAGTACCGGACCATGGACCAGCTACAGCCATTCCTGAACCTGCTTGTCAACTCAACACGTTTTCTTTTGCCTTTGGTGGCAATCTTCCGCCCCGACCCTTCCAGTTCAAATGTGCTTCATCACAACCTTCAACTTCGTTGTTATCTTCCTCGTCTCTGTCTATCCCTGTTTCTGTGCCAGAAAAAGATCTTTTGGCTGATATCAGAGAACAAATGAAACTCGCACATGACCCAGATAACACAGAGATTCTAGCTCATGTTAAATCACTCGTTTCAGAAGCACACCAAACTAACCCACGATCACGTACGGAGATCCAGAAGGTACTCCTCACAGAATGGAGGAGACCCTCTTCCCTCCCCTCTCAAACCCTCCTTTCCCAATCCCCTCCTGTCCTCTCCCCTCCTTTCCCCTCCTTTCGGTTGGATGAGACTGTCTACGTTGATGCTTCTGGTGTCGGCATAGGTTTTGTATCTGGGGGTCTGTGGCAAGCATGGCAATGGAAAAAGACTTGGAAACGGGACGGTCGTGATATCCAATGGGCTGAGGCAGTCGCAGCTGAGATGGGAGTCAGGCTGATGATTGCATCTGGTTACTCGGGCAGGAAGATTATATTATATTCTGACAACAGTCAAGTTGTGGATGCCGTTGCTGGAGAAAGATCTATTGGCGAATCTCATGCCACCGAGATTGTGAACAAGATTGACTGTCTGCGTCAGAAGTATAATATTCGACTCGAGATTAAATGGGTTCCTGGGGAACAGAATCCCGCAGATGCACCTTCTCGACTGAGTCTCATTGGATATGAAAAGAAGAGACATCCGTATCAGGTCAAAATTCCCGAACATCTACAAGAGTTTGTTCTTCCTTGGGTTTGACCATATCAGTGCTGTGAGTTTATTCTTCTTCAAATCGTTATGTACTTATCCTGCTTAGCTGAGATTTTTTGATATTCCGTCGTGTTTCTTCTTGACTATGTTTTTTTGCGTTTGCAAAGTCCAAGCAACCCTGATGCAGTTGAACAAGTTGTGTGGTTAACTTCATCAGGTACTTGTGCAATTGCTTGTTGGCTAACTTTCCCGCTCGTTCCGTGTTGTAATATTTCCTGGAAGCTCAAATCTAGTGTTGTATCATATTTGATTGCTTATCTACTGACTGTATATATCGTTCCAGGGCAGGGTATACGTGCTGACCGACTTGATGATCATCCTCCCTCGGATGCTAGTAGTTATATATCAATTTTGACTATATGTCTGTTTGGATGGCACTGCGTTTTATAAATTTTCGATTTAATACGAAACAAACAAGCGAACAACCAAAACCGGTGGATCAGAGTATCACTCACTGATCAAAAGGCTGTACGATCTTGTGCCCTGGAATTACAGAACTGGACTCATTGTATGCTGGGCTTGTGGTTACAGCATCTCTCCTGTCGTCCAAGAAATGGAACTCTTCTCATGAGGCATGGATCACTGCATCTTGCTCAACTCGTGCCAAGCTCCGTATGATCCTCTGACTACCCTCACGTATTTTTTATCTTCATTTTGAGACATTAAAAACTATTTTTCTTTTTCCTACATATGATTACTAAAAACCACTAGATCCATCAATTGACCTCCACCTGACCTGACAGCACCCCGGCTTTTGTGTAAAGGCTGGCTGAAGCACTCGGAAAACCTGGTCACTAGACTTTGATCAAGGAGTTACTGTTTCCCCAGACGACTCCTCCACTGCATAACTATTATCCGCACAGACATAATACCGTTGATCTAGAACTCAACAGGAAGTCCCGACTGGGAAAACATCAATACTCTCGTTGTGACCTCTGTTGAAGGTTGCAATTCGAGACCGGTTTCGGAGAGTTTCAGTAGCCGGTATCACTTCATTCCTATCACAAAAATTTCTTCTTTGTCAGCATAAATTTTTGTTGGTCCTTAAAATGTAAACACACCTTTACTTGAAGTCCGACTCACTTCGTTCGGACTTCAGGCGTCGTCCTGTTGATTGTTGAGGTTCATACGCGCACATTCGTTCCCCTGCCTATACCTCTTGAGAACCTCTCTTGGTTTCTATGGGGAGCCCACAGCATCTTCCTACGATCCAGGCTTAAGTCATCTCCGAGCTCTGGATGTTCGAATCATTACAAACGCAGGACTCAGTTTAAAACGTTTATGCATCTGGTTTGGCAGTAACTGGTGCGAAGTGCGTATTGGTGTCAACGATGATGAATGCGTATGCAGTAGCGAATTTAATTCATTGCCTAGAAGTGAATTGATAGACCAGCTGAGCTGATCAAAGAGATTGTCCTAAATCCGCAACCTGACCTGGAGGGTGTACCAGTGGAAGTGGAGTAATAAAATGAAGAGGCAATGATGATGCAGCATGTGGACTGGAAGGAGAAAATCAGACGAGAGGCTGAGCTGGGAGAATTTTTGGAGATCCAAATATCGTCAGGGCAGCGATCAAAATAAGTAGAAGCTTGATGCGCCGATTTTACTATTTAAATCTCCCAGGATCACTACAATGCGATCGTGATCGATCTCTTTACTATAAAAGCTGTCTGATACTATACATCCACAATGTCCCTCATTTTCCGTTTACTCATATTTTCTATATCAATGACTTGGATTTCTCATCTGTACTTTGGTTATTGGGAGAGTTATATATACACTGAAGGCCTCTCCGGTGTGATTATCCCACCACTAGTTCTAGTACGCCACCTGGGGAGGTAAGTAATCAGTCACTCTCATTCTCTGTGTATATCTCTGATATCTTCACTAAGTGACATATATAATTGCACTGATGATTCTAAAGATTCTTCCCTATATGCAAGTCGATTACACGTGGACTACTTCATGCGCGGTCACCTGTCTTACGCTCCTTTTACTGCTACTCAATCTTGTTCATGGAATATTATATTCTAGGAAGACAGGCAGATGGTCCATGCGAGTACAGCACTTGTATAATCGTAGTAGTGCCGGATCTGGTCCTGAAAGCTGTCTTGAACCTCTTCGCCGGTTGAGTCGGGCATTGTTCGGCCAGTATCTTTTCAGAAAGCGTTTCAAGTAAGTTCCTTGTCGGCCTTTGAGAAAAAAAAATTGACTGTTGAAGGTTCGAGAAGATTCTTATTATACAACCGTTCAATGACCGGAGATCGATACTTGCTGCTCGATACCTCAATCCCGATCTTTGGTATGGCTGGAGTAATAAGTCATGGGTTGTATCGACTGTAGGTGCCTTAATCCAGATGCTTGGCGATCTACGCCATCTCATTTGTTGGCCAGAGACTCGAGAGTGGAACACACAGTATACAAGATAATATCAAGGTTTACATGGCTTGGACCAACAGCAATCGACAAGTGCATAACTTGACATGTCCTGGCTCAGTTGTATATCAATGTCCTACAACTTTGGATGCCCTCATGGTTTCTGGAGAACTGTTTATTGGAATCAACTTCACTGCAATTGCACTTGCTTTCAAAAACAGTACAGAATGGGAGCAAAGTCTACATGGAAACACAGGTCCAATGTTGATAAGGTTTCAATATGTTAGAGAGCGCAGGATTATGCCTCTTATGTTAGCTTGTCTTTTGTAACTACAAAATAAATGCTATTAAGAGAACCAGGAACAGAAAGCGCACTGGTAGTTAGGAGAATTGAAGAAGGGGCTTCAGATATATTGTGATCAGCTTTGACACTCTGTCGACATTGACCATTAGGTATAGGATTGATTATAGGATTGATTTAGTCAGTGGACCTACTTGAATCCCAATTGATTGGTTCAAACACAACGTATCGAACTAATATTTTGATACCGCTTATTCTACGGCCTGTTTGAGTAGCTGATTCCGAATGATATGTTAACGCTAAGACTACATGATCTACAGGGGTGGTAGAGAGTGTCAAATTATCTAGCGAAGCATCTGGGTGAATGTAGTGAATGTGATAAATGTTATTCCCTACGGTCACCCAGGCTACTTTGTCATACAGCCATAACAATCAAACTCAATAACTGATGATGGTAATAGATGGATCAGAATAATAGTTTCTCAAGAACCTTTGTGGGCATGATCCTGAGGCCACGCTCTGACCCTCTTACCATTACTCAACGTACTAGGTTTATTTTCTACATATCATCAAATGAATTAGAAGACGGTATATAATCAAACGACCAGTTAGTTGTTCCTTTCGTCTTGCTATAATATCCCTCTGCCCTATCATACGACCTCCTCAGATTATTTGAGGACTGGTTTCAACAATGATAGAATTCAAATCCTTTCCGTCTCAAAATAATATCTCAAACGCTTCCCATATCAATCTTCTCTCTTTTTTTGGAAAGTAACGCAATTGTTGGAACTCGCCCCTCCTTTTCTCTCCCTCTCATCTAGTTCTCATATCTTCACCTTCCCAGAAAGATCTTTCCCCCCGACAAGTCATACTTGACTAAACGATCAGTCAGTGAGCCCATACTATTTTTCCAACAAATACCAGAATAGATTTCATCAAATGTATTACATGAAAACAGACAAATAAGAGAATATATTCTCAGACATTTTCTTGAGGTTTGGATTCAATCTCGTAGAAAAAAATTCACAAGGGATTTGAGTCTAATATGATCGTCCAGCGTAATTCCCATCAATTCTGATCGAAAACGAGTATTGTTACGGTTGACAACTGTACCTGACTTGTCTGGTTCCTGGTGACCCTGAAATTTGAGAGTTGAATCTGCGGATCGGATTCATTGTTATCCCCGTATAATATCTCCACCATATATGAGCACATTCCACACTCGCGCAATTATTTTTCTTTTTTCTTTTTTTCACAAATGACCTCATCCTATGCCAACAATCTCATTAATGCTACCTACATCGACCAACCCAGAGGACTGCCAAAAGTCCACAATTTGTGGGATCAAAAAAAAAGGGAACAAGGGAAGGTTTCGCTAACTATAAAACTCCTACCCATCCAATGAACATTGCTCAACTCTTATACAACAGACACCTTCCTCCTATATTGCATGACCAGTTCCGAGCTCTGCTTCCACACATACTGTCTCACAGCAGCCAATGTCATCGTCAATGGCAACAACGTATCGTGACATAAAATCTCATACTCATCCTCGGGTTTTCCGTGAGTGCCCACACTGCTATTTGCAATCGTCGTTGTGGCGGTCGATGGGCCTGTGGTAGAAGCGGCAGTGGCAGTGGTTAGAGCGGTAGACGAGCCAACCCCAGGCCCTTGAGTGGAACTAGTCCATGAATGCTTGCCACTTCTGCTATCATCAACAGACGATCGGATAGACGGCGCACAAGATTCATGAGTCATTTTCTCAAGTTTCTCATGAACCTAGCATCAAAGAAAAAATATCACTCGATACTGAGCACCTCACAAAGTCATGAACAAACGCACATGCAAAATTATCTTCTTAACTCTCAGATTTCGACTCGCAGTCAACTTGTTCTGCTGCCTATTCACACAACTTTATCAACCCACACCAACAAAAAGAGAACTACTCACGTATTCAGCAGTTCCGGCAACGGCTCAACATCCAGATCCTTATTCCACGGTACAAGCACGAAACTTATCTTGGGCATACCCCCCATCGCACCACTACTACTCGCCGGTAACTTGTTCATCAATATATAATCCATCAACCACGTTGGTATTGATTGCTCCAACGCCTGAACATCCATATACATCATCCCCACATTCCCTCGCCATACAACATTATAACCCGGCGTCCCCTCTTCTGCGATAAGTACCGTTGTATTTGATGGCATATAATGGATCGGTGCATCTGCCGACGTAGGTGGAGAGAGAGCCCCAGAAAATAATAGCTGGGCCCCATTTTTCGCAGTTTCAGGTATAGGACTGGTTGTCTATCATAAAAACGAATGAATGCCCAAGTTCTAATGGGAAAGATTCGAAAGACATACCTCAACAACAGCACTCTCTACACTAGCAGGAACGACACTTCCGAGTGCAGGTGACATATTCACTGAGAAGCTTGCATCACTTGGAGGTCTCTTCGTTGTAGACCTTCCAAAATTCCTCAACCTTCCCATCAATCCACCAGCCGATACAGGATTCTGCGATTCTGGCTTTGGCGTCATCACTGCATTGCCAATTACCGTCGTCGTAGGCAAATTACTGTTTATATTACCAGCATTAGCAGCAGCAACAGTCTCCTTAACTCCAATTTGTCCTTGTAGAGATGCATGCCGAATCCTAGGTCCAAAATGATCACCTTCACCTGACACAGGCGTCGTTACATCTCGATCGGCGTAAGTTTCACCCCCAAGACTCCCCGCAGCCGTCTGCGGTCTTCTACTCAACCCACCTTTCGTCTTCAAAGGAATCAGCGGCGCTATGAAAGGCGAATTTCTGGTCGCAGAACCAGGCACGTTAGGAGGTATCACAGCTGGTATCAATTTAGTTGACTGCACAACAATTCGACTGGTTGGCTGCCGATGAAGGTGATGATGATGATATGGCGTGGATGTTGATGGTGTAGAGATCAATTTCCTTGTACGGTCAGCTGAAGTAGAGGAAGACGAGGTCGATGATGTTCGACGATTGTGATGCCTTCCATCAACACTACCTGATTTACTCTTGTTATGAGAATGCAGATGTGAGTGAGAACGTGAATGTGAGTGCGAGTGAGAGTACGAATGCGAATGGTGAGGATGATGCGAGTTTTGTGTGCTATCCGTCGAATTTCTAGCACCCAACGACGTGGTGGTGTTCGTATTCTGATGAGAAAGTGGTGTTCTTGTAAGTGAGGGTGCGATCAAGGCGTCGACACTATCTCCGTTCTCACTTACTTCCGAACTTCTCTTCCTTATTCTTTGTTCCTCACGTATAAACCCGATAAACAAATTCCTCAACAGCCACTTTCCGATATTCACTATGAAAAAATCCAATCAGTTCATGAAAAAGTTTCCAATGAACCGCATCATACATTTCGCCT
>Ga0157362_1000411_pt1 | contig 14459 bp, 15 predicted proteins | sample AttlaeALBM3_FD_111480 | JGI IMG/M metagenome (GOLD analysis project Ga0157362, IMG submission 111480) | Fungus gardens microbial communities from leaf cutter ant in Ribeirão Preto, State of São Paulo, Brazil - Atta laevigata ALBM3 | ecosystem: Host-associated > Fungi > Mycelium > Unclassified ... | reverse complement strand
AGCACAGATTGAGATGGAGCTGGAGCTGGCCACAGTTTTAAGGGTCAAGGCAGCTGTTGAGTAGTGATTGGTTGTGTAGCCATTCTCCTTGGAGTTGGAGCCTTGTGTTGTAGTAGTGGTTGTTGTGACCCATTCCTTGTGTATCGATCCATTTCCAATAAGGCTGATCTTCCCAGTCTCCTTCAGTGTTATAAGATAAAGTGTCTCAGGGGTCACCTATAAAGGTAGATGACTGAGGGAGCTACTACATAGTGTCCAAGGTTATATAGTGTGGGAAGGTTAACGAGTTCAGAGGGGAAAGGTTGTCTAAACTACTTTTTTTTTTTTTTAGTCAACAATTTATAATGCAGAGCATAATGGCAGACCATGGCAGAAGTACAAGGTATCTACACACCCTGGTACACATTGTAAATGCACCTACTACACTAACTAAACACAATGCCAAAAGAAGTGCATGGTCTAACTAATGAAGCTGTAGAAGGAAAGGAATGTGTTTTTGGTTGAACCAAAAGAGAGGACCTAGCTTCCAAAATATGCTCCACATCCACCTCAAATTCCTAGCCCCAAACCATATGCCCACTGACCCTACCCCCTTGTGCATTACACATTTGATAATGGACACCCTCCCAGGTACTCCAGTCAAATGCCTTTTCAAGCATACCAGTGACTTTATAGTGGCCAAAGCCTGTGTAAAGAGCCTGAGAGGGTTCATTTGATGCTCTGCTGCCCAGGTTCATCAAATCTCTAGCGTTGACTCCCTATATGGTGAAGACAGTGCTTAGACCACACCACCCATATTGTGAGCACTAGGGGCTCTACCATATAGGTGGAGGCTTTATCCACAGAACAGATCAGTGACATGTATATGCCAACATGTACCAAGAGGCTACCACCCTCCACCTACCAGCATCATTGATGGCTGCCTACCCATATGGGTTATACCTCAGGGCCACCCTCCAACCACCTGCACCAGACAGCTGTCTGTTAGGGAACCACTCAGAGGTGATCACCCTTAAGCTAGTGGATAGTCCTGGAAGCTAAGTTGAGATTCAAGTGAAGTATATCTATGACACATTGCTAGCATATATAGCCTACACTAGATGTTCCCATGGACAGTCACATGTACATGGATTCATAATCACAATAGTCCTAAATTAGATTAGAAGGCATTGCACCACATGACACAGACAGGAGAAGCTAGGAACGATGGGAATGCAATACATGAATGGATATAGAGCTTCTAGTAAATACGAGCTCACCAGACTTACTAAGCATGACCCTAGATGTTGTCCTCTTACACTGTCATGACTTGGCAAAACAGCCAAGTCAATATTTATATTTCTTTTCTTTTTCTTTTCTTTTCTTTTAGATTATTGTTAGGGGTCAATTCCAGTACTAAGGCAAAGACCTCTTAAGCTAATGGATAGATCCTGAAGCTAGGGTGATATTCAACTGAAGTATATCTACGACAGAGGACTAGTATTTATACTACTAGATTGTCAAGGCACCATTCTCATGGTACCTGACAGATATTCACACATTGTCCAATAATAGAGTTAAAGGAATCACACGAGATGTCGCAGAAGGGAAAGTAGGAGAGACATGGGAATGCAGTCAGAGAGATAGTAGCTCTTAGATGGGAACCTACTCATGTCACTAAGCATAGCCCTAGGGGTATCCCCTTACAATTATTACTAAGGTGGAGCATGGGAAATATCATGTGACAGTCACAGAGTCACATAATGGTCATATCACACAGAGTCACAAGTCACAGCATGTGATAGAGAAGTCAGCTGACAAATAATATGAGGACTGTGGGAGACAAGATGCATAGCCATGATAGTAATTGTATATATAGTGTAGCAAATCTAATGGGAACTCTATTGAGTTTTTTTTGTTAATCGCTGAACAAAAAGCAGTTAGCTTTATTCTGGCTTGGAGTTTAGCTTCCTTACAACAGCCTGCCAACCCACAATCCAAAACTGAGAACACACATGAATGCAGAGCCTCTACTAGGTCAAGTGGTGGTTGTCGCCTGCTGCAATAGTCAGAAGACAATGCAATAAAGAATAACAGTGCCCTCCCAAAGGAAGGTCAGTATTAAAGAGAGAAGGTGAATAACTGTTGAATATGTCCTTTGTGGACTATTATTTTGTCTCTTTTACTCTCATTATTAGTTCCTGATTGATTAGTAAGCAATGAGTATGTCTGCCAGCACAGAGTTTTCTTACACCTCAGTTCTGCATACTTCAGACTGAGGTAATTGCTTTTATTATTCTATTTTATATATCATACTGATGTAGTTAGACTTTGTGTTCTGATAGGTTGCTTACTCATCCCACTGCAATAAAAATAACAACAATATTAGTGAGAGGAGTTTGGTATAATATGCCCCCCAACAGCCATTGTGGCCAAAAGAGAGGAGATGATGGTGGTTAAAGGACAAAGAAGGGTTGTTGTCTAAACTACTTGTTAGAGAGTAGTTAGTCTATAAGTAAAAAAAATGAAATGACAAAGCTCCAAAAAGTAATTATGTAATTAAACACAATTTTAAAGAATAAAGAATAATAAGAAAACACTGAAACACACTCTCTCTGCTGACTTCTCCTCTTTTCTATGACATTATGCAGGTAGCCCAGTAGCTACCCCCACAATAGGGTAAGTTACTACTCTGGTTACCCAGTTGCTACAAGGTAAAATGATGAGGGAACATTGTTCTGATGTCACTTTATAATAGAGCAATGGAAGCTTTGTCATATCAGCTCAATTGAACAATATATTGGAAATCCAAGAATCACAAGGTTTTCATCTAGGCCTCTTGTAGTGACTTAGCCTAGACAACTTAATCACCCTCCAAGTCCAAGTTGACAAGAAGAACTCAATAGAGTCCTGTTCTATTTCTTGTATACTACTTATACACCTACTACATGGTCTGTGCACTATTTTCCTGCAGTTATCATGTGACTTGTCATGTGACATGACATTGTGACTTCCCATCATGTGACTGTGACTGAGTGACACATGTAATGTGACACTTTCCTGCACTTCTTCCTGTGTAGTAAGTCCAAAAAGAAAAAGAAAAAGAAAATAAATATAAATAATGACTTAGCCATTTTGCCAAGTCATGACATCTCTGGCCTAGCCTGTTAAGTTTGTGTTGAAGTCAGTCTGCTATGCTCTCTTCCTATAACAGTCTGTGGAATAGTAGATAGTGTTGTCTGAAAGATTGCTATACTCCTTCCTCCAACAGTCTGTGAGGTTCTTTCTAACTTATTTCTTTATCTCTCAAATCATAGTAAAGTGTAAGAATAACTTCAGTACTCAAAGTAACACAAGAACTATTTTATTGTATACCTGTAAGAATAAGCTCAGCACTTGAAGTAACACAAGAACTGAAGTGTACATCATGCTACATAGTACTTTATATATGTCAAGCCCAAATGGAGACTAGGACCCTTAGGTAGGAATTTTAGATTGGATTGAATCTAGAGTACTTGATTTGAAAGACTAGGTATGACTTAGTTGAGAACAGAGCTAGGTTGTGCTACTATGTGCTACTGTGATATAGGAAAATAGAACTATATAGTACATAGTAATGAAATCAGAGTTCAGAGTGATCTGAGGTAAGTGATGTGACAATAACAATAGGGTGTCATGCCTATAGAGGGAGGACAATATATGTGAAACTAGTAGCTGTTAATGTCCCTTGAGAATGTAGAATAGTGCCTAGGTTACTAGATGATTGATGGCACTAATGAGAATAATAAAAGATATGTCCCAAAAAGACTTAGTATCAAAGTTAGTATCATTGCAAGTTTGCTAATCTAATACTCCCCCTCAAACTACAGCAAGGCCAAGTTCACAAGCAAAATGTTTGACTTTCAGTGAGGAAAGAGCTTTTGTGAATACATTAGCAATCATGTCTTTAGTAGGGCAGTAAATGAGCTGAATTTTGCCTTCTTCAATGATCCAGCAAATAAAATAATAGCAGATGTCTATATGCTTTGTGTATGCATGATACTGATGATCTTTTTCAAGTGCAATGGCAGATTTGTTGTCTGAAAAGAGTGTTGTTGGGAGAAGGATGGATTTGAAAACCTATGAGATAAGCAAACAAAGCCAAATGGCTTCTTTAGCTGCATGTGTTATACTCACATACTCAGATTCTGTGGTGGACAGTATCACCACTTATTAACACTTTGCACTCCAGGAGACAGCACCACCATTGATAATAAAAGCATACCCTGATGTAGCATGGCAATCCTCTGCCATGTTATTGTCACAAACTTCATTTGGCCATATCTCCATCAATTCTTTGATGATTCTAACAGTCTCAATGGCTCCCAAAAGCCCTTAAAAAGACCTTTCTATTGATACTTGTCATGTTTTAAAGCAATCAATAATGGCTGAGCTATCAGGCAGATCAGTAGGTAACCACTATGATACTGTTTATTAAATTGCTGATATCTTGGAAACTGCCACAATCAATGCTTTGCTTTTAGGCATCAGAAAAGCCCTCTTCATACTTCTGAGAATGAGCCTAAAACAACACCAAGGTGATTAATATTAGTGAAGATATGAAGATCTCAATGTTTGCACATGGACTTTATTAATTACCCATAGATAGTCATCTGTCCTTTTCTTAGAACAAAGGACAGCCTCCATATGGTTGAGTTATTACTATTTTCAGTACAAAGGCACTACCATATGTAGAACAATAGGTAGTATCATGTGATGATCTGTCCTAGTGCACAAACAGTAAGTGACCATTTGTGATAGTTACCATCTGTATCTGCAAATCTAGCCAGTTCCTCCCTAGCTCTACCATAAGTCAACCAGAGGTCTTGGGTGCCCTTGAGATAACAAAAAACCCTTTTTACAACTTCCCAATGTGTTTCCCAGGATTCTTTGAGAATTTCAAAAGTACCTGTACGGAGTGGACAATATCTGGACATATTCCAAGAGCAGCATACACGAGTGTACCAACTGCTTTCTGATAGGGGATATTGGTCATGCAGGCAATATCAACTGTTGACTTGGGGAATTGATTAGAGATAAGTCAAAGTATGAGGTCCATTGGTATACTGACTGGTTATCACAAATGGTCACTTACTTTATTTGTGATTGATGAGTGGATATTCAAAAAGACTTAAAAAGCAAATATTAGACAGTGACAAGAGATGTTGTTAAGTCTGAGGTCTAATTCTTAGACAGGGAGTTCTTATATACAGAATTGTGATGGTCTGTGCATGAGTACAGATCATCACATGATACTACCTATTGTTCTATATATGGTAGTGCCTTTGTACTGAAAATAGTGATAACTTAACCATATGGAGGCTGTCTTTTGTTCTAAGAAAAGACAGATGACTATTTATGGGTGATTAATTAAGTTCACGCACAACATTGAGGACCTCATATGTCCACTAATTTTAATTGCCTTGAGATCTTTCTCATTTTGAGTAGTATAAAGAGAGCTTTATTTGAGCCTAGAAGAGAAGCATCAATTGTGGTGGTTCCTGAGATATTGGTGATTTAATAAATGGTATCTGTCACAGTTGTGCTATTGACCAGTAGTCATATACTGTATGGTTTACTACTACACCAAAAGGGCAACATTAGCAAGGCTACTTGCTAACAAGGGTCCAGCTATTTATGTAGTTCATTGAACAGGTATTTTGTTATATCTCCATGATACTATTTAGTAGTCACTTTTCTGTGATAGTACCATGGTGGTTACCTACTGATTTGCCTGATATCTCAGCTAATACTGATTATCTCAAGGTATGACTGGCACCAATCAAAAGGTCTTCTTTAGGGCTTTCTGGCACTGTTGTGTAAGGACTTAGTTGTGATAACTTAATCCCACTCCTTATCCGAGTTAACAAGGAGAACTTGATGGAGTTTCCATTATTTTCTATACACTACTTATACAACTACTACATGGTCTGTGCACTACTTTCCCACACCCATCATGTGACTGTGACCAAGTGACACTTGTGACATAATACTTTCCTGCATTCCTTCCTGTGTAGTAAAGAAAAGAAAAGAAAAAGAAAAGAAATATAAATAATGACTTAGCCCTTTTTACTAAGTCATGATAATATAAGGATGACTATCTAGGAGTATTGTCTAAAGATTGTCCATTACTACAGGATTCAGGTTATTGTTATTGGCTCTCCTAACATTGAGCTGTTCTACTATGTTGAGGATATAGATTTGTGTATATATTGGGGTCTGATTACTATGAGGGAGAAGAGTACCAGTGAGATGATGAGGCTCTCCTTGAATCTTGAAACAGTAAGGGCCTAACTGCCTGGTAACTGAGTTGTTAATTTTGACTCCTACTAATGTCATGACTTGGCAAAATAGCTAAGTTATTATTTAATATTTCTTTTCTTTTCTTTTAGATTATTACTAAGGTAGAGCATGGGAAAATATCACATGACAGTCACAGAGTCACAAAGGCGTGATAGTACTCATATCATGGTCACATCATGGTCATGTCACATGGAGTCACAAGTCACAGTCACAGCATATGACCAAGAAGTCAGCTGATGTAAGAGGATATCCTAGAGTCAGGCTTAGTAAGTTAGGTAGGCTCCCACCTACAGGCCATTATCCTTCCGATCACCTTCTCACTCTCTCCTTCCTTTCTCTTCTGTGTCATACCGTGTGATTCCTCTGTAACTATTATTGGACTTCATGTGATTATCTGTTAGGTACCATGTGAACTGTGCCTTGATGATCTAGTAGTATAAGTACTAGCATCCTGTCATAGATATACCTCAGTTGAATCTCACCTTAGCTTCTGGGACTATCCATTAAAGCTTAAGGGTCTTCACCTTGTGTGTGACTGCGCTGTCATGCCATACAAAAGTTTAGGCAAAATAAGTGACATTTTACACCTTAATAACGAGAATAACCAGCTTGAGAGACGAGTTCAGCCCCCCAGAGATGTTCCTTTAAGACGCCCAGTCGTGGACTTGAGCGTCTAGCTTGAGTAGCAGAGTAGTGGCTGTGACCACCATTATATATGCCTCATAGACGCTTGCCCAGGTATCTTGTATCGGATTCCTAACAGATTTCCTTTCTAGAAGTGCTCTCAAGGACAGGAGCGAACTTAGAACGGACACGATCTGAACAATGTCATACCATAGCCACTGATGGTCCTATTTAAAGAAGAGTTACGATCAGATTCAGGCCATCATCATGGATGGCTAATTATAGCAAGATCAATAGAATCGTACCGTCGCGAAGTCGCCTCATAATAGCGGTAGGAGGAAACCGGAAGGTAGGAGAGTGGAAATGCATAGGAGAGGTAAGAGAAAGAACTGGGAAACTGGGAAGAGAAGTAGTAGAGAGATTAGATGAAGGGGACACCCATGGGAACAAGACGGCTCAAGATCGCCGTCTCTGTCTACAGTCCGTCGAGACGCCCAAGGCCTGACCATTGTGCGAGGAAGGGTTCCCGGAGTAGGATTAGAATGTCAGGGAGCAGTTAGCTGGTGTCCAGGAGGGGTGCCATACTATCATTACAGCCTTGCTAGAATTGGGAATTTGGAGGTTTTCTTTGTCTCACTTTATTTGTTGTCTTTTTGCTTTGTAATCATAATAAAATACTCTAGGGCACAGGAGGAGAGAGAGAGCATCACACCCCTATCATCATCCCTCTCTGTCGCTCTAGAGCTTAACAGCTATTTTTGAGTGACTGAGTTTCTAGTTTTTTCAAGTGTTCTACCTTATTTTCTAAAAACCCACCCAAACTCTCCCTCAACAGGAATTCGAGCCCCAATGGACTTGGGCATTCACTTATGCTAGAAGTTAATAGCTCACTACGTGTCATTGGAGTCGGCTTCCAGTTGTATGGTCAGCTGAAGAAGAGCCTACACAATGTCATGGGAGTTCTAGGTAGTTCTGCTGTATCGACGGCGAACTAGACTACTAGACTAGGTAAGGGCAGTAGTGTCACAACGTGAGACGAACGCGCGTCTTAGAGATCCTATTACGGTGAGATCTACCTCGAGTGGATTCTTAAACATTATTATTATTATTTCTGCTGTTTCTTTTGGATTGTACCCTACCAGTTCCCCCTACTATCAAGCTCTCTTTTGTTATTTGACTACCTCCCTAGTGCCTACTTGTTTAGTGCACAACTGTGAAACATCTCGGGGATTATTAGATTTCCATTTGTTATCACCCTTGTTTCGAGATCAAATTCCCTTTGATCCCCATCAGCGCCCTAACAGCTCATGAGTAATATAAGAACTGTAGGAGACAAGGTGCATAGCCATAATAGTAATTATATATATAGTATAGCAAATCTAATGAGAACTCTATTGAGTTCTCTTTGTCAATTGCTGAACAAAGAGCAGTTAGCTTTATTCTGGCTTGGAGTTTAGCTTTCTTACAACTGAAGTCATAGCAAAGCTGCATTATACTGCTGTATGTTGTTACAAAATTCCCTTGAGAAATAATCATCTCCAGTCAAGTAGTTGTGAAGAATTCCAGTGAGTGGTTGAAGGGAAGGTAGTTGAATCTGTCCTTATAAATAGCACATGCCAAACTTTGGATGATTGACCCTTGAGGAAGTAAGCTTTTCACAGTCAAAGTGAAGAGCATGACAGTGAGAACAGATGATAGACAGCATGCCCAAGTTGTTATACTGTATATCAGTCTCTAGAAATGGTTGTCTAGCAGGTGGATAATATGTAGGCTGAAGAATAGGAGGTGGAATGTTATCTGGAACAACAACATCTTGGTTCTAGTTCAACTGTTAAGCATACAGAGTTTTGGTATTCAAAGATCATTATATCTGAATCACATTATCTTCCACATCTAACTCTTGAATATTTACTTCCCCAACATCCTGTTATACCTGGTCAATAATCATCTACTGACAAATAGTAAAATATGTTACTCACAACTCTCAGAATATTTTCCTGTATATTTCTATCCACATTTAGGTCTCCATTACCACCTCTATTCTGCTGTCCTTCATAATCAAGAGCATCCACATTCTCATTTCTCTATTCCTCCATTATTTGATTGATTTCCATCTGTCTCTGTCTTTCTACTTCTACTCCTCTATGCCCCTGAGTTGTCCTCTGTTGTTGCTCAGCAAGTTGATATATATGCAAATCAAGTATGGCATTCTCAAGAGTTTGTGGAACATAGGCAGAAGTCATGTGAAATCTTCCCCTTTCCCTTCCCCTATTCAAACAGGAGCTGGAGGGATGTTTTGGAGCAAAGCAGGTAGATGATGGTTCTCCGGAATAGCTATATATTGTTGTGCTCACTTCTTAGCTCTTCTAGCTTGACATTCTTCTTCAACTGAATCTATCTGTGTGAGCATGGTGCTCAAAAGGTGGTTGTATTGTGATTGAGACATAGTGATTGTGCCTCAAAAGGTACAGAATGAATAGGTTGTCTAAACTAATGTTACATCTGTTGGGGTGCTTAGACCTTCATCCAACCAAACATCTACTGCTCTAGTAATATGGTTACATGATCACTCTAAGGAGGAGATCCCTACTCTAAACAACTCTCTTAAGAAGCAGTTGTTATTCCTTTGCATAGAAGGATCACAATGGACCCCAAGAACCAGGTTTATAATAGAAGGGTATATAGGTATACTACTACAGCACCACTCAAGAAAGTCCTTCTAAGAGAGGAGACCTGAGCTTAGTCATACACTCCAAGTTCTATACTACAGTTATAGAGTACTGTCCCCTTTACACCTAGGGCCCAGTATCCAGTCAAGGTATAGAGAGAGTAGAGAGGTATAAGAGAGCAAAGAGGAGAGTAGAAGAGGGTGGGGAATAGTAGTTATTATGATTTGAGAAAGCAAACTTGATGATGAGCTGGTATTGTTTGTACATGTTATGTTCATATCACACATGCAATTTGGGTTAAATTATGAAAAGAGGAAAATTGTGATAATCGAATAATTTGTAAAAATTTGCTAAAATAGAGAAAGAAAAGAGGAAGTAAATCATCATTTTTATTAATTTTATTTGAACTTTTCTTGAATTTTCCATGATTAAGTAGAACTGAGTCATCATTGGCTAATATCTGTCAATGTCCATCATCCCACATTCAGTACAGCATATATACTAGACAAGGTTTTCATCTGGGCCTCTGGCCCTTCTTGAACCCTTTACTAATTCTGTATTATTAAGTTTGTGTTGAAGTCAGTCCGCTACGCTCCCTTCCTACAACAGTCTGCGCAGCTGCAGATAGTGTTCTTCATCAGGTTGCTTTGCTCTCTTCCTACAATGTTCTGTGTAGCAAGTAGTGTTGTTCATCAGGTTGCTTTGCTCCCTTCCAACAACAGTCTGCATAGTTACAGATAGTGTTGTTCATCAGGTTACTTTGCTTCCTTCCAACAATAGTCTGTGACACAGTGAGCAATATTGTATGCCAGGTCACTGTGCTCCCTTCCTACACTGGTAATTTGCACTGTTGTAAGTCAGGTTGCTCTGCTCCCTTCCTACAACAGTGAGGCCACAGTCAGCTCACTTTGCTTACTGCCTGTTCTAATTTCATTCCAATTTATCCTAATTTATTTGAATTTTGTAGAGGTTTTTGAGTGGAAAGAGAGGATATGGGAACACTTAGGTAAAATTTAGTCAGCAGTTAGTCAGCACCATCATCCCATGTTCCTTCTTGCATACATACTAGTGAATGAGGTTTTCATATGGGCCTTTGGCCCATCTTGAACCCTCTACTAATTCTATGTTATTAAGATTATATTGAAGTCAGTCTACTATGCTCTTTTCCTACAACAGTCTATGTAACAATGAGCGGTGTAACAATCAACCTCATTGTATACAGGTGTTTACTATGATACAATCATACAGACTACTTCTTTGTTTCAGATTACTTCATATGTTTAATAGCTTAGTCAGTGCCTCACTGGTAGGGCATATTCTTTACTCAGCAGACCTTATATCTGCTACATATATTCCTCATTACTACCTCATGGTACATAGGTATATATACAGTAGATACTCTTCTGTATTCCCTATACTTTACCAATTGTATTATTCTCTTCCTTCCTCTACTCTCTATTCATCCTCAAGTCTTTACTTGAGTATTGCAACCTGAGTTACTTCTCAAGGTCGTAACATTTGGTAAAGTATCACCAACTTGTTAAGACTTGGTAAAATGGCTAAGTTATTATTTATATTTCTTTTCTTTTTCTTTTCTTTTCTTTACTATACAGGAAGGAGTGTAGGAAAGTGTCACGTCACAAGTGTCACAGTCACATGATGGGAAAGTCACATGATGGGTATGGGAAGGTAGTGCACAGACTATGTAGTAGTTGTATAAGTAGTATATAGAAAATAATGGGAACTTTATCAAGTTCTCCTTGTCAACTTAGACTTGGAGGGTGATTAAGTCATCTCAGGCTAAGTTACTACACCAGAACTCGATTCCATGTCTAGAGCACTGTCTACCTTGGACCTTGCTCATCTTTTATCTCATCTAAAATCAACCCTCAGCTAGTGATCATTGCAATTACCAGCCATCTCCATACATAGCCAGGCTTTTGGCTTAAGGGGACTTTGCAGTCAGTTAGGGACTGCAGGTGGAGGTACAGTACCAAGCTCAGGCACTATGTTCAAGACCTGACCTCATAATTGAGTGATGTTGAGTAGTATACTTGTATTGCTTCTTAGTATAAACCTTGTGCTGTGCTCCATTGTGAATAGTACATGCAGAGGAGTGACAGTTACTTCTAGAAGGCTGTCTAGAGTAAGGATCTCCCCTGTGGAGTGATCGTATAACCATATTACTAGGGCAGTAGTAAGTAGGGCAGTAAATGTCTAGTTGGGTAAAGATCTTGTGCCCCAACAGACATAGCAGTAGTAAGATCAAATCATTAACTCCATACCCATCTTGAAACATCACCATAATGTCTCAAGAACAATACAATTCATTGATGAGCAACTTGCTCAAAGAAAAGCAGGCCCTTACCAAACTGAGGGAAGTGTAAGGGGATCACTCGGTGGCACCCAGAATATGCTTGACTATAGTAGAAGAGGCATCTCAAGTTAGACCATGAATAGCCCAGGAGGTCAAACTATTATTGAGGTAAGGTATTCTACCGTACACCACTAGCTACTTATACTAGACTAGCCAGTCTGTGCACTAGTCGCCATGGCCACATGCATCTGGACAATAATAACTACACTACCAGATATAGCTATGTAGTACTGTGATGGAGACCCGAACTAGAGAGAAGAAAACTATGGACCGCAGACTTACGAGGATCTATGGGAATGTTAGATCATACAAACCCTGTAAGGGCGACTGGAGTGGAGCTCCAGGAGATTCCTCAGTTAAATTATAATCTATGAAATATGTTACAACCTACCTCCAGGAGATTCCTCAGAGAATTAGATGAGGCTCCTGAAGAGGAACAATCTACATTATATATGTTACAGTGTCCTTGCGACCCTGCATTTGGTAACCAGGGTCCAAACAATGAAAGTGCATTAGACGGCAACAGAGTACGCTTAGAGCAATGGAAATAAGTCCAAATATTATATAGTAATATTTGATCTGTTGCAGGGTCACTCCGGAGGGCTAGTACGTGCTCTGGAGTTGTGTGTGAGGGGTCCCCTTACAAACCCTACCAGGTATTCTAAGTGATCCCAGGGTTGTCCCCTTACAGGAAGAGTTAAAAGAAAGAAAAGAGAGGTTGTGTAGATGTTGCAAAAGGTTCAGGTACCTGGCCCAAAATTGCAGGAATAAAGAGGAAAAGGAGAAGAGAGAAACTGCTTCTCAAAATAAATTTGAAGTATTGAAGAGTAGGGTGATGCAATGTGGTGTAGAAGAAAAAACAATAAGGAGACAAGAAGTAGTAGTAGTTGAGTGCTTCAAGTGTGGAAAGAAGGGGCACAAATGTAGAGAGTATCCTCTATGAGGGAGAAAGTAGAAAGGAGAAGAGTAGAGGAGAAGGCAGCACATGTGGCAAAACCATAAGAGGTGCAGCAAAAGGAGTAGAAGAGAAGTCTGGCACACATCTTATGATGGAAAGTACAGGAACACTGAAGAGGGCATCCCAGATGAGGCATGTCTACTAGAGTTGGGATGGTATACTAAGGAAGTGATAGTGTCATACTTGGTGTATAAATGGAAAGCAAAGATGTCATGTGAAGGAGAACAGAGGGCAGAAAGTGATTTCTGGAAGGAAGTTAGAAGAGTTAAAGTGGTGTGGATGTCCAAAAGAAAAAGAAAGGAAGAAGGCAGTGTGCCCCAAAGAGAAAAAAGCACAGCAGAGCAGCACATGGGCAAGAGCTCTGGAAAGCACAGCAAAAGAGGGAAGTAAACAAAGGGAGATCAGGTAAACCTTCAAGAAGTGTGGCTAAACATTGGAGTGGAAAAGATAGACACTCATGAAGGTGTTGCGATAAAAGCACTCTTAGACAGTGGTGTAACAGGGATGTTCATGGATAGAAGGACTACAGCAAAACATGGGTTTATGTAAGGGGACAGCCCTAGTATTGCTTAGATAACCTGGTAGGGTTTGCATTATCTAGCATTCCCACAGATCCTTGGAGTCCACGGTATCTAGTTCCCACATCCTCTAGTTTAGGTCTCTATTATAGAGCTAAGTAGCCATAACTGGTAATGTAGTTATTATTGTCTGGATGCATGTGGCCATAGCGACTGGTGCATGGACTGGCTAGACTAGTATAAGTAGCTAGTGATGTGCAGTAGAATACTTCACCTCAACAATAGTTTGACCTTCTGGGCTATTCATGGTCTAACTTAAGATACCTCTTCTACTATAGTCGAGCATGTTCTGGGCGCTGAAGGGGGCAAAAGGGACTATTAGCCTGGCACAAGCTAAAGATGCGGTACCAGGTCCCAATTGCATGCTAAAGAGTTTGTGGGAATGAATCAAGAATGAAGGTATTAGAAAGAGAATATAGAAACTTAGCGTGATAATTAAGATAAAATTGTTCAAAAGGATTGTAAGCTCGATCTAGATCCTCCTTGCATGGTGTCCCTAAGGTGTCCATCTTTACACACTGTAACAAGCTCACTATCAAAGTAGTCAGTAAACCACTTCTGGGCCTTACCACACTCAATCAAGCCCTCATCTGCACCCCCACACCAAACCTTATGGGTGTGATATGATCTGAGTTGATGATTAGCCAGGCTTTTCAAGCCTGCTACTTTGTAGAAGGTTGTCCGAGCGACCGCTGCGTCTTGTCTCTTGACCAAGTAGGGTATAGGGTCTAGTTTCCTCAACAACCCAACCACTTTACTAAAAACTCAGAAAAGTGCCATAAGATGACTCTCGAGCCCTTGAGATGGCAGCAGGTGTCAAGATTCCATTGCCTTCCTCTCGGGCTCTCTAAGTGTTATATTAAAAGTACAAACTGATGAGACTCAATTAAAAATAAATAAAAAAGGAAACTCCTTCTTCTTCCAGCCTTTCT
>Ga0157362_1000410_pt1 | contig 14465 bp, 7 predicted proteins | sample AttlaeALBM3_FD_111480 | JGI IMG/M metagenome (GOLD analysis project Ga0157362, IMG submission 111480) | Fungus gardens microbial communities from leaf cutter ant in Ribeirão Preto, State of São Paulo, Brazil - Atta laevigata ALBM3 | ecosystem: Host-associated > Fungi > Mycelium > Unclassified ... | reverse complement strand
TTCGGAGGATGTCCAGCACGAAGATTTGTATCTCGGAAGAGTGGTTTGATCCCCATCCCCCCCTTAAGGCTAGGCGTCCCATCACCTAGCGACAAGAGTAAGAAATTGATACTAGAGTCATGGTCCTCGACTCTGGTGCGAGTAAATTGTAGAATAACAGAGACGAACTTTTGAAAAAGTTTATTGGCGGTGATCCGGATGGTAAGATAGAGATGGGTGTGGAGACCCAGAGTGGACACGGAGGTCCCAAATTGAGCATGGAAGCTCGACAGAGGCTGGAATTTGCAGAGGGGTTGTCAAAGTGACAGGTTTGACGAGTCCGGAGCAGAGTTGTCAGACAGAAGTGGTGGTCAGAATTTGACTATACCAGAGTTGTGACCCAATGAAAGTTAGAGACACAGAACAGAGCCAGTACTTCAGGCAGATTCAGTGGGATAGTTTGTGATTCTATTCAGTCAATCAACGGATCGGAGTGAAATATATATCACAGATCCCAGACCAAAGAGCAAGACAGGACGAGCAGAGCGACATGGAAGCCCAAGATTCATGCAAAGCCAGGGGGAAACAGGAGTAGAAAGTCGCCAGAGGTGGTTATAACATGGAAAACATAGACTGGAGCGGAGGACTGGACAATAATTATCATTGTATAGCCAGAGAAATGTTGAAGAACACAGAATAAATTTGAAGTACCAGACAAGACAGAGAACAGAACCAGAACAAGAACAGAACAAGAACAGACGGAACGAAGACCAAGAAGCAAAACCAGAGACAGATTGACAGAAATAGAAGACCTAGTATAATGACTCCGAAGAGAGACTGCTACCAAGTCCGGAGAGTGAGCCTTCTAGCGACTCGAGTTTGGCAGAAGATTCCGGAACCTCAGAAACGGAACCGGAAGTCGAGAAAGACAGAACAGAATGAGAATCAGAGAGCTCTGACGACAGAATTTGTTGTGGAGCAGAGAACAGAGCACTAGTAGACGATTGACAGACTATGAAACCAGAATCAAAAACAGATGACGACAATCCAGAGCAAGAGTCAGAGATGCCCGGAGACGAAGTGTGTCACCAAGTGGGAAATCCATCAGAAGAGTCCGAAGCTTCCATATCGGAACCAGAATCAGATATCGACAATTGAGAGACAGACTGAGAACACTCCGGATATGAAGTACGTTGCGAAGTGGAGTACGGAGCCTTTCCGGACTCGTGTTTCCGCTCCCAGAAATGATTGTCGATGAAGACTGCTGTGGAATATAGAGTCTGGAAGGTGGAGGGTTTACCTTCTTCACGAGTGGAAATGATATCCTGAATGCGATCAGGGAGCCCAAAATAGTACCTATGGCAGAAAGCACTCTCCGGCCACTGTAACTGAGCAGAGTACCGGAGGAAAGCAACGTTGTAAGTTGCGATCCGGTCATCAGGATTCATACAGAGGTAATCTAAGGAGTGAGCCACTTCCGCAGCAACGTCTAGGATGCCAAAGTAAGTGTGCATTTTTTTGACAAAGAAAGGCCAGGAGTATAGCCACGCATGATGAACACCTCAATCCTCCTGTTCCAATGCTACCTGAAGCCAGTCTTGTACCATTCCGGACACATAAGTCATTGCCAAATTGATTTTGTCATAGTCCGATTTGAAAACGGTCGGTCCGGAGTGGAAGAAAAGACAACATTGGAAGAGGAAATGGTGAAGTTGGTGCGGGTTCGTTCCATCAAAGACATCCAGAACGCAGACCTTGACAGGAGGAGCAATTGGAGGTCGTCCTAGAGTATTGGACAGATGGCGGAGGGCGTTGATTAGGTTGGCGGAGGGCAGATGGACAAATGGGTTGGACTGTGAAATGAAAGGATTGGACTCGATGATAAAATCAACTGGTTGTGAAGACATAGAATCTGAGATCAGACTAGTTGGTCGACTCTGGAGTGGAGGTTGGGAATGCCGGAGTCGGCGGCGAGAGGTCAGAAATAGAACTTGTTTGTTCCAACGCAGCGTTGTTCCGGAGCGTCCAGAGACTATACCCGCTGGAGACACTGTAGTTGAATAAATAGAATTAGACATCAATCAATGTAAAGGGCAGGAATAGTGGAGCAAACGAGTGAACACGGTAAAGTCGAGATAGTTGAGTACGACAGTGACCGATGTGAGTTTGTAGATTCTGTCAAGTATGGGGCGGAACAGAACGGAGTGGGCCGGAGTTGAGCGGAGTGACTCTGGAATGAAAGGGGTTTGACAACAAAGTGGGGGAACAACCTTGGCCTCAGCTCGTGCGCTGTGCCTCGATCTGCTGTCGCGTGTGCGGTTGCGTATTTCAGGAGGACTGAATTGTTGTCAGGAGTTTTGGAGAGGAGAGGTATAGATTGATAGGAATGAGGATAGGACAAGGAGGAGGTGTAAATAACTTTAATCTACGAACTAAGGAATTAGGATGTAACTACTGGAGTACTTATACTAAGTCCAGAATAGGAGGAGTACAAGTAATTAGTCTACATCGTGATTCTATAGGAGTAGACAACAGAAGTTTAGGAGTGAAAAATTAATAATAATATAAAATAAAAAGAAAACTATATTATTTAATTGAGTATTTTCCATCACATGACACATCAACCAGTCCTAATCTTATCTTGTCCACTCTGACTCCTTCACTTGCCCTCTTAGGACCTCTGTCTTGACGACTTCCATCACTCTGAAATATGTGATCAACCTCATAACCAGAGACCAGAGCGCAACACATAAGTTAAAGCCAAGGTCATTCAATAAGTTATTCTCTACTCCAATATCCTTGCCTGTCTGCTGGAGCCTTTTTTCTGGTTCTGCTATTACTACTAAGTACCATCTATTCTCTGAGGTAGTTTAGTACATTATTCTAGAGTATAAGTCTATTATTACTCCACTCCTTCGTACTTTGTCTGTCTGTTCTTGACAGAATTTACAAACTCACACCAGTTCCTGTCGTGTTTAATGTCTTACCAGTCTGCAGCTCCCTCTTCTGGGAGTAACTCCATCTCTCTTGCCAACTGAACTATCAGTCATTTCACTTCTGGCCTCCCAAGGAGGTCAAGACGCCTCTAATCAGAGACACCCTGTACTCCAGTACACCCCTGTTCATCTCTACTTCCAGTGGAACCTTTGGAATTCCACGGTGTGGATCCTACTACTATCCCTCATGTCGACAATGACCTAGACTAGGTCGACGCTCCTATTCCTGTTCCTACTCCTATGTTTCAAACTTCACCTCCTGTCACTGACCGTAACCCTATTAACAATCAGTTAGTTGAGGCTCTCTGACAACTTTCAGAAAACCTTAACAGAGGATCAGCACCAAAGCCTCACTAATCGAAGGCCTGCATTCCAGACACCTTCAACGGTTCTGACTCTTACAAGCTTAATCACTTTCTATTCCAATACTGACTTTTTTTCTGTGCCAACCCTTCACAATTTTGTGATAACTTACCTCTCCAGTGTGGCACAAGATTGGTTCAAAGTCACACTACAACAGGAAGACCTTGGCTATGCACAACTCTGGCTTTCCACTTGGCACTTCTTTGTAGAAGAGCTCCAGGTCCATTTTGGACTCTTAGACCTAGTAGGGGATGCCACCAATCTCATAGACAATCTCCATATAAAGCCAGGAGATAAGATTGCTACTTATAATATGGAATTCATGCGGTATACAGCACAGTTGAACTGGAGTGATACAGTTCTATGCCATCGCTTCTACCAGGGATTGTCAAATTGCCTCCAGGACCTGATAGCAAACAGAGAACAGGGAAAACCCACCTCCTTCTATACTATGTACTAACTGGTAATCACTTTCAACAATCGCTACTAGGAACAAAACCACAAACAAGATCGTCTCCAAAATACAAAGAAGGAAACAGCAGACAGCCACCACTGAAAACAGGGTAAAATAGCTCAGTACTCCACCTCCTCGCAAAGCTCTGCTCTGTCTCGTCCTTAGTCATCCACAAATCTGCTACAGACCATGCTATCCCAGAATTTCCTGAAACCCTCCAGACCATCATCTTCTATCACTAAATCGCCATCTCCATCCACTCCATGTGTTAACCTCTCTGACAAACTAGGCAGAGATAGTAAATTGAACAGTAATGAGCACAAATGCCATATTGACAATAACCTCTGTCTTTATTGCGGATCGAAGGAACACAAGGTAGATGGGTACCCTAGAAAACAACTGTTAAGGGCATGACTAACTACTCTGAAGGAACAAGAGACTCTGCCCTCCGAGAACTTTTTAGAAAACTAGAGCACAACTTCCAAGACTTAGCACAAACTGGGAGTCGTGTTGAACTTGTTTGTGCAACTATGAGTCTAATGCGTCTCAATGCGTCTGCTCTTTCTAATCTGAATTCTCTGTGTATACCCCTTGTCTCTCCTCTAGTGTGTGCTCTGGACCATCTTTAGCCTATATCCATCCGAACGCTGGTAGACTCTAGATCTACGCATTGTTTCTTGGATTCTGCTTTTGCTTGTGGACGGACATTCTCTGCCTACTACTCCTACTCTGTTTGTGGAACTATGCCTATTTGATGGAACCTTGAATAATATTATCTCTAAGATAGTATCATTGTCTGTAAAATTCCCCTCTGGTGAATGCATGACTTTTGACTTCTATATCACTCCACTTGATTCTTGTTGTTCTCTGGTATTAGGTCACTCTTGGCTCATCTGCTACAATCTGTTGATTGACTGGGTTTCTGGGTCAATATCCTTTCGACCACCATCTTTACTCCAAAGTCCAGCTTCTGTTCCTCCTGTTGAAACCTTGGTAAATCCTCTGTTCTCTCCAGTGGAAATCCCTCTACAGTCCACCCTATCTGAGACATTTCTGTCTAAACCTAAGCGTTCTCATATCGCAATTATTAGCATGCCAGCCCTACTCTAGGCCTCGTGGCTATCAGGCTCGAAAATATTTGCTCTCCAATTCCATTCTACAATGCAGGCCAAATCCACTACTATCTCCAAAAAAATCAACCTCTCCTCTATTCCGAAGGAATATTACGAGTACGCAGATATCTTTAGCAAGTCCAAAGCAGAAACACTCGCTCCCCACTGTCCTTACAACATCCAGATTGATCTAGAAAAAGATTCCCATCCTCTAGTAGAAACTATCTATTCCTTATCCAAATTCGAACAGGAAGCATTAAAAGAATTTATTGATGAAAACCTGACCAATAGATTCATCTGTTTGACATTTTCTCCTCATGGAGCGCCGGTTCTATTTATAAAGAAGAAAGATGGGTCCCTTCGGCTCTGTGTAGATTTCCGCAGACTTAACAGAATCATGAAAAAAAATCGATATCCACTTTCCCTCATCTCCAACCTCCTAGATTCTCCCTACAAGGCTCGCATTTACACCAAAATTGACCTTTGACATACGTACCATTTGGTCTGCATTGCTAAAGAAGACAAATGGAAAACCACCTTTCAGACCTACTATGGAGCCTTCAAATGGTCAGTAATGCCATTCAGACTAACTAACACTCTAGCTGCCTTCCAACGTTTCATGAACGACATGTTCTCTAACCTCCTGAATATGTGTGTAGTGGTCTACTTAGATGACATCCTAATCTACTCCAACAATATCATGCAACACCGGAGCCATGTTAAAGAGGTATTAAAGAGACTCCAAAAAGCAGAATTGTATGTAAAAGCAGAATAATGTGAATTCCATTCAGATTCCGTGGAATATCTAGGCTATGTTCTATTGCCATCTGGTTTGACAATGTCTGACATGAAGGTGAAAACCATTCAGGAGTGGCCAGAACCAAAGAAAATAAAGGACATTCAGTCTTTCTTAGGATTCGCCAACTTTTACAGATGTTTCATTTTCAATTATTCAGATATAGTCATTCCACTCACTCATCTTACTAGAAAGAACACTCCATGGAACTTTGACGATGATTATAGGATGGCATTTAATACTCTAAAACAAGCCTTCATCTCCGCTCCAATCCTTATGTATTGGGTTCTGGATGCACAACTCGTCATGGAAACTAATGCCTCAAACTATGCTCTTGCTGCCATTCTTTCCATTATGACTAAAGATAATGAGATCCACCCTATAGCCTTCTACTCCCAAACATTCTCCACTCTAGAACTCAACTATAATGTCCACGACAAAGAATTACTTGCAATATTTGAAGTCTTCAAAATTTGGCGACACTATTTAGAGAGGTCCGCTTCACCAATCGATGTTGTAACAGATTACAAGAACTTGGAGTATTTCTCAACGACCAAGATTCTAATGTGCTGACAAGTAAGATAGTCGGAGTACCTCTCTCAATTCAACCTTGTAATTCACTTCTGCCCCAGATGTCTTGGCACCAAACTGAACGCACTCACTAGACAATAGGACGTCTACCCAAAAGGGGAAGATAATGGCTATGCTTCAGTGAACCCTTATAACTTCCGTTCAGTTTTTACTCATGAACAAATTGCAGCATCTCTCCAAACAACCATCCTTACCACTTTGACACTTTGTGCAGCCATAATATTGGATCAAAACCAATTCTACTCTGATATTCTAGCAACACTTCTCTTTAACCTTTCTATCTCCAACCATTTACTCCATCCAGAAGACCGTTGGTCAAAAGACAACACAGGGTTTCTTAGACTTGACAACAGAATGTACATTCTGGATAACGCCAACTTACACCTCTGAGTTCTCCAGTATCATCACAACTATGTCCTAGCAGGACATCTAGGCCAAAATAAAACACTGGAACTCATACAGAGACACTATACCTGGCCAAACATCCACAATGATGTACAAAAGTTCTGTAAGTCTTGTGTTACCTGTATGAGATCCAAACCACAGTGTCACAGACCATACAGATCCCTTCCACAACTCTCTATTCTGGAACGTCTATGGAATTCAATTTCTATGGACTTCATTGAGAAACTGTAAGGGGCACACTTGGTGAGGCACTCAGTCACACTGCGATATAGTAAGGCAGGCGTCTTAAGTCAGATCGATGGATAGCCCAAGAGATCAAACTAATGTTGAGGTAAGGTATTCTACCGTACATCACTAGCTACTTATACTAGACTAGCCAGTCTGTGCACTAGTCACCATAGTCACATGTACCGGACATTAATAACTATACTACCAGATATAGCTATGTAGCTCTATGATGGAGACCTGAACTAGGGGATAATAGGAACTATGTACCACAGACTCCGAGAATCTATGGGAACGCTAGATAATACGAACCCTACCAGGTTATCTAAGCGACACTAGATGTCCCCTTACAGACCAGAGCGTAACACATAAGTTGAAGCCAAGGTCATTCAACAAGTTATTCTCTGCTCTGATGTCCTTGTCTGTCCGCCAGAGCCTTCTTTCTGGTTCTGCTATTACTACTAAGTACCATCTATTCTCCGAGATAGTTTAGTACATCATTCCAGAGTATAATTCTATTATTACTCCACTCCTCCACACTCCGTCCGTCTATCCTTGACAGTAAGGTGCAAGATGAAATCAAGGCTCATTTGAATGGTTAGTTTATTGGTCTAACAGAAGCTTGCTGGAAGATCTTTGAATTCAATATGCATAGAAAGTCACTAGCAATCTAATGTTTTTCTATTCATCTTCCCAATGAACACTATGTCAACTTCTATATATACCAGACTATTAATGAAGTATTAGCCAGATAAAATATGGAGAAGACTCAACTTACTACTTGGTTTGACTACAACTGTGTACATGATAATGGTTTAGGCTTTACCTACTGGCAGTTTTCTCAGCACTATACCTGGAATACCAAAGATAAGTCATGGCATCCAAGATAATGTACTAGGGTAATTGGAAGGATATACTTTGTATCACCATCAAAGGGAAAGCAGTTCTTTTTATGGCTTTTTTTGACTATATTTAAAGGTAGAAAGAGTTGGGAGCATCTGAGAACCTGGAATGGCTAAGTGTTTGCTACATTCAAGGAGGCATATATAGTAAGGGGATTACTGGAGGATGATCATGAGTGGAGAATTTGCATAAAGTGTAAGGGGACTTACTCTACGACTGCTTAGATCACACGGTAGGGTTCGTGTGAGCTAGCGTTCCTGATCATCCATGGAAGTCTGCGGTTATATGTCCGCTTCCCTCTGGTTCAGGTCTCCATCATAGATACTAGATAACCATATCTGGCGGTTTAGTTATTATTGTCTGGTGCATGTGGCTACTGCAACTAGTGCACAGACCAGCTAGTCTAGTATATATAGCTAGTGATGTACGATAGAATACCTTATCTCAACAATAGTTTGAGCTCCTAGGCTATCCATGGCTCTAACTTAAGACTCTTGCTCTACTACATTGCAATGAGACTGGCGCCTCTCTGAGTGTGCCCTTACATAAAGGAAGCAATTGCAATATAGTCTGAAATAGTATGTCGTTGGTTGCTAGCAGTTATCTTACTAACTGATAAAGTAGCTAAGCCTCATCTTCTCTAGAATCAATTTAAGGCTGGACTATGTGATGATATCAAGCACAAACTACATCATATGAACCACTATCAAGCTGACCAAAAGATACCAGAGAATGACATTTATAATTATAGTCTTTGGGATCTCAATAGGATATTAGTAGAAATAGAAAGAAATCTTGCTGATTTTTCACTAATGCCTTTTCCACAGTAACAGTGGACTCATAGAATACCCATCCCCTCTTGCAGGTTGAGCAGTATAATGTAGATGAAATGGTAACTTTAGTAAATGAACAAAGGACAATTCTCAATCCTAACCAAGCTACTGCTTTTAATACTATTCTGGAGTCTGTTACTATAAGACTTTTGTAAGGACTTAGTCGTGATAACTTAATTCTACTCCTTATCTAAGTTAACAAGGAGAACTTAATAGAGTTCTTGTTGAATTTCCTACACTACTTATACATTTTACTTTGATAGTTATGTTTTGTCCTCCTATGGTTCTCATGTTACTTCTGCCATATGACTACCTTGTCACATGTTTGTGACTATCACTATTACACAATACTTTCCCACACTCCACCTTAGTAATGATCTAGCTAAAAGAAAACAAAACAAAAAGGAAAATAGAAAATGACTTAACCATTTTGCCAAGTTATGATAACTTTAGCTAAGGTAACTTAAATCCACTCCAAGTCTAAGTTGACAAGAAGAACTTGATAGAGTTCCCATTTGATTTTCTACACTACTTATACATTTTACTATGATGGCTATGCAACATCCTCTCATGGTCCTTGTAAGAGAATGCTCTAGGATAGCTTAGGTAACCTAGTATGGGTGAGTATTATCTAGCTTGCCCTTGGATCCTCGGAGTTTACTGTCTTTAGTTCTCTTTCCTCTTGTTCTCATTGCCATGGTTAGTATTACATAGTCTTATTAGGTATAGTAGTTATTAGTATCTTGATCTGGGTTCCTGTAGTGACTGGTGCACAGACCAAGCTAGTCTAGAATATATAGCTAGTGATGTATAGTAGAATACCTTATCTCAACATTGATTGGAACTCCTGGGCTATCCATTGTTCCTTTTTAAGTCCACTCTCTTCATCAACATTAGATATGATTAGGGTTGCCATTGAGTGATCCTCTTACAGTCCTTATGTTATTCCTGTTATGTGTCTACCTTATCACATGTTGTGACTATGACATGTGATATGACCAAATGTGTGACCAATGTCATGCTTTGTGACTTTGTAACTGAGTCACATGATGTCTTTCTATGCTCTATCCCTGTAGTAGTAAGACCAGACTAAAGAAACTAAAGAAAAAGAAAAAGAAAATAAAAAATAAAAATGACTTAGATGTTTTGCCAAGTCATGACAGTTACCAACAATCAGGGTCATCTTTTTTTCATTCATGCTACTGGTAGTTATAGGAAGACATTTTTGTGTAATACTATTGCTGCTGAGGTTAGAAGGAGAGGTCAAGTGATACTATGTATAGCATCATCTGAAATTGCTGCTCTTTTGTTAAATGAAAGAAGAACATCTCACTCATACTTTAAGATTTCTCTTTCTATTCATGAAGACTCTGTGGCTGGGCTCAAATGCAATAGTTATATGTTTCTAGTCCTCTAACAAACCAGAATTATTATTTGGGATGAAGTTCCTATATAGCACAAGTATAATATTGATGCTGTTGATCAATGTCTTAGAGACTTGCTTAAAGTAAGTAATTACTTGTACTTGATAGCTCTTGAATTAATATATTATCTAGAATGATCATCTATTTGGTAGAATCACAATGGTATTTGGAGAGGATTTTTGTCAGACTTTGCCTGGGGTATGTAAGGGAACAACCCTGAGATCGCTTAGACGACCTGATAGGATTCGCATTAGCTAGCATTCCCACAGATTCTCAGAGTCTGCAGTCTACTATTTCCTTCTCTCTAGTTTAGGTCCTCCCCATCAGTACTATATAGCCATATCTGGTAGTGTAGTTATTATTGTCTTGATGTATGTGTCCACAGCAACTGGTGTACAGACTAGGCTAGTCTAGTATAAGTAGCTAGTGATATACAGTAGAATACCTTACCTCAACAATAGTTTGAGCTTCTGGGCTATCCATTGCTCTAACTTAAGATGCCTCCTCTACTATAGTTGAGTGTGTTCTGGGACGCCTCTGAGTGCCCTCTTACAGGGTACCTAAGGGAACACGTCAACAAGTAGTAACAGCATCTCTTTGTAGAGAAAACTTATGGGGACATATCAAGTTCTTGTATCTTAGACAAAATATGTACTTGGATTACTCTAAAGGCTGACAATCAATATACTCAGTAGTTGCTAGAGATTAGTACTAGGTCAACTATAGATGACAATAAGATGTTTTAAGTTCCTTAGTCTATGGTTTGTGCTAATCTCAATGCTCTTATTGATAGGATCTATTTAGAAATTGGTAACCCAAGGGCTCAAAATGACTAGTACTTCTTGAATTGCATTATTCTCTGTCCTAGAAATGATCAAGTCCATGATATCAATAAGGCCATTCTTCAACAGTCCAACCCAAATACAAAGGTCTATATACTAAGAAGTGTGAACTCTGTATCTGAAGAAAATAGAATGTACCATGCTTATCCTACAGAGTTCCTTTAACAACTCAATGCTAGTAGATTGCCTCTTGCTTTGCTTTGTCTCAAGGTTGGGTCTCCAGTTATCTTATTGAGAAACTTAGATCTAGGAGAAGGACTTTGTAATAGAACAAGAATAGTGGTATTGAATGTGAGGAGAAAGGTGCTCTAGTGCAGGATTACCAGCAAGACAGAAGATTTAGAGGCAAAGTGGTATTGATTCCAAGAATCAGATTATTACCTAATGCAGAGACATTGCCTGTGCCACTCAAGAGACTTTAATTCCCAGTTAGGCTGGCCTTTACTATGACCATCAACAAGTCTCAAGGACAGTCAGTGGAGCATGTGGGGATTAATTTGCAGACATCAGTGTTCTCCCATGGACAACTTTATGTGGCCTTTTCAAAATGTACTTCACCTCTAAACATCTCAGTACTTCTTCCAGAGCAGAGCCAAGAGAGTAGAAGGACACTCAATATAGTATATAAAGAAGTATTTAATAGTATTAGACTATAGATTGTATATGTATCTAACAATGGACTTGAGATTGATTTTTCTTATGATTTGAGAAATAAAGACATAAGTCAGAATGGTAAACTATTGTTGGAAGGAAACATAGTAACTTTTCAAACAATGCTATTCTACAGACTATTGTAGAAAGGAAGTATAGTAGATTGACTATAACATAAACTCAATAACACAATATTAAAAAAAGTAAACAAACTTTAACCTCACAGACTGTTGAAGGAAGGGAGCATAGTAACCTGACAGACAACACTATTTGCTGTTTCACAGACTGTTGTAGGAAGGGAGCACAGCAGACTGACTTTAACACAAACTTCACAAGCCAGGCTGGAGGCCTAGATGAATTTTCACCTTGTTTAGTATGTATGCTGCACTAAATGTAGGAGTAATACCTGCTTACCCAACACTTAGCCAATGCTTTACAAGCATTAGTTAGTATTCTCTCTTTTTTCACTCAAAAATTCAAATAAATTCAACAAAATTCATTAAAAACTCGAGAAATTGGGAATAAAAGTGAAGCAGCATAGCTAGCTAATATTTGAAACACAATTGACTGCACTGAAGACTATATGCCTTTTTCTTTTCATAATATAACCCAAATGGATGTGTGAGGGGGATATAACATGCACAAACAATGCTAGCTCATCATCAAGTTTGCTTTCTCAACTCATAATCACTATACTCCCCACTTTCTCCCACCCTTTTCTTTGCTTTCTTATACCTCTCTACTTTCTCTATACCTTGACTGGAAGCTGGTGTTAGAACCTGGGCAGTGATGACAGCTGTGAGATCCTAACAACTCAGTAACACTGTGGACAACTATAAGTGACTTTATTGAAAGAGACAATAGCTAGCTATCACCTATGGACAACTGTAAGTGATAGAGTGTCAACTTTGAGTCTACAGGGAATTGTACATCAAGTCAGGTGACCTACTAAATAATCAATTACCAAAATATTACTGAGAGACTGTCTAGAGCACATCTAACACTATGTGGTGTTGACAATCCCCAAGCCAAGTGTATGGTTAATGGAAAATGTAGTAAATGCTTTCCCAAAGAGTATAGAAAAAGAACAGATTAGACTGAGAACAGTTATCTATTATATGCTAGGCCTAACAATGGCTTGGTTTTTGAACATAATGGAACTAGATTCACCAATCAATATGTGGTCCTGTTAGATATGCTCTAGACAGTCCCTCAGTAATATTTTGGTAATTGATTATTTAGTAGGTCACCTGACTTGATATACAATTCTCTGTAGACTCAAAGTTGGCACTCTGTCATTTACAATTGTCCATAGGTGATAGCTAGCTATTGTCTCTTTCAATAAAGTCACTTATAGTTGTCCACAGTGTTACTGAGTTGCTAGGACCTCACAGCTGTCACCACTGCCCAGGTTCTAACAGGTTATGGGCCCTAACCTCTAGCAACTTCAAAACACAAAATCAAAATGCAAATTCTACACTTATTTCTTGTCCAATCGCTTCGAAATTTACTACATCAATACACCGCTTTGAACACTATCCACTATCCAAATTTCAGCCTTATTGCATCAAAATTGACTGAGATATCGCTCATTTTTATCTACATCTTCCCCTATCAACAATCTTGCCTTTTTCTCCTCCGATTCTTGCATGATCTGTTCCAAACTTCGCAAGCGAGCTTCTTACCATACAGTTGACTCACTGTACAAAATTCACACCGATCGCATAGCTGGATCCCTCGCAATTCATCATTTTGGCATCTTAGAATAAACTTGCTGTTCCTTGCTCGTTTCTAATCTATTCAATCCACAACTTTGCGGGCTAAATTCATGCATTACTAAGAGCATTCCTATACAGTTTGTTCAAATCGCTCAATGTGTTCTTGCGCAATGAGCAATTCAAATTTCTCACTCACTAATTTTGCAAAGAATACTCAGTTCAACTCTTCTTCACTATCTGCTCCACTCCAGCTCAATGCTGACTTCCACTGGATTGCTAATACTGGTGCAACATCTCATATGACTCCTCACCACCACTGGTTCAAGTCCTATACCCACTGCAGGACCCTTATTCATTTTGCAAATAATACTGTTGTCTACTCAGCTGGTGTGGGGAATGTTGTCTTTGAACCTATAGTCAATGGAAAACAAGTTGGAGTAGTTGAGTTCTCTTGAGTACTCCATGTTCCTGATCTCAGGAGCAATCTCCTGTCTTGCCTTTATCTAACTCGCCACAAGGGAATCACTATCAATATTTCCTCACATTCTATGGTATTCAGACAAAGAAGAAAGACTCTTTTCACTGCTTCTATTGATTCCTCCAACTCGGCTACTCTCAATGGCTTTACTGTTGCTTTTGAGGCTGCTTATGCAGTGTCTATGCTCCCAGCTGATCTCTCTTTCTCTGGCACCGTCGCTTTACTCATCACAACTATGCTGATGTCAAGAAAATGGTTGAGCACAAACTAGTTACTGGACTAGTTCTGGACTCTAATAACAAACCTGACCCAATCTGTGAACCATGTATTGCTGGAAAGATGTCTGCCAATCCATTCCCTCTCTCAGTCAATCATAATCGCTCTCCACTGGCTCTTGTCCACTCAGATCTCCATGGACCACTTCCTTACTACTCACCAAGGCTACAAGTACTGGATCACTTTCATTGACGATTCTACTCGTTTTAGATCTATCCACTTGCTCAAGTCCAAGTTACAGGCCTTTGAAGCATTGAAGTATTATAAAGCATGGGCAGAAAACCAGCTGAGTGCGGATCCCTTCTTTCCCTCTAACCACCACCATGGTTAAATCAAATATTCAGAATAAATCCTATGCTACCAATGCTCGTCCCCCTGGCCCCCAGGCTACTCCTGCTAGTGTTGGTGAGTCTCCAGAC
>Ga0157362_1000409_pt1 | contig 14485 bp, 12 predicted proteins | sample AttlaeALBM3_FD_111480 | JGI IMG/M metagenome (GOLD analysis project Ga0157362, IMG submission 111480) | Fungus gardens microbial communities from leaf cutter ant in Ribeirão Preto, State of São Paulo, Brazil - Atta laevigata ALBM3 | ecosystem: Host-associated > Fungi > Mycelium > Unclassified ... | reverse complement strand
TTGCACATCATGCCTGTGTACTGATCCCAGAATGGCGTCACGACGATGCCATACGGAGTTTCAGACATTGCGCCATTACCTTCTGCACCGCCGCCCTTCGGATTGAAGTTGGGCGAATCAACCGGCAGGAGGCCAAGCTTGTCAGCTTTCTTGCGATCGACGAGCTGGTCGTACATCGGCGTGACGTTCCAGTTCGCAATCAGGATGCCGCTTTTGGGGTCGTAGGACATCGAGCCCCAGTCACTGCCACCGTTATAGCCTGGATACTCGATCCAAGGCTTGTCGATGCTCGGTGGCGTGAATTCACCCACGTAGTTCGCACGACGGAATTTCAGGCGGCAGAAGAGCTGGTCAATCGGAGACATTCCCCACATGTCCGACTCCTTGAGGTCGGGCACACGAAGCTCCGGCATTCCAACAGACCAGGGCTGAGTGGGCGACCGTGGGTCACCGGCGACCATACCTGGCGACGGGGCCGGACGTTCCTCGACTGGCAGGATGGGCTTGCCGGTACGACGATCCAGAACGAAGGTCTGGCCGCGCTTGGTCGGCATGATCAGCGCAGGAACCGTATCGCCGTTCGGACCAGGCATATCCATCAGCGTGGCCTGCGAGCCGATATCGTAGTCCCAGACATCCTTATGAACGGTCTGGAATACCCAACGCGGGGAGCCGGTTTTGACGTCAATCGCCACAACGGCAGAAGATACTGCGTTTTCAGCAGGGCTACGCAGGGCGCTGTAATAGTCCGAAGCGGAATTTCCGGTCGGGACGTAAACGAGGCCCAGGGCATTATCACCCGTCATCGCAGCCCAGGAATTGGGCGTACCACGGCTGTAGTGCTTGCCGGGTTCAGGCTGATTATGATTGTCGGGGTTGTTGACGTCCCAGGCCCAGACGAATTTTCCGGACTCGGCATCGTAGCCACGGATCACACCAGATGGTGCCCAGCGACGCTGACCGTCGAGCACTTCATGATTGACGACGATCACGCCATTCACGATCGGAGGCGGTGTGGTCATGGATACGAAACCCGGAACGGACTCGCCCATACCCTGCATCAGATTGATCTGACCGTTGAAGCCAAACGTCGAGCAGGCCTTACCCGTATCCGCATCCACCGCGATCAGGCGCATATCGAGCGTAGACTCGAGAATACGATGATGGCAGGGCTGCCCCTCGGGAACGGTGGATGATGTGTAATAAACGACGCCCTTGCACGCTGCCGTGTAAGGAATGGAGTGATATTTCACGCCTGCGTTATAGCGCCAGATTTCGTGCCCGTTGGTAGGGTCGAGCTTCATCATGTCGTTCATGGCTGAACACATGTAGAGGCCATCACCAACCTTGATTGGCGTCGTCTCGGCAGCCCATTTATTCGCCTGCCCAGCACGCGGGTAGCTGCCGGTATGGTAAACGAAAGCCTGTTTCAGCTGGCTGGCATTTTCAGGAGTGATCTGGTCCAGCGGCGAATAGCGGGTCTGGTGGTCGTCGCGGCCATAGGCCACCCAGTCTCCACGTGCCGGATCTGCGCTTTCCTGCGGTGCCATCTGAGGCACTTCAGCAGGATCAATTGCAGGATTGTCCGGAAGATTAGCAGCGTTCACACCCGCTTTCTGAGGAGCAAACGGGGAAGGTGGCGCGAAAAAGCCCTTCTCAACCGGGGTTTCTGCTGTTGGCTCGTGGGCATTACCCGGGCCCGGCACAGCGGCCGTAGGCTCATCAGGCTTGGCAAACTGAGCATGGGCGAGAAGCGGCGTACAGGCCAGCGTCAGGCTGGCAACTGTAGCGAAAAGATAAGACCTGCGCATCAGATCGCTCCTCCGACGGTCGTACGACGCGCTTCCATACGGCGCAGTACCGGAATGGCGCAGACAACAAGAATACCAAGAATTGTTGGCCCGAATACGCGGGGCAGAAGACCAACCGGGTCTACGCCAACCTCGTAAAATGCCCAGAGCCACGTACCAGCGAGCGCCGCAAGATAAAGGAACGCTCCGAGCAGACGGCTCATGAGAATCAGCACACCTGCCGCAACAACGACTATTCCACAAATGACGTAGTAGTCAGAGCCGCCCAGCATGGCGAGCTGTGCACCCATGATGACCATGGGTAGACCCAGCAGAATGATGACAATGGCGAGCGCCAATGTCAGCCATTCAGCAGGTTTTCTGCTGCCAAAATTGTTCGACATGATATTGTCTCCTGAATCAGTCTCGTGGACCGTAAATCCATCAATTCACGAGGACCATCGTCTTTTTGACGCGAGCTGGTGACAATATCGTGTAGTTACATAGAGCTTCAAATTATAGAAATACGAAAACCTATACTTCCATTACCCGGCAGGGATAGTCACTACAGCTCCCGTGGCATGACTGGTCGCGGCTAATGCGCTCAGCACCTGAACCATCGTAAATCCCAGTTTGCTCTGGAAATCCCGGTCATCTATCCAGAACCAGCGATTATTATACTGTACGGCATCGTAACGTGATTCAGGCGCCTCCTTACCGGAATGAATTACGACTTCCGGCCTGTTCTCGATACCCACCTGCCCAATCGTAGGCGGCGTACGACCGCTTTTGATATCTTCTTCGGGAACTTCAACCTCGTATGCGAGCTGCGACAGCATGGCCAGCATTGAGCGCGTCAGGATGGCGATCTGCCCCGGACGCTTGGGGTATGGACCGTAAACGATCTCCGCTTCAGTCGACTGCGCATCAAGGTGCAACAGTCGGCGCACTTCTGCCTGAATATTTAAAAGATTGCTGTCTGACGTAGATGAAAGCACCAGATAAGCGTGCTCCGTTGTCGACTGCTTGGGATCGTCGTGCTTATGGGCCCCATCACCATCGACGGGAGGCGGCGCATCTGTGGTGATACGAACCGTCATCGCGCCTGCAATCTGAAGCTGACGCAGATCATGCAGCAAAAGGTAGAATCGCACTGAGCCGCCACCAAACGGCCCGGCACCCAACCCGCGAACATTGGAGAGCCCGTCAATGGACTGGGCAGTCAGGCGGAGGAGTGTATCGATCGGGAGACCACCGAGGCTCAAGGGCATGATGACGGTAGGCGAGATCGGACGAATAATATTCTCGGCGTATTGCTGACCTGTTACCGGCTGGTATGTAAAGGTCGGGCTTTCACCGATGGACATGCTCCCGGTGCCAAACAGATAATTTCCGACAGCAGTGGCGGGATATGCGTAAAAACCACCACTAACACTCTTGGAAACGCTGTAACCCGCAATCACCTGTGTCGTGTCCAGGAAGGTCGGGGGATCTGCGTAGCGCAGACGTACGATGTTCAGAAGCATCTCGTGCTTTTGAACATCGCCCAGAGCACGGGAATATTCCAGCTGGTCATTCTGCAGGCGTGACGGACCGATCGGCCCACAGCCAGAGAGGGACAGAAGCGAGAATGCGAGAACGGCAGGAAAGAGCTGGCGATACACTGGCATGGTTGAGTGCCAGACTGGACCATTCGGCTCCAAAGCGGAAGCCATAACCCGAGCACCTCCCCTGTGAAGAAGGTGTGAAAAGCGTAAAATGTAATGCAACGTTCTGAAAAAGATGGGACATACAGCCTTGAAACACATCTCAGGCTTGCCTAAATCTTCTATCGGAACACGGGCCTGTGATGGGTCCGCCAGATATCACGAGGGTTCGCTCCGGTGCCTGACAGGGCCGGAACGGGCCGCTGAATAGGACTGATATATGAGCAAAGTCATCGGTATTGATCTCGGTACAACCAATTCGTGCGTTGCAGTGCGCGAAGGTGACGAGACACGGGTCATCGAGAACAGCGAAGGCGCCCGCACGACGCCGTCCATGGTTGCATTCACCGAGGGCGGTGAGCGTCTTGTAGGACAGGCAGCCAAGCGTCAGGCCGTTACGAACCCGACCAACACACTTTATGCCGTAAAGCGCCTGATCGGCCGTCGTTACGACGACCCGACTGTTGCCAAGGATAAGGGCATGGTCCCGTACGAGATCGTACAGGGCGATAACGGTGATGCATGGGTTCGCGCTCGCGGCGAGAACTACGCTCCTTCGCAGATTTCCGCGTTCGTTCTGGGCAAGATGAAGGAAACCGCGGAGGATTATCTCGGCGAGAAGGTGACGCAGGCCGTCATCACTGTTCCTGCATACTTCAACGATGCACAGCGTCAGGCAACGCGCGACGCAGGTCGTATTGCTGGCCTCGAAGTTCTGCGCATCATCAACGAGCCAACCGCAGCGGCTCTGGCCTATGGCCTTGGCAAGCGCGATTCCGGCACTGTCGCAGTTTACGATCTTGGTGGCGGCACGTTCGACGTTTCCGTTCTGGAAATTTCCGACGGCGTGATCGAAGTGAAATCCACGAACGGTGATACGTTCCTGGGTGGCGAAGATTTCGACAACCGCATCATCGCTTTCCTTGCTGACGAGTTCAAGAAGGACCAGGGCATTGACCTGCGTGGCGACAAGCTTGCCCTGCAACGCCTGAAGGAAGCCGCTGAAAAGGCAAAGATCGAGCTTTCCTCCTCCAAGGAAACCGAAATCAACCTGCCGTTCATCACGGCCGACGCTTCCGGTCCGAAGCATCTCGTTGTCAAGCTGAGCCGCGCAAAGCTTGAGAGCCTTGTCGAAGACCTGATCCAGCGTACGCTCGGCCCGTGCCGTGCAGCCATCAAGGACGCTTCGGTTTCCACAAGCGAGATCGACGAAGTCATCCTCGTTGGCGGCATGACGCGTATGCCGAAGGTCATCGAGATCGTTAAGGAGTTCTTCGGCAAGGACCCTGCCCGCAACGTGAACCCCGACGAAGTCGTGGCAATCGGTGCAGCTGTTCAGGGCGCTGTCCTGAAGGGTGATGTCAAGGACGTCCTGCTCCTCGACGTGACACCTCTGTCGCTGGGCATCGAGACGCTGGGTGGCGTGTTCACCCGTCTAATCGATCGCAACACGACGATCCCGACGAAGAAGAGCCAGACCTTCTCCACAGCTGAAGACAACCAGAACGCCGTGACCATCAAGGTCTTCCAGGGCGAGCGTGAGATGGCAGCGGACAACAAGCTGCTTGGCAACTTCGATCTTCAGGGCATTGCTCCGGCTCCGCGCGGCGTTCCGCAGATCGAAGTCACGTTCGATATCGATGCGAACGGTATCGTCAGCGTGTCCGCCAAGGACAAGGCAACGAACAAGGAACAGCAGATCAAGATCCAGGCTTCCGGTGGCCTGTCCGACGGCGACATCGACCGCATGGTCAAGGAAGCCGAAGCAAACGCATCTGCTGATAAGGCAAAGCGTGAGCTGGTCGAACTGCGCAACAGCACCGAGAGCATGATCCACCAGACCGAGAAGTCCCTTACCGAAGGTGGCGACAAGGTTCCGGCAGCTGAGAAGTCTGAAGCCGAAGCAGCGATTGCGGCAGCACGCGAAGCTCTGGCTGGCGACAATGCAGAGACGCTCAAGACTGCAAGCGAGCACCTGACGCAGGTTGCCATGAAGGTCGGTCAGGCCATGTATCAGGCCGGCGAAGGTCAGCCGGGCGCAGAAGGCGCTGCGGCTGGTGAGACGCCCAAGGACGAGAACGTTGTGGACGCCGACTTCGAAGACGTCGACGACAACCACGGCAAGCACTGATCGGGCGACTATTCCGGGTAGGCCATAAAGGCCAGCCCGGACTGTTTCTCTACGGGCGCCCGTTCCCGCAAGGGGGTGGGCGCCATTCTTGTTTCCGGCCCTCGCGATAAGGACCGTCCATGGCTACGAAAATCGACTATTACGAAATTCTTGAGGTTACCCGCACAGCATCTGCGGATGACCTCAAGAAGGCTTATCGCAAACAGGCAATGCGGTTTCATCCGGACCGCAACCCTGGTGATGATGCTGCCGAGCACAAATTCAAGGAAATCAACGAAGCCTATGACATTCTGAAGGATGATCAGAAGCGTGCGGCCTATGACCAGTATGGGCACGATGCCTTCGAAGGCGGCGGACCCGGTGGCATGGGCGGCGGGTTTGGCGGTTTCGGCGGCGGCGGATTGGGCGACATCTTTGACCAGATGTTCGGCGACATGATGGGTGGCCGCCGTGGCGGTGGACGTCGTAGCGGCGCAGATGTTCAGGTGCAGGTCGAGATCAGCCTGACAGAAGCGTTTTCCGGCGTTTCCAAGCCTGTTGAAGTGCGGACCCGCGTCAAGTGCGAATCCTGCCACGGAAGCGGCTCGGCGGACCCGAATGCTGGCAGTTCGACGTGCCCTACCTGCCATGGCGCAGGCAAGGTCCGCGCGCAGCAGGGCTTTTTCCTCGTCGAGCGCCCCTGCCCTACCTGTAATGGTTCAGGTAAGACCATCAGCAATCCCTGCAAAGTCTGTCATGGCGCAGGCACGCAGGCCAAAACCGAAACGATCGACATCGATATCCCCGCTGGTGTCGAGGACGGGACCCGCATCCGCCTTTCAGGCAAGGGTGAAGCTGGTGGCGAAGGCGTACAGCCGGGCGATCTGTATGTGCATGTCTCGGTTCAGACACATCAGATTTTCCAGCGCGACGGGGCAAATGTCTATTGCCGCGTGCCGCTTCGCATGACGCAGGCTGCACTGGGCACGGAAGTGGAAGTTCCCGTTATTGACGGAGGCCGGACGAAGGTTCGTATTCCTGCGGGAACACAGACTGGCGAGCAGTTCCGTCTGCGCAGCAAGGGCTTTTCCGTGCTCCGCTCGTCTGCTCGTGGCGATATGTATATTCAGGTATCCGTGGAAACACCGCACCACCTGACGAAACGCCAGCGCGAACTTCTTGAGGAGTTTGAGCAGGAGGCAGGCGGCGACCATGCAAAAGCCAGCCCCGAAAGCGCCGGTTTCTTTTCCAAGGTCCGCGACTTTTTCGAAGGCCGCTAAGGACAGCAAAACTCTCCGCTTCGGGACACCGGGGCGGAGAGTTGCTTTTTTGAAGACTATTTAAGCTCGCCCGAAGGCAGCAGCCCGAAGAGCTGAGCTTCCTGGCCAGTCAGCAGATCCGCAAGCGTATAGCGGTCTAGCACAGCCAAAAATGCACCCAGCGCCTCGCGCAGTGCTCCACGCAGAACGCAGGCGGGCCGGAGCGCACAGGGTCTTCCATTGGCGTTTTTTCCATCACAATCCACGAGCGCCATGTCATCTTCGGTATATCGGACCACTTCGCCGATACAGATGTCCTTCGCGTCCCTTGCAAGCAGAATGCCACCACCGCGCCCACGCATAGTGTGGATGAAACCACCCTGCCCCAGCCGGTGCACCACCTTGACCAGATGATTTTCCGAAATGCCGTAAGCCTGTGCGATGTCGCGGATGGAGACGCGTGTTTGCGGCTGAGTTCCGAGGAAAATCAGCGTTCTCAGTGCATAATCCGTGTGAACAGTCAGGCGCATAAGCGAGTCTCTGCCAGATTGACAGAAACGTGTCACGTTTAATAAGGTGTATTTAATATACATCTTATGAGGTTCTGTATGTCTTCCCCATCTTCCAGCGGTGCGCTGACGCCAGAGACGGTCGCCATCATCAAAGCCACCATCCCGGCACTCGAAGCCCATGGGCTGGACATCACATCGGAAATGTATCGGAGATTACTGGCCGATCCAGCGATCCGCGAGATGTTTGATCCCACTCATCAGGCTAGCGGGGCCCAGCCGCGCGCCCTCGCAATGGCCGTTCTTGCCTATGCACGACATATCGATGATCTGGGCGTTCTGGGCAGCGCCGTTGAGCGTATTGCGCAAAAACACGCCAGCCTTGAAATCCTGCCAGAACACTACCCGCATGTGGCAACCGCCCTGATCGGTGCAATCACACAGGTTCTGGGTGATGCAGCCACGCCGGAAATTCTGGATGCGTGGGGAAAAGCATACTGGGCTCTCGCAAATATCCTGATCGGCCGTGAACATCAGATCTATGACGCCAGCACTCATGCCGCAGGCGGCTGGACCGGATGGCGGGATTTTACGATCACGAGCACGACGCAGGAATGCGAAGGGGTCACCTCATTGCACCTCAAGCCGGTAGATGGAAAGCCAGTCATAAAGGCGCTGGCGGGCCAGGCGCTGGGTGTAGATCTGGATGTGCCGGGTCATGGCCAGACACGCAGAAACTACAGCATCACCTCCACACCCGGCACTGATGGTTACCGAATCAGCGTTAGGCACGTTGAGGGAGGTATTGTTTCAAGCTGGCTGAACAGCGCAGACTGCGTAGAGCATGTTGTGCGCCTCTCACCGCCTGCGGGGAATTTTACACTTCCGACAGACAGATCTGCTCCTGTGACGCTGCTATGTGCGGGCATCGGGATCACACCGTTTCTGCCCATGCTCGAACTTATTGCAGAAGATCCGTCTGGTGCCCCTGTTACGCTCGTTCAGATCGCCCACTCGGCACAGGCAACACCTTTTGCGGAACGCATTGCTGAATTGTCTGCAGCATCGAATGGGCGCATCCGCGTAGAAACGCGGCTTACAGCCAGCGAGGGGCGCCCCTGCGCAACATGGGCCGCCTCATTCGTCCCACAAGGCGCGTCCTGTTACGTCTGTGGTCCGGCTGGTTTCATGCGGGATATGATCACGGGTCTGCAAAAAGCCGGCATCCCTGCCGAACGTCTGCGCTATGAGACATTCGGCCCTGATACCGGCCTTACAGCCTGAGTTCAGGCGTTAGAGCGCAACGATCTGGCGCTGCGCGTTTTCCAGAATACGGGCGCGGTCCGCACCACCATTCGCCGCAAGACCTTCGGCTTCAATGACGGTCACATCCGTGATTCCCATGAAGCCGAAGACGGCCTTCAGGTAGCTTTCCTGATGTTCGAGAACAGCAGCCGGAGAGCCCTCGGAATAGACACCACCACGCGAAACAGCGAGGATCAGCTTCTTTCCGGCAGCCAGGCCTTCAACGCCGTTCGGGCCATAGCGGAATGTCTGACCGGCGACGATGATGCGGTCGAGCCATGTCTTGAGCTGGCTCGGAATGCCCAGATTATACATTGGCGCGCCAATAACGAGGACATCTGCTGACAGGAACTCCTTCAGCGCATACTGGCTCAGCTCCGCATCCTTGCGGGCCACAGGGTCTTCCGGCAGTTCCGTACTACGACCTGGCAACCAGGCAGACGTCAGATGGCCAAGAGGCTCGGCAGCGACGTCATGATAGACAACATCCAGATCCGGGTTTTGCGCGCGGTAATGCGCCACGATAGCGGCTGTCAAAACGCGGCTGGCAGAATAGCCACCCAGAATGCTCGAATCGATTTGTAGCAGTTTCATCTTTTCACTTCCGGTTCCTGATCGTAACCAGCATCACATAAGGAACCTTTTGCGTATGGCCGCAAGAAGGCACATGAGGGAACCATAGGCACATGGATGTTAGCGCCACCGAAATCAGTGCACCAACACAGGCACAGCCACACAACACCAATGACTGTGAAACAGTGCGAGCCATTCTGGCACGAACCGGCGACAAATGGAGCGTTCTCATCGTCAAGATGATGGGAAGCGGTCCCCAGCGCTTCAGCGCATTGCGCCGCGGCATTACGGGCATTTCACAGCGAATGTTGACACTGACCCTGCGCAATCTGGAGCGCGACGGCCTAGTGCTCCGCACCGTAACCCCCAGCACTCCTCCGCGCGTGGATTACGAACTGACAAGGCTCGGGCATTCGCTCTGGATCATCATGGAGTCTTTTGGGCAATGGGCCATTGCCCATCGCTCGGAAATCGAGACAGCGCGCGCACGTTTTGACGCCCGAAACCACTGAAGCCTTGCCCTCTATCGTCCTTGAGGCCATGACACACCCATGAAGACCCCACGCATCGGCATCGCCGGCATCACTGGCCGACTGGGCTCCCTCTGTGCCGAGGAGGCAGGAAGTGCGCTCTCGGTCGGGCTTTCCCGTTCAGCGGATGAAGCACGCAACATCACGAACGATGCGGCAGAATTTGCATGCTCGTGTGATGTCGCAATTGACGTCAGCCATGCAGCGAATGTTGTAGGACATGCACGTATTTTTGCAGATGCGGGATGCGCCTGGGTTCTGGGGACGACCGGCCTTGACGCCACAGCGCAGGCTGCTGTGCATGAGGCCGCCAAACGCATCCCCGTCTTGCAGGCCGCAAATTTTTCGCCCGCGCTGACACTGTTTCTGGACCTTGCAAAACAACTCGGTGCAGGTCTACCGCAATACGATGCGGAAATCGTCGAGACGCACCATCGCCAGAAACTGGATGCCCCCTCAGGAACCGCCCTCGCCATCGGACGTGCGGTGGCAGAAGGTCGAGGCGTAAAGCTCGAAAACGTGGCAAGAATGGATGCAAACGGGCTCCGTCCAGACGGAGCCATCGGCTTTGCGGCCCTGCGTGGGGGCCAGATTGTTGGCGAGCATGATCTGGTGCTTTTAGCCGCAGACGAACAGATCACCCTGTCCCATCGCGCACTTGATCGCCGCGTATTCGCGCGGGGCGCTCTCATGGCTGCACGCTGGCTCTCCGGTCGTCCGGCCGGACTATACAGCATGGCAGACGCCCTGCGCTGATTGCCCGTTCATGCCTTGAAAATCGAGTCGGTCTCTCGTCTTAAAAGGCGCAACAGAGGCATCTGATACATAGCGGCGTTCATGGTATTTCAAGGACGGAAAGCTGCCTCAGAGAGGCGGATGGACGATCCCATATCGTGACTGGGTCTTGACCCACAGGCTCAATTCGGCCAAGCCGTGCGTTCCCTGACGCCGTAGCTCCGCCAGAAATGGCGATTTGCGGCCCTTTTCACCACTCATTCCCTGCGAGGTCCCTGAGTGCGCAATCACGGCGATTTCCTTTTCACCTCCGAATCCGTTTCCGAGGGTCACCCCGACAAGGTAGCGGATCGTATTTCCGATACCGTGCTGGACGCTTACCTTGAGGCGGATCCGGAAGCCCGCGTCGCCTGTGAGACGATGGTCACGACCAATCGCGTCATTCTGGCAGGCGAGGTCCGTGGCCCCAAGGCTGTTGAAGACACCCTGATCGACCGCGCACGCGAGGCCATCAAGGACATTGGCTACGACCAGGAAGGTTTCTCCTGGAAGAAGGCCGACATCACATCTTACCTTCATGCACAGTCTGCTCACATCGCCCAGGGCGTTGACAGCAGCGGCGAGAAGGATGAAGGCGCAGGCGATCAGGGCATCATGTTTGGCTTTGCCACGCGTGAAACCGAGCACCTGATGCCAGCGCCTCTGTATTACGCGCAGACAATCCTCGAGCGTATCCGTGACTACCGCAAGAACGGCGACGCCCGCGGTGTTGGCCTTCTGCCGGACGCAAAGAGCCAAGTCACCCTGCGCTACGTAGACGGCAAGCCGGTCGGCGCAACGTCTGTCGTGATTTCTACGCAGCATGTTGAAGAAATGCGCCAGAACACGATCCGCGAAATGCTTCGTGAAGTTGTTCGCGAAGTCCTGCCGGAAGGCTGGATGTGCCCTGAGCACGAGTTCTACGTGAACCCAACCGGCCTTTTCGTGATTGGTGGCCCGGACGGCGATGCAGGCCTCACCGGCCGCAAGATCATCGTGGACACATACGGCGGCGCAGCACCACACGGTGGCGGAGCATTCTCTGGCAAGGACCCCACGAAGGTGGATCGTTCGGCAGCTTATGCCGCACGCTATCTTGCAAAGAACGTGGTTGCAGCAGGTCTTGCAGACCGTTGCACCATCCAGCTCAGCTACGCCATTGGCGTCTCCAAGCCGCTTTCGGTCTATGTTGACCTCGACGGTTCGGGCAAGGATGTGGATGAAAACCGTCTGGGCGAAATCCTCAACGAAACCGTTGATCTTTCTCCGCGCGGCATCCGCAAGCACCTGCGCCTGAACCGCCCGATCTACACCGAGACCTCGGCATATGGCCATTTCGGTCGCGTTCCTGATCTCGCCCGTGACAACTTCACGTGGGAACAGACGGACCTGGTGGACACCCTCCGCAGCGCACTGAACAGGTAAGACCCTGACACAGTCTCTTAAACCTCAGCCGGAGCGGCTATACGGCCGCCAACGCGGTCATCCGCTCCGGGCAAGACAGCAGGCACTTCTTGAGAAGGCCCTGCCACGTCTCACGTTGGCCACGCCGGAGAACCCGCATGTAGGTTTTTCCGACGCGGTTTCGCGCGTTTTTCTCGAAATCGGTTTTGGAGGTGGCGAACACGCCGTTGACCAGGCCGAACTGAACCCGGATGTCGGTTATATCGCCTCCGAGGTTTTCGAGAACGGCTTATGCTCCCTGCTCTCCCGGCTTGTGCCGGAAGGCGAGGAAGAAAACGCCGTCCCACCGCCGCATTTCCGCATCTGGCCCGAAGATGCCCGCATTCTTTTGCGGGACCTTCCGGATCAAAGTCTGGATCAGGCCTATCTGATGTTTCCAGATCCGTGGCCCAAGGCCCGACATGCGAAGCGCCGCTTCATACACCCGGAAAACATCGTACAGATGGCGCGCGTCCTGAAGCCCGGTGCTGTATGGCGCGTCGCAAGTGATCACCCTGTCTATCAGGAGTGGGTCACGGAAGTGATGGGCAATCAGGACCTGTTCGACGCGCCGCCACCAGCGACAGAGCGCCCGGAGGGCTGGTCCCCCACGCGCTATGAGGCCAAGGCCTTCCGGGAAGGACGTTTCCCTTTCTACTGGACTTTCACACGGCGCCCCTGAGGTGCCTCTCATGCACAACATCAGCGAGTTCCTGACATCATGACCCAAATCGAACGCGAAGAAATGGAATTCGATGTTGTGGTGGTCGGTGGCGGTCCTGCCGGTCTGGCCGCAGCAATACGCCTGCGCCAGATCGCGCCCGAAACATCCGTATGCCTGATTGAAAAGGGCAGCGAGATCGGCGCGCACATTGTCTCGGGCGCGGTCATAGAGCCTCGCGCACTGGAAGAACTCCTCCCTGACTGGCGTGATCGCAACGCGCCCCTCCGTACGCCCGTGACAGAAGAGCACATGCTCTATCTCACACCCCATCGCGCCATTAATATACCCGCGCTGGACCGCGTGATGCCTCATATGAACAATCACGGAAATTTCGTGGTGTCGCTCGGTGAAGTGTGCCGCTGGCTGGGAGAGCAGGCTGAAGAGGCCGGTGTCGAGATTTATCCGGGATTCTCAGGCGCTGAACTCCTGATTGAGAACAACCGCGTTGCCGGCATCATTACAGGCGACATGGGAATTGAACGTGACGGAACGCAGGGTGGCAATTTTGCCCCCGGTATGATCCTGCGCGCCAAACAAACCATCCTGACAGAAGGCGCACGAGGCTCCCTGAGTGCTCATGCCATGCAGCGCTTCGGCCTTCGGAAGGGTGTAGAGTCACAGACATACGCTCTGGGCATCAAGGAAGTCTGGGAAATTCCCAAGGAGAATCATCGCCCTGGGCTGGTTCAGCACAGCTTCGGCTGGCCGCTCGACGATCATACCTATGGCGGCGCATGGCTTTACCATTTCGGCGAAAACCTTGTCAGCTACGGTTTTGTCACAGGTCTCGATTACGCAAACACGTATCTCTCCCCATTCGAAGAGATGCAGCGGACCAAGCTGCACCCTGCGTTTCGCAAGCATTTTGAGGGCGGAAAGCGCATCATCTATGGCGCCCGCGCCCTCTCGGAAGGTGGTTTCCAGTCCATTCCGCGCCTGAGTTTCCCCGGCGGTGTTCTGGCGGGCGATTCCGCCGGCTTCCTGAACGTCCCTAAAATCAAGGGCACGCATACAGCCATGAAGTCCGGCATGCTTGCCGCAGAAGCCGTAGCTGAAGCACTCACAAAAGATACTACCGAGGCTTCAACCTTCACGGCTCTCGTGAAAGACTCCTGGCTCTGGTCAGAGCTGCGCGATGTCCGCAATATCCGCCCGGCTTTCTCGAAATGGGGGATGAAACTCGGTGCATTGTATTCCGGGATCGACAGCATGATCTTCAGGGGTCGCACGCCTTGGACCCTGCATCATCCACATGCAGATAACGAGACACTCAAGCCTGCGGCTCTCTGTAAAAAAATTGCCTACCCGAAGCCTGACAACAAGCTGACATTTGACCGGGTAAGCTCAGTGTTCCTGAGCAGCACGAACCACGAAGAGAACCAGCCAGTACACCTCAAGCTGCGGAATCAATCCATCTGGCGCACCGTGAATCATGATGTATTTGATTCGCCGGAGAGCCGTTACTGCCCGGCTGGCGTGTACGAACAGGAGCAGGATGGAACAGAGTGGAATCTGCGGATCAACGCGCAGAACTGCGTTCACTGCAAAACCTGTGATATCAAGGACCCCACGCAGAATATCGAGTGGTGCACCCCCGAGGGCGGCGGCGGCCCTAATTATCCGGTAGGCATGTAGCGCAAGCCTGCACCAAACGACGGTAACCTGCCCCGGGTGTGACTTTCGCAGCAACCGGGGTTACGATGCCGTCCGATTTTCCAGCGGCGACAGCAGCGAAAGATGACGATGAAGGTTCTGGTTCCAG
>Ga0157362_1000408_pt1 | contig 14487 bp, 8 predicted proteins | sample AttlaeALBM3_FD_111480 | JGI IMG/M metagenome (GOLD analysis project Ga0157362, IMG submission 111480) | Fungus gardens microbial communities from leaf cutter ant in Ribeirão Preto, State of São Paulo, Brazil - Atta laevigata ALBM3 | ecosystem: Host-associated > Fungi > Mycelium > Unclassified ... | reverse complement strand
CTCTTCCGAATAATACAAATCGATATTTCTATGGTACTCACAAGATATAAATATAATATGTAGGATAAAAATTATTTCAAACACAAATAGACTTAATGGTTAAGTCATATTTATATATTATTCTTGTAGAAAAAGCTTATACAGATGCATTTGTTTTAATTAACAGAAAGCTATTATTTCATTCTGGAAAAATTTACAATTGTACCTTTCCGCATAGAAATTCTATTTGATAAATAAATCAAATAAATGAGTGTTTTAGGTCTTTGTATTATTTTGCGAATCGGTTGGTCATCCGAAAATAACGCAGTTGCTGTAGTTACCAAACATTCGCCCGTTGCATCGCCATTCTCGCGAGAAGTTAATCTCTTTCATTCACGATCGCAGCGTGTCGTACGGGCAACGGCTATAAATCCTATATTCAGGACGACGGGCATCTGGTTCTCCAACCGTTTTTCACCAGACGCAGTAGCGTACACACACACACACACACATATATATATATATATATATATATATATATATATATATATATACATTCCTCGTGGACAGATTACTGTAGCTCTCATGGTAGTCACACGCCGGGGGCTCCCGAGAGAGAGTTTAATTTGCAGTAATGGGCGCATCCTCGCACGAGCGAAAGATTAAAAGCACCCACCGCTTGCAGCACCACCGCCGCTTCCATTCCCGCTCTTGATCTCACCATCTTCTCGACTCACCGACCAAATGGCTGTTCGCCTCGCTCTCGTCAGAAAGGAATGAGTTCAGATACCATTTAGCGCTTTCTGCGCTTTACTACTCCGCGCTTTTCCTTGCTGGTTCGCGAACCAGCGAGTCTCGCAGTCTCATTGCTCGACTGATTAAATGCGAAATTCCGCTCAGTTCTTTCGTGTTCGTCAATTCGGGATCCAACCCGTTAGCGTTCCTCATCCTCGGCGTCCTCTTCTTCCGCTGTTCTTATTCCATCGATGAACGAGTTGTTTCCACCTTCGCCCCATTCCGCTGTCCCGCATCGCGCACATCCCCGTACAGCTATCGCTTTCCTTAGTCGTGTTCGGTACCCATGAACGTACATAGCTGCAGACGTGGATATTGCCTGGCGTTACCGGGCTGAAAGGCGTGCGGATATTTGTTTAACGCTAATTGGAAAATGCTTCGACCTCCTTCCAGCATTCTCCACTCCTTTTCTCTCACGTCTGGCTGTCGGAGCGCGTTAACGAGCCGGCTGAAAGTAGTCCACCAGTACACGAGTATAGCATGTACACGAATCACCTTCTAAGGCTTTTCTTTTCTTCAGTGTCGCCTTGCTCGTGTTGAGCGCGTTTTCTTTCTCCTTTTTTTCTCGTTGCGTTTTCCCGGTCGTCGAGTCTGCCAGAACCCGTTGCTCTTCTTTTTAGCTGAGATGCGTAAAAACATTGACGTGAAACACGTCTTCGCTTGGTCTTCTAAAATGACTCTTCAGTATTGCCATTATAAAGGGAAGGAATTTTTTCTATTATGATATTCAGCAATGTACAGAAATAAATTGTAATCGAGTATTGTTATCTCCGACAATTGACGAGAATTGGAGAAAGTTTGAAAATGTTTTTTAGATAAATATTGATTTTAGATAAATATGAATACTGAATGTTGAAGACATTTCCTTACGGAATACAGCATTATTTGCAAACGCGCATAAGATTCTTTTACATAAGTGTAAGAACAAAGTATATCTAAATACATTATTCTTACACTTATGTAAATGCAATATATTATGGGTTCTATAAATATTTTTTTAATTAAAAATACATTTTGCAGATAAAAAAATTTCTTGAGATAGAAAATGGAAAATTTCTAAGAGATTGAAACATATTATTTGTAATATAATTTAATAATAAGTTGTAAACATTTTTATTGTTCATTAAATCTGAATAAGAAAGAAAGAAAGAATGTTTTCAATACATTGATAATTCAAAGCTATCTTTAAAAATAAGCAAAAATAAGCACTATCTCATATACATACCTAAAGGCAAATTATTCAATTACTTTTTACTCTTTTTTACATTGAGTTTGTTGACTACACTGAATTGTAATCTACCTTTTCCAATCATTGGACTGATATTCGTTGTATAGAGATACCGTATCACAAGCTCTTCTCAATGAAAAGATAGCAAAAGAGGGAAAAGAAAAACGGTTCTTTATATACCACAGGCTATGTTTCACAGAGTTCCGTCATGCCGCTGCAAAATGGTGTCCTCACTTCCTGCTTTTGACGTACGATGATTCATCGTTCCCATGCCATTTGTCTCAATGCAGGCTCATTTTCCGACATCTCAAGAGACACCAATTCCAATTGCGAAATGCATCGAGAGCTCCTGAGGTTTACCTGTAGTTAAATATAAATACGCGTGCGTTTTCTTCCTTCGCTTTATTTTTTTTATGATCATATTCTCTCTTCCTCGCTTCTCTTTCTTTCTTTCTTCTTCTTAATAGCTGCGATCTTTTCTTTTACACAGTGAATTTCGATCAGTCAGTAATGGAACTCTCAAATTACTTATGTAAATGTATGCGGTATTAAGATCATGTACATAATATAATCTATATTATATAAATTATTAATTAAAAAAAATAATAATAATTTTTAAATAATAATAAATCAAATGTAATTTGTATTTTTTGAATATTCCATTATATATGTTTCTCATATCGAACTTTAGATATGCAAACAATATATATAATGGGATTAATCATCTCAGAAAAAATTTAAGTTGAACATAAGAGTAGTTTTGGAGATACGGGGAGTCAAAATGATCAAATTCCTAATATTTCCAATATTGTTTAACACTATAGACACAAAAAAGTTAATACTTCCTTTATAATAGTGGGGGTCTTGACTAGAATTAGTCTAAATGGCTTCTGACTCCACTGTCTTGATCTCATTATACTTCTCATTATACTTCGCTGCTGGCTTTTATATTTAGCTTCGAGATCAACATCACCGTGGACGCTTGCAGAAACGATTCACGCTGGATATCACATCCTGTCGTACAGTTAACATAAAAATATTGCAAATTGGTGCCGTCGTCCTTCGCGGTTTTACCGTGACGATAAGATCCCGATCTCGGTCGAGTATCCAGTATCTCAGCACGAAGAATGCGAGATGAACGGGCTACGTGGTTATTTTTGAATGGTCCTCTTATCCAGATAAGCTATCGTATCGCTCGCGTAAACGCTATCAGGTAATAACAATAAATTTCATTTTGAAAATGGAACGTTGGAAGCGAGCAGGTACGGTGAATCAATCGACGTAGCTTATCGCGTAATATTTTCGCCATAAAGTATCAAATTGACATGCGAAATCTGTACTTTCATCTCGTTTCTATCATCAGCGAATTTGTTTAAAAGAGATTTGCAGAATTAGATAAGGCTGAATTTGTATAAAACAATTAAAGGGACATGTATATGTATCAAAGTTCTATTACGCTTCTGCGTCGATTGGATTTTTGACGATTGAAAGGCCGACATCAAAACGCCAATTTGTGGTCGTAGCGCAAACACAGACGGAAAACAAACAGGATAATATCGTTTGGCTTCAAAACGTTTCTGCCGACCTCAGCTGATTCGAGAATATTACAACCGGTGCTCAATGGGTGCCGTTACTGCGAGATTCAATTCACGTCCGATATAATTGTGAATTCAAGAATTTTCGTTAAATGTCGCGCGCGTATTCAGTTGGCGTTCCAATCTCGACTTTCATATTACATGATACGTAAACTGATACTCTTGTTTGCAATAGAGACCGACATCAATATGCCGAAATCTGTTATTAGCGTTATCATATCAGGCCGTGTCAGCACGGTGATGCCAATCATCAAAATATGAAATACGATATTTCAATTCCGTGGTCGAATTATCCGTGGAAACCCTACCCTTCTAAACCTCGTAATACAATACTAAAAAAATACATAATTATATTCGTTACTGAAACATAATGAAAATCATTCTTGATTATTCTATTATCATTTAAAAAGTAGAATTGTGTTTCAGTGCAAATAAAAATATTAGAATGATGTTACACTTCTTAAAAATAATTTTAATCTAAAAAATTAAGATTAGATGTAATAGTCGAGGTTTAATAATTAGATATCTATTGATTTATGATATAAGAAATTCTGCTTTAAAATTAGCAGCAGAACATAAGTAAAAAGTTGTGTATGAATACTTAATAATCGTGAAACTAGGAGAGTATGGAAAGTTGCGAATTCGCCGACTATCGAGAAATTAGCAAAATTAAGTTCCTCTCATTTCCCGAGGAAAACCAATTAGAGCCATTTGCAGATTTCCGGAGTTCATAATTCGCGTGACCGCCAGTTGAAAACAACGCCGCCGGATGACACAATTTATTCCATTCCCGTGTTTCAATGTCGATTAGTGACCTGCTTGCTTGTTATTCTGTAATATCACAATGAAAGCTAAAGAGAGTACTCATTCGCCGTGTATGTCTAACAATTGAAAACAGAGTCGCCATGTTAGAGTCACAAACTACACTCCCGTCGCTGTGTATTTTTCTTTCGGGAACAAGCTAGATTTCTGTTGGATTTAATCGCAAAGCTTTAGCTAATGCAATGAGCTTGCTACACGATTATCTTCTCGGCTTAATGACCAGCTCGACTGTTAAGGAACGACAGCAAGTGTCATGTCTTCTTTAGCCATGTAGATGTATCTCTTCGTAAAGGCTGTACATGCTCGCCAAGCCTTGCTATATTAACCGAAGAAATAATCAAAACTCTTGAAGCAGCTATTCGCACTGCACATAGACGCGAATTCACCGGCAACTCCAACTTTCCGGCTCGTAATTAGTTGCGAACTTATCAAAGCCCGATAAGTAATCCGGCCTGGGTATGTCGTTATTTGTCGGCGGGACCTTCCTGATAACGGAGATAAGTGCGAAAGAACAATTTCACGAAACTTCGAAACGACTTAATTACGTGGTTCCACACCCTCGAAAATCAGGGAAAGGGAGGAATACCCGAGTGTAATCTTAATCCGAGCCTGCCAAGCAAGCAGATCGCAGATGATCGCGTTCTGAGAAATTGCCGATCGATAGGTAAGGCGTGTTCGTTCCTTCGCGGCACTTCCACACAACTTCCATCGACGATTTCGAGACGGTGCCAGCTAGGCAAATTCACGTACGTAAGGAAAGTTATATTCCCGTGTATAAAATTCAAGCTTCGACTTGAGACGGCGGAAAAAGGTGAGTTTCCAACCAACGATATTTCCTGGTCCTCCAGTGACACTCCAACTGCATCTAATGTGGCACGGATGTCTCACTTTTTCTTTTTCCATATCTGTTTTTCGCAATATCTTCCTTCTGTAAAGGTGCGAGAAGAATCTTACTGCTGTTGCTGTTTGGTTCGAATATACGGCACTTCTAATCGATAATCGAAGTTCTCTAAGTACCTATCATCTCCATAGACGATATAGATATTAAGCATTTCCTGATCTTTTTTTAGTTTCTGTGCTCCATTGAACATATGGCAGAAATGAACAGATCAATATCTTTTTCTTTAACTCTATCAGTATTTTTCTTCAACTAAATACTTTAGAGAAAAAGAGAGGGAGAAGAATACTTCACTATTCATTCTTTCTAAACCGACAGTGACAATTTTATAAGAATGTGTAATCTGTTCTTATTACATCTATGCGCTTATTACCAAATAAATACCAACTAACAGTAATCAATGTTATAATTCCATACTGGACAATATAAATGTAATGTGATACATATTGTACAATTACGTCAATTATATTATTGAATGTGAAATTATAACATTGATGTTACGTTATTATTGTTACTGTTTACTGGATACATTTTTAGTATCTTCATTTTGTTGGAAGTTTTTAAGAGTACAAGTATATAATCACTTATCGTACACGGAGAGAATTTTTTCTTAGTTTATCTTGAAAATATAATAATCATAGGACAATATTGTAATTTCGAAGAATTTTATGTAAATCTTTCTCATTCATTAAGAAAATTCCAATAAAATACAAAATAAATTTGATTAATTTTATTGAAGTGCATAGTAAAAATCTTTAAAATATTGTATTGTATCACAACTATATTTTGAGAGTAAATTTTAAGAAAAAATTTTCTCCGTGTAACAAAGTATTTCAAAGATACGTATTTCAAAGAAAGATGATCCTCTAAGATAAAAATTAAAATAAAAAGATATTTCATCCTTTATAGTCCAACATTTCATTGAATCTTCGCAATATCTATTTATTTATTAATAGGAATATGATTGAAATCTACAATGATTTCTTCCTGAGGGGAAAGAAAGGGAAAAGTTACGTTCCAATTATTATTTTTATTAAATTCCGATTTTGATATGCTGTGAGCTTAATAATCTCATATTGGATCTTGAATTTATAATATGCACTGATTGGAATTTTATTCGCAGTTTGCACCTTCTAGTGCACATGATTGCGACAGCAGGCGCGATTAAACGAGGTAGATTAAACGCGAGGACAAACTATTCCGATGGATAGAAGCAAGTGCGAAAAAGGTTAACGTGGAGACGAGAGAGGTTTCGGAAGCCGACCGGATGTACGGAGCGCTGGATTGTTTTACAGTTTGCCTAACTATCTAAAGCATCCTATGGCCGTTAAGCTGCGCGGCCGCAAGGCAGAGAGAATCTGGTCCCGGTAGATGGAACGCGTTTTCCGCAGACAAGTATAGCTCGCGTCCGCAGCGAATTTCGATGGAGCACCGATTGTTTCGCACTTGATTATCCGGAAAACCGCAGTGCGGCCCGTCTGGTTCTACACCGGCGGCGCCATAACTCGTCCTGGTAACGTACGCTGGAGCCAACTATTCGCATATTGGTTAATTTAACGTGTTGCTCTACTACCACTGAACCAGGCAATCACCCCAGCGCTCTCGCGATTAATTATTTATTTTATCTCACATCAATTTAAAGAGTTTTCCGAGACGGTATAAGAACCGTTATTGGTACAAGAACGTTTCAAGTGCTGTGCTGTGTGTTTCGTAATTCAATATACAATTTTCTATTATTAGACGTAACATAATATAATTATTAGACACGTTTTATATATGTTATTTTAAGACAGCGTTATAATTCTACTGCTCTTTTTTTGAATATTTATGGAAGAAAGAACAGCATTTGATTGTGCTTAAAATTTAATAAGAATCAACGTTATGTAATAGATATAAGAATAATTCTATTATACGATTTATTAAGGAAGTTTTTCTAAAACAAAAATAAACTTCTTTCATGAAAAAAGCACTTAATAAATAAACGGCGAGTACTATATTGGAATAAACGTGGACTGTGGCGCAAAATTAAAAGGCAAATAAAGTGCCGTATTTAGTCAGCTTGACGACGCTATTTCGAGAACTCTCCAAGCAACGGAGCTCGTCCCTAGGTATTCATCGCCCCGAGGGGCAACCATTCATTCGAGGCGTTCGATCCAGGACCGTCTCGGCAATCATTTTCAATTTATTCGGAGAAAGCTTGCGAAACCTAAAGCAAAGTGCCTCTTCCGACGCCTACGCCCGCAACTCGTCTTCCATCCGCCGTCCCCTCGCGGATCTTTCTAAATTAAATCCACCATATCAGACACGTTTTATTTAATCAGAAGCTCAACTTGGGTGTCACCCGAGCTTGCTTGGATGCTATCGGCTCGTCTTAAGCGACTTTCAAAGCTATTGCCTGTTAACCGAAACGAAATCACAGTCGGAATAGGCGCAGACGGGATATTCGCAAAGGCTTAAGTCGATCTGGACGTATCGGATGCGTAGAACCGAGAAAAAAAGGGGAAGAACAAATTTAACTTCCGGAGAATCAATTTCAACCGCTTATAATATTAACGTCTGCAACAATAATAATAATAATAATGTTAACAATAATAATAATGATAGTAATAATAACAGAAATATTAATAGGTCGCATCGCTTCTGTATTAATTTGTGGAATAATTGTAAGTATCCTATTTCAAAATTATAATGCCGCATTATAAGCCGATTTATCAATCATTAAAATCAATTTCATCCGCGCCTGTTAGCAAATAATTGTTCTGTAATTGAACGCTATGCTTAACCACATTTTATTAATAATTTAATGTATGACTAGAATAATACTATGATATATGTCGTATTTAATTATTATTAATGTAAACGTATCATCACTTGCCTATCTTAAAATAGTTCAGTGAACGTATACAAGCCACAGTTAAGTAAGACCATAACCCGGCATTCGCGCGATATCACGAAACACCGAGGAGAGTGTAAATTGCGGAAGAGAAACAGATGCGGCCCCCAGGTTCTTAAGCCGCCGTTAATAAAGGTTACGATAGTGCGGGGGATGGGAGGGGATGCAAGATGATTAAAAATAATCCCGGCTACTTCATCGCTCGCGGCTCGTTGACGAATGATCTTATTAAGAGATTAAATTTAAAAGAGCCACCTCGTTTCCTCATTTCCTAATATTAATACAGCTAGGGATTATGGCGCCCGCGGGGTTGTACACTTTTTATCGGGCCATAATGACGGTAAGTAACGAAGTTAACTCGAGTCCGCCGTCTACAGTCCTCTTTCACCGTCCGTTCTCTTTTCGCTACCCTTTCGCTCTGTCTCTATTCGATCTGTCTTACAGAGAAAGAAAGCAAAAAAAAAGAAGACAAAGCCGAGAATGCCTTGTAAGAATATTTAGAGCCAAGCGATGGGCGTGGCTGTTTGGGGATTTCATTAACACGTCGATTACACATTATTTTGTGATTTTTCTACCAGCTGGAGCGAAACTAGTGGCATGTGAAAGAGATACCGGTTTGCTGACGGTGCTCCAAGGATCTCTCGCGAATGAAGGATCGCCTGGGATTAAATATCAAGAGGTTGTGTGAAAGAACCTGTCTCTTCCTGGTGAAAACATTGTATATTGCGAGCAACCACAGCAGTGCCGCCGCTTTAAGAAACCTCTCGGAATTCTCGGTACCTCGACGAAATCTACGTCCTTGCTAATTAGAAGACTGACGAGCGAACAGAAGACTGGGACTAAAAAGAGGAAGGGTGAGGAGTATAAATAGGGGGCAGGAAACAGAGAATGGTCGAGCGCGAGCTTTGCCTTCGTGAAAAGAGAACCAACGACCAAAGGAACAAAACTGAACAGTCTTTGAACCGACGTCGATAAGACGCCTGGCATCTATTTAAAGGCCAAGATTCGTATCTTGGTATTTAATATTAAGTATATTCCTTTTGATATTCCTCGGCGACACTGCACTGTCTTAACAGGTTACCCAGGGAAACGATTTACTCGTGGTCAATATACACAGAAAGAAGCAAAAAACTATCCTCCACAAACGCTTTGATAAATTTACTATTTCATACGACTAATTGCATAATAGTTATAATGTATCTCTCGTTTAATTAAAAAAAACAAAAATCAGTACAGATAATTTTAAAAATCATACATAGAATTACCTATTACGTCTATGTAAAAAATTTATCATATTGGTGAATCTATAGTATCAAATTTAATCTAATTTACTACTGCTAATTAATATCAAATTTAATCTAATTAATAATCACTGTTTCTACTCAATATAATTATTTTAGATTAAAACAATGAAATCAAATGGTTTAAAACAGTTCAAATTTAGTTAAATTTGATACCATAAATTTAACAATGCACATTTCATAGATAGTTAAAACGAGATTAAGAATTATGTGTATTTTTTAATTAAATTAAAAAATTGTTAAAAAATTAAATATTTTTTCTATATTGTATTTAAAAAATATTTTGATAGCGATTTAAAATAAAAAATTATTTTAATAAGTATATAGACATGCTTTTAAAAAATAATTAAGGTGAAAAAATTTTTATTAAAGTTATAAAATTGTATTATTAAGTATGAATATTGTGACCTTATTGTGAACTATTTCATTTGTATGTAACATTTATTTTTATATGAAAAGTTTTTCAATTCTAATCACTTTTATTGCAGAGCCAATACATCTGATATATTCTTAAAATTTAATTACTTACTTTTATTACATGTACATTGTTGTTTTCAAGAGATATTCACAAAGATAACATCGTTGCGGCAATTTCTCTGGCTAGAGCACAAACTTTTGCCTTCACGTTTTATCTATTCGCGACGGTGGCCCGCAATGTCGGGGGTGGATCGCTACAAAAGCTGAAAACAATCCGAGAAGGTGATTGATGAGCCAAATCTAATGGGATATATCCGGCATAGCATCGCCGTTAAGATAAAAGCGAGTCTCGTCCTCTGCGTTCTTACGCATTGCGTTAGTCGGCGATAATTCAAAGAAGCAGCTCGTCTCGGATCTACCAAGGGGGTGTAACTATTCATCGCTAGAGTTTCTGCCTCATTACTTTGCGGAGGATACGAGGGCGAAGAGTATCGCGGTCCCCATGATTTTACGTCGCCTGGAGGCGATAGGCGGCATTTTGTTGTCGGGCGTAACGCGCCAAATCGCCACGATACCGTTTTACACAGCTCTATCCCGGAACAGTTTCGACGTAATTTCATTTATATCGCGCTATGGCGATTTCATTTATATCGCGCGACGACGATATATCGACGCGATCTTCGAGTGGCGGAATAAAAGCTTGCTCGTAGCCACCCAGCTCCACTATAGAGATTCCCCTACGAAGTTTTATTACCGAGACGTTATACTTCTAGCTTTCCTAGACAGGTGCCCACTATCGTAGTGCATCGTCGACTGCTTGAACATGAACGAAAGATTTCGCATGAAAGCATTCCTAAATTTATAGGGAATCCGCTTGATATTTGCGATAAAAGAATTCATCTGATAAATTTGTTAAACGATCCCTTTTCACAAAGGGAGAGTATTAAAATTGTATTGTAACACTGTCTAGGTATAATCTATTTTTGAAATGAAATTTTTAAAAATAAATTCTAATTTTTATTTAAAAAAATAAGCTTATTTTTATTTCTGCAATTTAATTCACTTTGCCTTTATTTTTAAACTTTTATTCAATTCTCATCAAAATTAAAAGAATTGTGATTCGGTTGAGAAATGCGTTTCTACAATTCTAAAAGTAAAGCTTCTCTAGTTTCGTAAATTTGTCCCTGTAAAACATTTATAATACGTCTATTATAAATGCGTATACGTCAAAGACAGAGAGACCCCTTAAAACGAACGTTTAATTACGCTTCGGAGTAATTGTCACCTCGCAGACGACATAATGGCGTTCCTCGTGTCAGTCGTAGCTGCTAAACCCGAATATTGCTCCGAATTATTGCCAATGCGGTTTCGCCGTGTCGGTTTGCATGAATAGCTCGGTGCGACCGCAATTCTGAGCAGGACGAACCCAACTATTAAAAACAAACGAACGTTATTTCGTCAATAAATTTCGAAGACGTGTACGAGTTATAGGAACAGACACAGTTCCTTTTTATAGCCTATTTTAGTGAACGACTCAGTCGTCAGCGATTTCAGCGAGAATACAATAGACGTCGTCTATGTCTGTCGACAGAGCAAACCAAAGATTCTCAAATAAAAATCTTGAACAATACAAAGTGTTTTATAAGACTGTAATATGACGATGAATTGAAAATAAAAGACCTTACCAGTCAAGCTGGATCTTTATAGTACTAAAATAATTCTGTATGAATTTATATGCTACATATCCAGAAATTTTGAAATTTCAAGCTCGTATTTCACACAAAAACATAGGAACATATACTCTTAATGTGCCGCCTTAAAAAATGATTATAATACCACAGAATTCATATTATGCGAACGATTACAGGATACAAATCGTCCTTTATATCTCATTACGTTCCGCTACGAATCAAGAAATGTTGGTCCTTGATCATGCCCAGCGAGAGGCACGAACGTTGTACGTCTCCGCCAATTCAAAGGCATCACGTGGAAGACGTGCATGAGGCGTGCACATACTGCTCGTATTTGCGTATCGACGTATCGCTAAACACGTTATTCATCTTCGTCAGATATATCCCGCGTCGTTGGAATCCTCCCCGCGGTGAGGTGAGGTCGACAGGCAACCATGAATGTGCCCCCGCGGTTATGATATATCGAGGGACATTAAGACGCGGATGTGCGCGTGCAAACGGGGGTGTACACGCACACGCGAGCGTCGCGGTGGCTATTATGCCTGCCAGGCTCGTCAATCGACACGTCGGGGGTTATCTCCTCCGGATTCGGTCCTTATTACATTTTTTCTTTCTTTTTTTTTTTTTTTTCGTCAACGTGGGGGAAATTTGCCTGGCGACAATGCCGGGCCAGGTATCACCCGCGTATCCGACCTTAAAGGCCATCCATCATCCAGGATGTACGCTTACCCCCGTAGTCTAATATTATCATAATGCCATTCGCACGTCCATTGTGCGACGCGATCAACGCTCGTGACGAAACGCCCGCGAGATTCGAGACCCTATCGTCGGCACGTCTGACAAATAATGTTCGCGCGCGTGAGAGGGCCATGATATTTTACACGCGACGGGCTTCCAGTTGAAAATCCGGTGCAGGCTTTACGGAACGTTCTCTGGTAAATCGATAAGCGAGTCTTATGTGATGGAATAAAATTGAATCTACGGGATCGAGTTTATCCTGGCGTCTACATCGAGAACGGCAGATAATCTCTTTCGCAACATTTACGCGACGTCCATGCATAACGAGGATTTCTTGTAAGAACGTTGCGGGAAGCATATGTTATTCTGAGAGTGTGTTAATGCTTTTATCGATACGATGCTTGTTATAAAAATCAGTCCGACATATAATATAATAATTAAAGTGATAATAATACAAGGAAAAAATGATTTTGCTTTGAGATGTCTAAAGATTTAGTTGAATAAAAATGTAAAAATAATTTTGTTCGACCATTAAAATGATTGTGTTATATAATGTCCAAGTTGGTTGCCTGAATGTCAAAATTGTTTGTAATATTGCTTGAGTTTCTTACGTAGGTAATTATTTTGATGATCCAACAAAATTATTTTCAAATCTGTATCTTGCAAAATTAAATAACAAAATTGTTTTGTAGAATAATCCTTTTAAAAAATTCATCTTTACATGATAGTAGATTTGTGTATTTTACATACGTTTCTCATGAATTGAATTTAATCGACTATATTTCAATTTTATTTTTATATGTACTCTTTCATTCATTTAGATGAGAGAAATAATTATTGTATATAAAATGAAAAAATATAAAATTGAAACGCTATTAAATCTTGTTATCAATATCGGTATATCATTTCCATTATACTTTAGAATTATGTCTTTCCGTCTGTCTCATTTTAAAAAAGTAATAATGTATTATTTCGAGCGTTTCGCATTTCAGAAGCGATGGAATTGCCGCGAAATGGGCAATACAGCTCGCGTTACCGTGACGAAAGCACAGCCTTTCATTGCAGCGATCGTAATCAGACGGAAGAATATTGAATGGAATAAAATAGCTATCAACACGAAACACCAGACGATTCGAGGGAAGCACAAACATATATCGCGGCGTCAGTCGGGCGCACGCGAAATCGGAACACTGCAAATTCCCAAATAAACGGCGGAAACCTCGGCGGAGAGCTTCTATCGGAACGCTCTTATTGAGAGAACAAGCGGCTGCCGCGGAACGAGGAGATTCACAAGGAAAACAAGAGGAATACGCGGTATCAGGTTAGATGATACAAGAGGAATGGAAAGGGAGAATCGAGAGCCGAGAGGAATACCGAGGTTTAATATCTCACGGCGTCTCGAAGAGCGGTTATAAGGAATCTCGCATTTCTGCATCTGCAATGAGCCGTCTTGGAACCGCGGACGCGGGGACGAGTTGACGCTTTTCCCGTTCCCATTTCCATGGACCAGGCGCGCGGGAGCGTCAAGCATTGTCGATAGTTCCCGTCCGTCTCGCCGGAATCCCCCTCGCCCATCTTGGGAAACTCGTCCTGACTGCACCTTCAGTCCCGAGATATTAAAACTCTCCTTGGAACGCGCGAATCCTACATCCGTCTTGCGCGAGGAGAGAAACGCACATGCAAGAAACGTTATACGTGCGCGATCCGAAGAGTCCATTGCGAGGGAACGAACTTCGGCTGTGTCACGTTCGATCACCTGAGTCAAGTGGCATAAATGATGATGCATGCGTCGTCAAATGACAGAGTGCGTCTCGCTCCAATGGACGATCATGACAGTCTTCTTTCCTCCACTCTTTCCCTTTCTCTACTTGTACTCACGGTTTTGTACGCCTCGTGATTTCTTTGACCTCCCGCCACGACCTCCAATCTCGAAACGAACTACAGGCCGCATCGTCGTCGATATGTCGCCGTTGATCGAAGAAGAGAATTCCTCGGGGATAAATCGTAGCTATAAATCGCGCGGAACGAATACAGAGTGGAGGCGGAGCAGGGTGATCGGGATGATGCTTCTTTTGGCAAGAGGTCGACGCACGAGAGGAATTTTGTGCTGTGTAATCGGTCGAACGATGT
>Ga0157362_1000407_pt1 | contig 14489 bp, 12 predicted proteins | sample AttlaeALBM3_FD_111480 | JGI IMG/M metagenome (GOLD analysis project Ga0157362, IMG submission 111480) | Fungus gardens microbial communities from leaf cutter ant in Ribeirão Preto, State of São Paulo, Brazil - Atta laevigata ALBM3 | ecosystem: Host-associated > Fungi > Mycelium > Unclassified ... | reverse complement strand
TCCGTTCGACGTCATGGAGCGGCTAAGGGAAGATGCGGACGAGGTTATTGTCCTGACGGCGCACTGTCATGTTTGTGGCGCGCCTGCCGTCTGGACCGCGAAAACCCATGACACCGGCCATCTTCTGGAGACGGGGGACCAGGAGCTTTATGAAGCGCGTTGCGAGGCGCACTGGACTCTGCCGGAACAGTCCTGAATGCTGCTCCGGCAGAGGTGACGGCTTTTACTGCTGACCGCCGCCGTTATTGACGCCCAGAAGGCGGATCTTGAAAATCAGCGGGCTGTTGGGCGGGATAATGCCCATGGAGCGCTTGCCGTAGCCGAGGTTCGGCGGAAGGTAGAGCATCCATTCGTCACCGACATGCATCATGGGCAGCGCTTCAAGCCAGCCCTGTACGAGGCCGTCGAGCGGCATTTCCATATAGGCGCCGTTACCGTGCTGGTCAGAGCTGTCGAAGATGCCACCATCGGGGAGACGGCCTTCATAGATGACCATGATGGTGGAGCCATGATGCGGGCTTTCACCATCCTTGGGACCCGACTGGAGAACCTTGTAGGACAGGCCGTCCGGCAGGGTCTTGACGCCGGGTTCAGCATGGATTTTCGCCATAAACTGTTCGGGCGTCAGGTCGGAATCATCCACTTGCTTGTGGCCACCGGCGCACCCTGTCAGGGCGAGGGCGCCACACAGGGCGAAAGCGGATGTAAGACGGATCAGACTGGTCATGGTCCCCCGGGGAGTCTGTTGAGAAATCAGAGCGTACCGCCGCGACGGCCGATCTGGCCGCCAAGCCGCAGGCGCAGGGCGTTGAGCTTGATGAAGCCCTGGGCATCCTGTTGATTATAGGCGCCTTCGTCGTCCTCGAAAGTCACGACGCGGGTATCATACAGGCTGTGCGGACTTTCACGACCCACGCAGGTTACATTGCCCTTGTACAAGCGCATGCGGACACGGCCGGTCACGGAATGCTGGCTGGTGTCGATGAGGGCTTGAAGCATTCGACGCTCGGGCGAGAACCAGAAACCGTTATAGATGATCTCGGCATAGCGCGGCATGATGCTGTCCTTGAGATGGGCAGCTTCACGGTCGAGCGTGATGCTTTCGATCGAGCGGTGGGCAGCCAGCAAGATCGTGCCACCCGGCGTCTCGTAGATGCCGCGGGACTTCATGCCCACGAAGCGGTTTTCCACGATATCGAGACGGCCGATGCCGTTGTCACGGCCCAGTTCGTTGAGGCGGGTCAGCAGGGTTGCCGGGGTCATCTCCACGCCGTTGATGGCTACCGGGTCACCGCTGACGAAATCAATGGTGATTTCGGTTGCGACGTCGGGTGCGGCTTCCAGTGAAATCGTACGCTGGAAGACGATTTCTTCCGCGCCGATCGACGGATCCTCAAGCAGCTTGCCTTCGGAAGAGGAGTGCAGGAGGTTCGCGTCCACGGAGAACGGAGCTTCGCCGCGCTTGTCCTTCGTGACGGGGATCTGGTTTTCTTCGGCGAAAGCAAGAAGCTTCGTGCGAGACGTCAGGTCCCACTCGCGCCAGGGGGCGATGACTTTTACGTCCGGCTTGAGCGAATAATAGCCGAGTTCGAAGCGGACCTGGTCGTTGCCCTTGCCGGTTGCACCATGCGCCACGGCGTCGGCGCCGACGGCTTCGGCGATCTCGATCTGGCGCTGTGCGATCAGCGGACGGGCGATGGAGGTGCCCAGCAGGTACTGGCCTTCATAGAGCGTGTTGGCCCGGAACATCGGGAACACGAAATCCTTGACGAAGGTTTCGCGCAGATCCTCGACGAAGATCTCCTTGACGCCGAACATTTCGGCCTTCTTGCGGGCAGGTTCGAGTTCTTCACCCTGGCCGAGGTCGGCGGTGAAGGTGACGACCTCGCAGTTATAGGTCTTCTGGAGCCAGCGGAGGATTACCGAAGTGTCCAGGCCGCCAGAATAGGCGAGCACAACTTTCTTGACGTCCTGGTGGGCGCTCATAACTGCGTGGTCCTTGGTGTGTTTCGTTTGAGAAGCGTTTCTAGCATCTCGGGGAGAAGAGGGAAACCGGGCGAATGTCAGGCTTCGGGGGTGGCGGAACGGCGCTGGCGCTCACTTTCGGTCTTGAGCTGACCGCAGGCCGCAAGGATGTCCTGACCGCGCGGAGTGCGGATGGGCGAGGCGAAGCCGGCGTCCATTACGATGTTGGCGAATTTCGTGAGCTGTTGGCGGGTCGAGGGTTGGAAATCCGAGCCGGGCCAGGGGTTGAACGGGATCAGGTTCACCTTGGCCGGTAAGTCACGGATCAGACGCACGAGTTCGCGGGCATCGGCTTCGCTGTCGTTCACGCCACGGAGCATGATGTATTCGAAAGTAATGCGGCGTGAGTTGGATGCGGCCGGATAGCGTCGGCAGGCGGCGATTAGTTCCTCGATCGGGTATTTGCGGTTGAGCGGCACGATCTGGTCGCGCAGTTCGTTAGTTACAGCATGTAGCGAGATGGCCAGGTTGATGCCAAGTTCATCGCCGCAACGATCCATCATCGGGACCACACCGGACGTCGAAAGGGTGATGCGGCGGCGAGATAGGGCGATGCCTTCGCCGTCCATGATGATCCGCATGGCTTTGGCGACGTTTTCGTAATTGTAGAGCGGCTCGCCCATGCCCATCAGTACGATGGTGGACAGGTAGCGCGGCATGTCTGCGCTCGGGCTGGGCCATTCGCCGTAGCTATCGCGGGCTGCCATGAACTGGCCGACGATCTCGGCAGGGCCGAGATTGCGGACGAGCTTCTGGGTGCCGGTATGGCAGAAGGTGCAGGACAGGGTGCAGCCGACCTGCGAGGAAATGCAGACAGCGCCCCGGTCTTCCCGGCGATCCGGGATGTAGACGGTTTCGGCTTCCTGGCCGTCGCGGAAGCGGAAGAGGAACTTGCGCGTCTCGTCCACGGAGGTTTGTTCGGTCGCGGTCGTGGGGCGGCTGACGACGAAATGTTCCGCGAGCTTGGCCTGCATGGGCTTGGCGATGGTTGTCATCGCCGAAAAATCGGTTGCGCCCTGATGGTAGATCCAGTGCCAGAGCTGTTTGGCGCGGAAGGGCTTCTCGCCGATTTCCGTCATGAGTGCGGCCAATTCTTCGCGCGACAGGCCTACTAGATCGCGCCTCCCGTCCGTGAGACGTGCTTCGGGCGGTGCGAACAGGGCGGATTTCGCGTGAATGCGCTCGCGCTCGGCAGCGTTCAGATCGTCGGACGCGACGGAATTGATTCGGGGGCGGATATCGGGATGGATTACGGCTGTCATGGCGGCGGAGCCATAGCACGGGGGAGACCTGCAGTTCCAAAGGAAAAGCGCGGTCTTCCCCGGAAAACTATTTTAGCAAACTATTCTGCAGTAGCCTGTGCCGTGCCGGTTTTTCTGGCTGCGATCAGAAACTCACGGTTGCCTTCCGGACCGGTAATGGGGCTGGCTTCGATCCCGAGGATTTCCCAGCCGGGGAGGGCTGCGAACCACTCCCGGATTTCTTCGCAGACACGGTCGTGGACAGCCGGGTCCCGGACGACGCCTTTTGCGCCGACTTCCCCGCGGCCTGCTTCGAACTGGGGCTTGATGAGGGCTACGGCCCAGGCATCCGGCGTCGTGAGCTCAAGGGCGGCAGGCAGGACGGTGCGCAGGCCGATGAAGCTGGCATCGCAGACCACGATCCCTGCTGGTTCGGGAATCTGTGCGGTCGTCAGGGCGCGGGCATTCGTCTTTTCCAGGACGACGACGCGTTCGTCCGAGCGGATTTTCCAGGCAAGCTGCCCATGTCCGACGTCCACGGCATAGACCTTCTCGGCCCCATGGGTCAGCAGGACGTCCGTAAAGCCGCCGGTCGAAGCGCCAACGTCGATGGCGACGCGGCCTTTCGGGGGCAGCCCGAAATGTTCAATCGCGTGGATCAGCTTGAGCCCGCCACGCGACACCCAAGGGTGGTCCTGCCCCTTGAGGGCGAGGGGCGCGTCTTCGGGGAGTTGGTCGCCGGCTTTCGCGATCCGGCGGTCACTCGTATAGACGAGGCCCGCCATGATCAGGGCCTGTGCCCGTGTCCGGCTTTCGACCAGTCCCCGATCAACGAGGAGCTGGTCGGCACGGCGTTTAGCCATCAGTCGTTCAGGCGGACTGCTGGGCGACTTCGACGCCAAGGGCGTCTGCCGCGGTGCGTACGATATGCGGCGCGGTCAGGCCGGCTTCTTCGTACTGTGCGTCCTGCGTGTTGTGATCGATGTAACGATCCGGCAGGGCCATCGGACGGAACTTCACCTTGTCGAGCAGACCGGTTTCGGCAAGGTGCTGAACGACGAGGCTGCTGAAGCCACCAATGGCACCTTCTTCAAGCGTGATGAAGACTTCGTGCTGGTTTGCCAGATCTTCCACTAGACCCTTGTCGATCGGTTTGGCGAAGCGGGCATCGGCAACCGTGACTGGAACACCCTGTGCGGCCAGTTGGTCAGCGGCGCGCAGGGATTCATGCAGGCGCGGGCCAAGCGACAGGATGGCGACGCCACCGCGAGCGTTCGGCGCGCGACGGGCTTCGCGGACGATGCGCCCTTTGCCGATTTCCAGAACTTCGCCCTTTTCAGGCAGATCAAGGCCGATGCCGTTGCCGCGCGGGTAGCGGAAGGCGATCGGTCCGGCGTCATATTCACAGGCCGTCGCTGTAGCGTGCAGCAGTTCGATTTCGTCGCACGGTGCCATTACCACCATGTTCGGCAGGCAGCACAGGTAGTTGAGGTCGAACGAACCGGCATGGGTGGCGCCATCGGCACCGACCAGGCCGGCGCGGTCAATGGCGAAACGGACTGGCAGGTTCTGAAGCGCGACGTCATGGACGACTTGATCGTAGGCGCGCTGCAGGAAGGTCGAGTAAATTGCACAGAATGGGCGCAGACCTTCGGACGCGATACCGGCCGCGAAGGTGACAGCGTGCTGTTCGGCAATGCCGACGTCGAAGAAGCGGTCCGGATAGGCCTTGGCGAAGGCGCTCAGGCCCGTGCCGGACGGCATGGCGGCCGTGATCGTGATCAGCTTATCGTCGGTTTTGGCACGGCGCATCAGTTCGCGGCTGAAGATGGACGTATAGCTCGGCGGTCCGGCCGGGGCCTTCTTCTGCTCGCCCGTGACGACGTTGAACTTGCTGACGGCGTGATACTTGTCACCGGCGGCTTCGGCGGGTTTGTAGCCGCGGCCTTTCTCGGTGATGATGTGCAGCAGGATCGGACCCTGATCGTCGGCGTCGCGCAGGTTGCGCAGGATCGGCACGAGCTGGCTCATGTCGTGGCCGTTGACCGGGCCAACATAGTAGAAGCCAAGCTCTTCAAACAACGTGCCGCCTGTAATCAGGCCGCGTGCATACTCTTCGGCGCGCTTGGCGGTGCGCTCGATTTTACCCGGAAGGCGCTTGGCGACCTTGCCAGCGAGATCGCGGAGGCTGAAGAACTGGCGGGAGGACATCAGACGCGACAGGTAGTCCGACATCGAACCGACCGGGGGAGCGATCGACATTTCGTTGTCGTTCAGCACCACGATCAGGCGGTTTGCGCCTGGGCCTGCGACTGCGGCATTGTTCATGGCTTCATAGGCCATGCCAGCCGAAATCGAGCCGTCGCCGATCACGGCAATGACGTTGCGCTCGTGGTAGCTCGGGTCTTCTTCCGCGCGCAGATGGTGCGCAACGGCCATGCCGAGGCCAGCTGAAATCGAGGTGGAGGAGTGGGCAGCGCCGAACGGGTCGTATTCGCTTTCCGAACGACGGGTAAAGCCCGACAGGCCCTCGGGCTGACGCAGGGTGCGAATACGGTCGCGGCGGCCCGTCAGGATCTTGTGCGGATAGGCCTGATGGCCAACGTCCCAGATGATGCGGTCGTCCGGCGTGTTGAAAACGGCGTGCAGGGCGACGGTCAGCTCGACTACGCCGAGAGAGGCGCCGAGATGGCCACCCGTGGTGGATACGGCGTCAACGGTTTCAGAGCGCAGTTCTTCGGCAAGCTGCTTGAGCTGGTCGACGGACAGGTTCCGCATGTCGGCAGGGAAACGGACGCGATCCAGTTCGGGATAGCGGCCATAGGTAGGAATCGTAGAGGAATTCTTGCTCATGGGATCAGTTCCTGCGCTCGACGACATAATCTGCCAGAGCCCTGAGGGCGTCGGCTTGTGCACCGAAAGATGAAAGGGCCTCCCGGGCCCGGTCGCTCAGGCGACGGGCTTCGGCACGGGCACCATCAATGCCGAGCAGGGAGACGTAGGTTGATTTGCCGCTGGCTTCGTCCTTGCCCGCGGTTTTGCCGAGTTCCTCGGCGGTTGCTGTGGAATCCAGTACGTCGTCTGCAACCTGGAAGGCGGTCCCGAGATCACGCCCATAGGCGACGATGGCGGCGCGACGGGCGTCGTCCACATCGGCAAGAATGGCACCAGATTCGGCTGCATAGCGGATGAGGGCACCGGTCTTCAGGGCGTGCAGACGACGGACCTGGTCCAGCGGGAGGGCACGGCCTTCGCCACGGATGTCGATGACCTGACCGCCGACCATACCGGCCGATCCGGAAGCCTGTGCAAGCGCAAGCGCCAGATTGGCGCGAACGGTCGCGTTGGGGCTGGTTTCAGGCTCGACGAGAATTTCAAAAGCGCGGGTTTGAAGGGCGTCACCGGCCAGAATCGCGATGGCTTCGTCAAACTGCTTGTGCGTGGACGGCTGGCCACGTCGCAGGTCGTCATCATCCATGGACGGCAGATCGTCATGCACCAGCGAATAGGCATGCAGCAGTTCGACCGATGCGGCGACACGCAGGGCGGCCTTGCGGTCTGCGCCGAATAGAGTGGCCACTTCGACAGCCAGAAAACCACGCAGACGCTTGCCGCCACCGAGGGCTGCGTAACGCATGGCTTCAATGAGAACGGACTCGTCTCCCGGCACCATGGGCAGCAGGGTGTCGATCGTGTTTTCGATCTCGGAACAGGCGCGGGCGAGCGCGTCCTTCAGGGAAACAGACGTGGTAGGGGAATTCATCGGCCGGACTCTCCGGTATCGGCAAGAGGCTCCGTGCCTGTCGTGCCGTCATCGTTTTGCACGATGGCGCGGACACGCATCTCGGCCTCTCCCAGCTTCGCATCACAGTGTTTGCGCAGGGCAGCACCGCGTTCATAGGCGGAAATAGCGTCCTCGAGTTTCATCTGGCCGCCTTCAAGGCCGCGGACAATCCGCTCCAGTTCGGAGAGAGCATCCTCGAAAGACATGGCATCAATGGGTTCGGGCATGAAAAGCCTCAAGGCACACTTTGGAACAAGGTAGCGAGGGGATTACAGGCAGAAGACAGGTTTTGCCAGCCCCGAGCATGGGAACGCTGGAGTTTCTTCAGGACGGTGACGTTTCTGCACGTCGCCGGATCATGAAGGAAAGAACGCCTGCGGTGTCTGTAAACGCAATGAGCGCATGGCCGGTTTCGCGGCAGTAGGATTGGAAATCTGCCACGGATGCGCGGTCTGTCGCGAGGATACGGAGCTTCGCACCTGGCGGCATGTCGCGCAGGGCGCGGTTAGCCTTAAGGACGGGCATCGGACAGGCCAGACCGCGCAGATCAAGAAGTGTTTCTGTCGTGGGAACGCTCATGGGGCACTATTATGCGCCTATCTGGCAGGAGGGCCAAGGCGGCTTTTCCTGTGTCAGATGGTGGGTTTTAGGTTTTCGTTGATAAACGGCATGTTTGTTTCTATATTAATGGCTTAATGCCACAAAAGCGTTCCCCTCGGGGAGCGCTTTTTTTATTTGGGGGACGGCATGTCGGACAGGGAAGGCCTGGCAATCAGTCTGGCTGATGGAAATGAGAGACGGGCTTATACGCTTCGGATGCTTGAGGATCGGGTGCTGCGGCTGGAGACGATCGCAGGAGGGCTGTCGGATCGATACGAGGAACTGCGTACTGAGATGCGGCAGGAAATTTCGTCGTTGCGGGATCAGATGAAGTTGCTGGAAGCGAAGGTTGACGAGGGGAATCGTGTCGTCAACGGCAAACTGGACCGCCTGATCGGGGGGCGGGCGGTCATTACCGGGATCATCACGTTGGTAACATCCATTCTGGGAACGGGTATGGTGCATTTTGCCTTGTCCCTGAGCACACAGTGAGGGGGCGGCATGAGCGGGATTGATGTGGGCCAGCTCAAGCATCTGGTAGTCGCTCCGGCCTTGGCGGCGCTGGGGCTTGATGGGGATGTTGCGGTCAATCTGGTGACGGGAACGGCTCTGGCGGAGAGTCGGGGCACTTATGTAAGACAGATTGGTGGTGGACCGGCTCTGGGACTGTGGCAGATGGAGCCCGCGACGCATGACGATTGCTGGGTCAATTTTCTGTGTTATCCGGCCGGAAAACGGTTTGGACGGATTCTACAGGGGATGCTTTCGCAGGATCTGCCGAGGAGTGCACAGTTGGTTTCAAACCTGAGATATGCGTCCGCGATGGCGCGTATCCGGTATTACAGGGTTTCAGCGCCCTTGCCGGCGACGAGTGATCCGGCCGCTCTCAGCCGTTTTCACAAGCAGTATTACAATACGGCTGCGGGTGCGGCGGACCCGCTAAGTAATATTCCGTATTTCCGGCAGGCGGCCATGGTCTGAATATGGGGGAGCGGTGTCGGGGAATGTATGCATCACGCTCCCGACACCGCATGAGTACTTAAATCGTTTCAATATGACCGAATAGTGGCAAGGGGCGTGGGAAATCGGATTGGGTCGGTTGGGGGGTTAGGAAAGGGATAGGGTTCGGATGGCCAGGTTGCCCTTGAACGTCGTGCTGCCGGTATGTGTCAGGGAAAGGCGGCGGTGTAGAGAGACGCTTCCGCCCATCGTGATCCAGCGTCGGCAGAACGCGAAATCTTCGGAAAGATAGGTATGGGTTTCAGGATCGATCAGGCAGTCGAAAAGGGCGTAGGCGTCTGAGGAGGGGACGTCCGGACTGCTGCCTTCGGTTCTGGCGTCGATGCGGCTGTAACGCGTTTCCGGATAATGGGTGATCATGTCGCGCACCATCTGGCGCGTCATGAGCATGAAGCCGGTGCCAATATAAGAGACGGCTGCTATTTCGCTTGCTGCACTGCCGTCGTGAAGCGCGGTGCAGTCGCCGACATAACGTAAGCTGGCCGTGGAGGCGGGTTCTCCAGCGGCGATGAAACGGTCCGTATCATTGTCCCAGTAATGGGATTTCAGAGGGTAAGTCCCGCCGATCAGGGGACGATCTGCATCCAGAAGGGCGAGAATATCGGTGATGGAAAAGCCGATATCACTGTCGATGAAGAGAAGATGGGACGCATCGGTCATGGTTACGAACTGATGCAGCAGTGTGTTTCGGGCCCGTGTGATAAGGGCATCACTTCCGATGGTCGAGAGCGTCAGTTGCAGGTTATGGGCTGGGGCTGCGGCCATGCAGCTGATCAGGGACTGCATGTAGTTCAGTGTGACGGTGCCACCGAAGCAGGGTGTGGCAATGAAGACGTGGCGGGGGGCGGCGGGGCAGGAAGTCATGACAGACAGCCTGCCCGGAAGTCATAAAGAAAGAGTTAAAACTGCATCTCGAAAGTAGTCATGCGCCCATGTGGGCCTGAAGGATCATGTAGAAGACGAAGGCGGCATCCAGGCCGAGAACGATGGGCGTCAGGCGTTGGAACCGGCGCGTGGCGATAGCGAGCGCGGTGTAGATCAGCAGGCCACATGACAGGCTCAGCATGAAATTCCCCGTCACACCTGCGATGAGCAGCATGGTCAGAGGTGGGATGGCTTCTGAGGGTGTTTCGGCGACCCGACTGAGGCTGCCGAGCATGTTCAGGCCCACAAGAATGAGCACTGGGGCCGTGGCAATGGCCGGAATAGCGGTGATGAGCGGCCAGAATACCGAAGACAGGGCGAACAGGACGGCGACGACCAGTGCGCTCAGGCCTGTGCGACCACCGGCTTCAACGCCTGCAAGGCTCTCGACATAGGCGGAGACTGTGCATGTTCCGAGCGAGGCACCAATGATACTTGCGGCACCGTCGGAACCGAAGGCGCGATGGTCCAGAGCGGGTTTTTCGACTGTTCCGTCCAGACCGGCGCGATGGGCGACGCTCATCATGGTTGCGGTTGCGTCGAAGAAATCACTTAGCAGGAAGTACAGGGTGATGGGGACGAGCAGTCCGAGATGGGAAAAATATTCGTGGAAATCGAATGGAAGGAAGAGGTTGGTCGGGTAGTGCGGCCAGTCCAGAAGCTGGGCGGGTAGATGAGTGATCGGGCCGGAAGGTGTCTGGATGAAAAGGCCGGCCATGGTGATGGTCAGAATGGCGATGAGCAGACCTGCCGGAATGCGCAGCACCACAAGGATGGCGCTTAGGACAACACCTGCCATGCTGAGTAGAACGGACGGGTTGTGCAGGGATCCAAATGTCAGGCCTTCAGATGAGGGGACGGCGATCCCGCCTGTTGTCAGGCCGATCCGGGCAATGAAAGCGCCGAGGGCGATCTGGATGCCGAGGACGATTGAAGGCGGGAAGCCGCGGATGATGCGCTGGCGGATCTGGCTGAGGGAAAGAGCTGTGAAGCACAGGCCGCTGAACAGAACGACCGTGAAGGCCGTGCGCGGGCTGACATGGGCCTGCTGGACGACGACCTGTGCGAACAGGACGTTGCTGCTCATGGCGGGAGCGAGGGCGATGGGCAGTCTGGCCCAGAGAGCCATCAGGAGTGTGCCGGCGACTGCGCCGGCGATGGTCGTCATGACCATGTCATGGCGGTCCAGACCCGCTGCCGAAAGGATGGCGGGATTGACGGCCACGATATAGGCCATGGCCCCGAAAACCGTCAGTCCGGCAATGATCTCACGTGGGATCGTTGAACCGCGGGCCGTGATATGAAACCAGCGGTCGAGTCTGGGTAGTAGCAAGCGGACGCTCCGGGGGCAGGTAATGGCTGGGCCAAGCTATAGTCAAAAAAGCCGTTCCTGCCACGGGCCGGATCATATCTTTTCATTTCGGATTCGATTTTTTTCGGTTCTGGAGGGTTCGAAGAGCTCTCTGGTTTTTTTTGCTGTTGAAGAGTGGCTCGCTCGATTGAACGAGCTTGGTGATCTGCTCGCGTGTCGAGTATGTCTTTGCCGACTAGAAATCATAGACGGAATTGGTCGTCCAAACTGTCGGTATCACCCGGGCCAGCATGTATATTTTACAACATGCGCCGCCTCATCATGTTTGCGCTGTTCCGGAAGAGTGTCGCTTCAGGGCTGAGGGGGACGCAGCGGCATGAGGCTTCGTGGGATCAGGCCAGGGAAGGCCTGCGCGAGGCGTTCGGCGTCGTCGGGGGCAAGCATCGCAATGGCACAGCCCAGCGCGCTGGCGTCTGGCGCTGGCAGCCGGTCGATCCCCCGCAAAAGATCGGCAAGACCATGACCTTCCGCCGTCAGCACCATGAATGATGTCATCCGCGTGTAGAGTGCCGTAGTGGCGTCGATTTTGGTCAGAGCATGGTCGGGAATGGCAATCCGGATTTCTGCGCCACTGATGGGCGACAGGACCTTATTTTCTGCGATCATGACATGAAGCGGCACCATCGGCAGAAGCGTGGGCGAACCGGGAAGGGAAAGGTAGCGCCCGGGGAGTGGGTTCTCCGTGAAGAGGCAAGCGTTCCAGACATCTCCATCCGATACTTCGAGTGCCATGATCAGGGGGTTGTAACGGCCGAAATTCATTTCTCCCGCCCCGACAGACACGAGAGATCCCGTCTGCATGTCCTTCATCAGCTGCTTCGTCTGGCCGAGTGTGCAGAAACGGAACTGCGGAGGGGGCTGGCGGGATGATGGCGTGGAAAATTGTGCCGGTGTTAGGCCGAGATCCTGCAAAACGGACCGATCTGCATGAGTAACGGTGGCCTTGAGGTGCCAGTAAAGATCCGTCAGAGACGCCTGTACGACGGAAGAGGCAATTCGGCGGCTTTCCGGCAGCCAGCGGCTCGCGCCTGTATATTCGGCGTCGTTGCGGTCGAAATTCTGCCAGGCTTTGTCCGGCGTGGTGCTGGAGTTGCGCCGCAGGAAGCTTTCATGATCGCCAGCGGCGAAATGAAGGATACGGCTGTCGGCCCAGGTTGTACTTTTCTCAAGTGCTGAAAACGGATCGGGCAGATTGTTGCCGATTTGGCGGGGCTGAACGAGGTGCCGAACGATGCGATGATCAGGCAGGCTCAGCAGGCCGTGCCGTGTGAAGGTTTCAACCGGAGAGAAGGGGGATGGAACCGTGCAGCCTGACGAGCCAAACAGGCACCAGTTTATCGGAAGCATGGTGGCAGATGTGGCGGCAGTGAACTCGGCGACGGAACTGGCGGTTTCAAAATGCAGATATTCATCCGCCGCCAGGATCATCATCCAGTCGAATTCGTTTTTGCCCTGCTCCAGAGCCATTGCGTGGAAGCGGGTCTGACGGTCCAGCCGTTCGGTCAGGGTTGTATCGGAAGAATGGACGCGGATGTCGTAGAGTGTGGCCGCGTTAGACAAAATCGCGGCTGTTCCGTCAGTCGAATTGTCGTCACAGACGATCAGTGTTGAAAATCCGATGGTCGCATGATGTGCGAGCCACCATCCGATCGTGTCGACTTCATTGTGAACGAACAGGATGGCAGCGCTTTTCGACATAAGGCAGGGATCAGTCCATCTTCAGGGCAGCGAGGAAGGCGCTCTGGGGGATTTCGACTTTACCGAATTGGCGCATGCGCTTTTTGCCTTCCTTCTGCTTATCCAGAAGTTTGCGCTTGCGGGAAATGTCGCCACCATAACATTTGGCCGTCACATCCTTGGACAACGCGCCAATCGTCTCACGGGCGATGACTTTGGAGCCGATGGCGGCCTGAATGGCGATTTTGAAGAGCTGCTTGGGGATCAGATCCTTGAGCTTGGCGCAGATCGATCGGCCACGCTGCTCAGCGACTGTGCGGTGCGAGATGAAGGACAAGGCATCGACCGGCTCGTGGTTCACGAGGATGGAAATGCGGACGAGATCACTCTCTTCGTAGCCATCCATCTGGTAGTCGAACGAGGCATAGCCGCGGCTGATGGATTTGAGGCGATCGTAGAAATCGAACACCACTTCGTTCAGCGGCAGACGGTAGACGGCCATGGCGCGGTTGCCGACATAGGTCAGATCAACCTGGATGCCACGGCGCTCTGAGCACAGCGTCAGGACCGGGCCGAGATACTCGTCCTGTACCATGATGGTGGCTTTGATCCATGGCTCATCAATGGTTTCGATCTTGCTCAGTTCCGGCATGTCGGCCGGGTTGTGAAGATCTTCGACCGTGCCATCCGTCATATGCATCTTGTAGACTACGGACGGGGCTGTTGCGATCAGGTCCAGATTAAATTCGCGCGAGAGGCGTTCCTGGATGATCTCCAGATGAAGCAGGCCGAGGAAGCCGCAGCGAAAGCCGAAGCCCAGAGCAGCCGATGTCTCGGCTTCAAAATGGAATGACGCATCGTTCAGGCGCAGCTTCGCAAGACTGTCGCGTAGCTTTTCGAAATCGTCGGCGTCAATCGGGAACAGGCCACACCACACCACGGGAATGGACGGCTTGAAGCCCGGCAGAGCTTTTTCGGCTGGTCGACGGTCAAGGGTGACAGTGTCGCCGACATTGCAGTCCGCAACGGTCTTGATGGCGGCGTTAATGTAGCCCATTTCGCCCGGACCGAGGCTCTCGACCGATTGCATCTTGGGCAGGAACACGCCGACCTGATCGACATGATAGGTCGCGCCGGTCTGCATCATGCGGATGCGGTCACCACGTTTGAGGCGGCCATCTTTGATGCGGACGAGAATGATGACGCCAAGATAGGCATCGTACCAACTGTCGACCAGCAGGGCCTGAAGGGGGGCTTCGGCATCGCCCGTAGGGGCAGGAAGGCGCTGGACAAGGGCTTCGAGCACGCCTTCGATATTGATACCGGTCTTGGCGCTGATTTCGACGGCATCATCGGCAGGAATGCCAACTACGTCTTCGATCTGGGCGCGGACGCGCTCGGGCTCAGCAGCCGGAAGGTCGATCTTGTTCAGGACCGGGACGATTTCATGGTTGGCGTCGAGGGCCTGATAGACGTTCGCCAGCGTCTGGGCTTCCACGCCCTGAGAGGCATCGACCACCAGAAGCGAGCCTTCACAGGCAGCGAGCGAGCGGCTGACTTCGTAGGCGAAGTCGACATGGCCCGGCGTGTCCATGAGATTCAGCGTGTAAACCTTGCCGTCCTTGGCCGGATAGGTCAGGCGCACAGTCTGCGCCTTGATGGTGATCCCGCGCTCCTGCTCGAGTTCCATCGAATCGAGAATCTGATTTTTCATCTCGCGCGCGGTCAGGGCGCCACAGGCCTGAATCAGGCGATCGGCCAGCGTCGATTTGCCGTGATCGATATGAGCGATGATCGAGAAATTGCGGATAAGGGAGAGCGGGGTATCGGTCATGGCTGCTACATA
>Ga0157362_1000406_pt1 | contig 14494 bp, 8 predicted proteins | sample AttlaeALBM3_FD_111480 | JGI IMG/M metagenome (GOLD analysis project Ga0157362, IMG submission 111480) | Fungus gardens microbial communities from leaf cutter ant in Ribeirão Preto, State of São Paulo, Brazil - Atta laevigata ALBM3 | ecosystem: Host-associated > Fungi > Mycelium > Unclassified ... | reverse complement strand
GTTATGTAGTACCTGATATAGTACTGCTAAATTTATATATAAGTTAAAAACCATTAGGATTGTAAAATAGAAAATATTTTCTTATGACCACACGTGGTTTATTTATTTACTTGTACAAAAACTGCAAATTTTGACAGAATTTTGAAAAAATACGGTGATATTTTCAACATGGAAGTAGCTCCAATGGGCAATTTGCCGTAAGTATAAATATATTTTTGTTTTATATGATTTTGGAAAATATCTTGAATATTTTGAAAGAAACAAAAACGTTAATTTTATCAATATTATTTTACTAATATCTTTTTCCTTTTACAATAATTCATAAAGGATCTTATCTAATCTGTTTATATCAGAATACAATATAAAAGAAATAATTAAATAATAATTATTTACGGAAAGTTGCAGCAAAGATTTATGGTCTATCATATCCGGTACAACATGCTGTTGTGCTAAAGAAACTGTCGAAGAAGAAATAAAGAATGCCACTGTTTTACTCAAAGAAGGTCTTCAATTTTTTAAACCATATACAGATGCATCATTGCAAAACATTTCTAAAAGAGATCCACCCCCTTTACAGCAAATGTATGATTTAATTAATAAACTTGCTCCACTCCTTGTAAGTATATTGTTTTATATTTGCATAATATAAACTGTTTTATAAATTTTATATATCACAACTTAATTTTAATATCTATATCATATTTTTAATTTATTCAAGAACTTGGATGCTACAATTACCTGGGATCTGGTATGCAATTTCGTGTCGTACGAATATAGAAATTGCGCAGAGACCTTTGCATCGCAACTCTCGGATCTTACTTCTATAAGAGCATTAATCGATGATATTTGGAATTTTTATTACTCGGAAAGAGTGACTTTGATAAAATGCCTTAAACTTATGATTGAATATAAAGATAATAAAAGGCATCCTCATCACAAAGAATTTAGAAAGTTTCTTAATGAGATTTTGGTAGGAAATCTGCTTGAATCTATACGAAAACAAATAGAAGCATTGAAGTTTGTGAATTCTCCTACACGGTCGCAATTCTGTACAGAAGATCATTTACATCAATTATATAATAGTACTTTAATTGAAATGCGCGAGCTACTTCATATATTGACTGTGATTGTACATGATGTACATATTCCTAGTTATGAATTTGCCAAGTTTTATGGTAGCATTGGGGTAAGAGATTTGTATTTAAATTTTTCATATTTTTCATATTTTTGAGAACGTTAGAAATTTTGTATAAATAATAAACATTTTTTAGGGAGAACCTAGACGATTAGTCAGTACAAAAAGTCATGAAGATAAAGAAGCTATCACTAAAAAGATTGAAGAGATACAGTACAGTCAAATAGCACTATTACTTGTAACATTGGATGTAGACAAACAGTAAGTTATTGTCATATAGTTATTTTATGTTATATATTAAAATTTTTATTGTAATAATTTTATTTGTATACGTTTTATTTTATTTTTGTGTCTTTTTTAGTACTGGTATGGATGACTGGATAAATGATGTCAGAAGTAATATGCAAGACATTTTTGAACATAAATGTGTTCGTGAAAGTTCACCACAAGATGGACCATTACTTTTATCATGGATGCTAGCAAATTATGCGATTGATCCAGACAATATAGACACATTAATTCGTTTCAGACCGTTTGGCATCAAAGCCATACAACTTGACGTATTTAAGTATCTGCGAGATTTGATAAACTGTGAAATGTTTCAAGAAGAGACCCATTATGCCGAAGTCGTGCGAAGCAGCGTTTACAATCTTTTATCCTTAATGTGCGTCTTTATGGATGAAGATCGATTAAGTGCTTTAAATGGTATTTTCGATGCCCTGGCTGCCATAGTAAAGTTTCCAGAATGCTCAACTAGATTCTGGGCTGAACAAGGTGACGGTTTATGGTCGATTTATAAAGTTGCCAAAGAACTATATCCTTATAAATTTGAACCGTTAACCAAGATAGCTATTGGTCTAGCATCCACAATAATTACGAGTGCCAAAAAGGTAACATATAATTATACATATTGAATTTGTTTCATCAAATATTTAATGTCATACACGAAATCAATTATTCTTTATTTAGATTGCGTCGGAGTTGAATAATCTACAATCTCTAAAAATAGAGGTTTCTCGCCAAAGAGATTGTAGTAAACCATTGCAGCCATACAAAGCGGATTGTATAATTCAAGAGAACTCATTTACTATAGCTAGCAACTGCGTGCGCGAGAAAATTAACGTGTTATCTGATGAGAAAGAAGTAGTATTGTTTCATACAAAGGCGAATTATTGGAATGCTTTGCATCATAAAATGGAACAGTTATTTTCTCAAGCAAGTCGTGGAATTACACATATCACGGTGAATGGAGATAATTTACCGGAAAATGTTCGTCTAGGCCTAAAATTGTTGGAAGCATTATTGGCTAAAGATATTGAGATACCATCGAGCATGGTTATTCCTACAGAATTAACTTTTGAAATTATTAATCGATTCTCATATCCAGCACTACCAACGAATCTATATAAAATCATTGCTGTATGCATCAGCATTTCATCAAAATTGGTTTTGAGATACCCCGAAGATATTCTTTCGCGAACGCGATCCGGTGTTTATCCAAAATTTAATAATTGGAATCAGAAACCGTTATACTTTGCGGAAGCGATTTCCTTCGATGGTGGTCTCATCGCGTCGTGGCTATCAGGAATAGAAACCATCGAACATACGTATCCCATTCTGTGCGCATTTCTAGACACATTGTACAATTATCTAATCGCGAAGCACAGTAAAGAAGCTATGTACACTATTGAAATACCGGGCATGGTATTTCTGCTGCAAGCTGTATTACCCAAGCTGGACTCGTGGTATTTTGAATCAAACGCAGAAAGAATTGATTTATGGCTGAAGAGTATGTTTTGTATTCATCGAGCCTTGGATTCAACTTTACCTAAAGATGATATTCGCAACGAATTACAACTTGTTGTAGTATACAGTCTGCTTTATTTAGAACCGCGTCACGCACTGCTGAAATTACTTCGAACAGGCGAGCGCACGTTGCACAATAAAATGATTTCGGAGACAAATTGGATCAATGGAAAAGGATTCAAGACTATCAAAAGTGTAGAACTAGCTCTGTCGATAGTCAATCGATTATTAATGTTCAGAAAATCTCTGGGTCTAGAACTTGGTGACAGATCGCCTCTCGAAATTGCTTTGTACTCCTCTCCGAGAGTACCTAACGGACTTCTTATAGTACCAACAATTGTTAATTATCTGTATGTTTGGTTTAGTCCTTCGTTGCAGAAAATGGCTGTAAGATTACTGAAGAAATTTGCGGAGGAATTTTCTATGTCTTTGCTCGTTTGCATGGGAATGGACGGAACATCTATAAGAGAAACATTCGCATTTCGATTAACTCTACCAACATGCGCGATTGAAGTTAAAGTCGCTATTTTAGAATTGGTTGCCGTATGTCTGGAGAAACAACCTGGCTTGACGGAAGCTCTCTTCAACATCATGCATCAAGCAGAATGCAAGAGAATCTTCCCACGTCCAGCCGACGAATTTCTTACTGAAGGTTGTAGTCAATTCCTGGATTCATATTTAGAACGAATGTACAAGGAAGACGATATTGTGTGTGATAAATTGTACGACAGCACAATGACAGTATTGCGCGCCATGTGGTATCATAGAAATGAAATCCTTGTCAATTTCTTTCGGAAGCGAGAGAAATTCTGGAGCCATCTATTCGCGCCGCTTTTTAAAACTTTAGTGGCGGGTGCGAAGGGCTATTCTCAATTGTTAGATGTAATTACATTGGAATTATACAAAAGTCCATTATTAGAAAATAATTTTTCAAAAAGTTTAAAGGAACTATTGGACAAATCTAAGGATCATTGGAAAAAATTAGCTATGTATGTTCTCGATGTTCCTGCAAACAATGAAAACGAGAAGGAACAGCATACAAAGCAAGATAAACTCATAGAACCATTGTACGAAATTAATTTAGAGTCTTGGTATCACTTTATTGTTATGCTCACCGATGATCGAACGGCGAAAAATTATCCGATTAATGTAACACAGGCACATCTGCTAACTCAGTTGGCCTTGGATTCTCTATTGGAGCGAGTGAAGGAACCTAATGATTCCAGTAGTGGCAAGATTCCGATGTTATTGGCTTCTTTATCTCTGAGATGTATTACTTCTTGGAAACAGATGTGTGTCGGTGATTCGAGGATTTTTAAAACCAGACTATCGCAGCTGACACAAGAAATAGCGCAAACTTATCGCGGTTTTGGAAAGGCTCTACGACAGACAATGATATCGTTACTTCTTGGATGCGTGCAACTGGTCAAAAGTACTTTAGCCGAAGATTCGGCAAGTCTGGAATATCTTTTAGCACATTCTTGCACGATCGCTATTTATGAACTAGAGGAATTGAAGAAAGCTGCCCTTCAATTAGAACATCGAAAACAACAATTTTCTGTCACTCTTACAACTGATGAGAAAAATACACAGAAAAAAGCTGATTGTTACAGCGCGGAGACACTTCGTGGTATACGAGAGAGTCTACCGGCGATGTTAGCTATCAGCATGGTGACGCAATTGTTACGATCATATGTTGAACGGAATGCAAATTTCAAGCATCGTCTAAAAGCTAGTTGTGTGCAGCTTCGTCAGATGATACCTGAATTGATGGTATGTGTCGGTTATACTCTTCAGAAATATCCATATCTGAAGTTTAGTACAGCGGCTCTAAGTTTGTTAGGTGTTATATCACGTTCACCATATTGTCCATATCCTATTAATGATAATGACATCGCGAAACTCTGGCTGAGCTTGATTCCACCAGCAGATATCTCCAATAGTATGCTCGACTCATTATATGATGATTCGGTAAATGGTCAGTGGCGTTGCCAAGATTGGTGGCCATTATACACACTGGGTTTGGAATTTCTGATAGGCCTGGTCAGCAGCGAGACGCACATGATGTTTGTCAATCATATAGTTGTTTTCTTAAATTCTCATGAACATCAATTAATGGTGGTATCCACATTATTGAGACACACTGCCGATCTGCTAGCCGCCGATCTAATTCAATCACTGGTCGCTCTTATACATGCTACAGCCACGCAAATATACATTTGGAATGCAATTCAACCAAGTGTTCGCGAAACTCTTATTAAATGTATGTATTTGGCGTACGATAGTACAGTAAACCTGCTGCTGAGACCGCGGATACTTAAATTTATCATTGACGGTATCAGCGTGGAGAGTGCCGAAGAGCTCGAGTCTTGCGACAGTCGGTTACCCAGTGGTGAACTGAAACTGCTGGTGAACAAATTGATTGTCATAAATACAACCTGCGCGTTAAGCTTCGTCCATTTCTCGCCCAAGTTGAATACTCTGGTGGATACGATATATACTCAGGATTACTGGTACACGCCAATGGCCGAGATGAACTTTGGACCTCCGCAAATGAGCATAAGTTCCGGTCCGCGGCTTACTTATGGTACAATAATCAGCTCGACACAGCTGTTTACCCAAGCTCTTCATTCTCGTTCGCAGCCCGTTGCTGCTTCATTACCCGCGTCTTCAACATCGCAACCTGGACGCGAAGACAAAACAGATTCTGCGAAGAAAGAATGGGAACGTGCCGCACCAGAAAATCTTCGTCGCATGCATACGAGTAAGGATTTACGACGAATAATTCACGCGGCCTCTGGTTCAACTTCCAGAACGTCTAACATTGGCAGAGAATTCCTAGGATACGTCAGTGGTCTAGATGTCACGGTACCATTACTTAGCAGTCCTAGACTCGTGCGTCGACCGTATGATCCACTGATATGTGAAAACACTATTCTTTCAAGAGCAACTGCTTTGGCAACTGGTAGACATGTCACGAAAAGTAGTAGCAGTGGAGCTGCTGGAGCTCCGGGTAACGGTAGCCCAATTGTAGCAAGAAATCACAGATTTAGTGATCCATGGTTTGAATCCATGGATGAGAACAATACACGATTAGCATTGGAAATCAATCTTATCCTGATATTGTCACAGGCTCTGGAAGGAGTAAAAAGTCCCAGGCTCGCTTTGCGAGATCGTCAGCTCATAGCACGGGAGACTGCTACCGAACTAGGAGTTTTCTTCGATTTTCTCGAACACCGCGGTACTCCCGATATCTGGCAAGTAAAAGGTTCTCTCATAGATGCGGATACAAGAAGTTCCAGGACGATTCAAGATACGAGTGATCCGACGCAAATAAATTTACCAGCGAGACTTCAAAAGAACAGTACTATTGACAAAGCACCGGTGTGCTCGCCCGACCACGAAAATTTTTCAATGGAGATGAACCGAACTGAAACACAAGAGAAAAGACTTGACGATAGTGTCCTCACTACTGGCGTTTTCAAAACGAATGTCAGCAGTGTACAATTCTTACCATTAATGGGAAAATTACTTAAGACAGTTGTTGAGTCATTGGACTCGACACAATTTCGATAAACAGTATTTTTCAAAAAACATAGTTCTTGATATATATAACTCATTCTCAAATGATATATGAATTCAGAATTTGAAAACTAAATCTACTAGAATGATGAATATAAATGAATATTATAAATAAATATCAAGAGCTACGTTTTTAAATATTAAAAGCTATCATTTTTTTACATGACTGTAAGTAAAGACATAATTAATGTATAATAGAGCACTTAGCGTGTATGTTATTTTGTAAAAGATTTAAAAAATATTTGCAAATGTGTTAATTGATAACGTCGTAATAAACATATTAACTTTTTTCATACATCGTGTATTATATATTATAAATATATAGGAACATTCGATAAGGAGTAAAGAGGCCAACAGGAATCTAAAGAATATAATATTCAACGTTTCTAATTTAGCCTGTACTTTTTTATATCAACACTATTTATAAATGATAAAACATAATATAATGCGTATTCAGTAAATTAGAAATATTTTGTGTTTCTTAAATAGATTGCTAGGAAAACGTGAAAATACAAACTATATAATTTTATACACAGCCAACTACTTAACGAGGGAAACGAATTAGGATTGCTATTAATGCGTATTCTTTACATTAAAATAATAATGACCATGTTTCTATTAACTTTCAGTTTAACTTTATCATTCAACATTTACCAGATTTCGTTTTTTATTGAACTAATAAATCATATTGTGAAATTCCGCACGATACTTTTTACAAATTTATTGCCGATCCGAAGAATTTGTCTTCGATAAATTGAATCATGATCAATTACATATTAACTATGCAATACAATGATTTATCCATGAAAATTTACAATCGCAGTACATAATACTATTTCACTTCTCTGTCGAATACTGGCGCTCCAGTCTCCCAACAAAGTCTCTTTTGAAATGCATCCTTCTTTTTGTATGGAATATCTCTAAGTTCATAAACAGATAGAAGAAAAATAGAGAAAGCTACAATGACCCTCGCTCGTTTTGCCGCGTTTATTTTCAATTTGTATCTTTAACCTTACATACAATATATGCTCTAATCTTTCATGCAAAAACGCGTCCTTCCATCTTTCATACCACTATACAACAGCGCACACTTGCGCCAAGATTAATAATTATATTACGCGCGATACAGTATAAAAATATAATCCTTGATATTAACGAATATTATGCGTTACGACAATAGCGATGGTGCAAGTGCCGAATTAGGCACTCCGCGCAAGGACATTCGTCGCCTTTCAGGATGAACACCTGAAGGTCGGGTTAGACGCTAAGGGGGCAGATGAGGTAAAATGTTCTCGGGCGAGGGTGTGTCATGAGAATCATTGCTTCTGGATGATGTTACTCGTTGATGATAGTAATTATTCGGGACAACAGTGGCGGCAATAGTAGCAGCAGGAACGGTAGAACTAGTGGTAACTGTATTTGTCGAGCCAAGACTTGTGACCATTGCTGTGGATGTAGTGGCTGTGGTGGTATTTATCGTTATTGTTGTAATGACTGAAGAGGTAGGTTGACTTCGGGACGCTAGACCACTCCACACTAGGGGATTTACACAACCCGAGTCAGACGAAGGACAGTCTGGATGACGAGTCGATGGTGAACAATATGTCGGTGTGGTTAAAGCGCTGGAATTACATATTGAGGATATGGTAGTCACTGCTGACGTTATTAAGGGCGGTGGTGGCGGAGGCGGTGGTGGTGGCGGTGGTGTTGGACCATTAACATCTGCCAATGGATCAATTACGTTTCCATCCCAAGCATCTGTTGATTTGGACTCGTCGTTGTTGGTCACGCTAGTACTCGATCTTTGCCGCTTGGTATCACCATAGAGCAAACAATGAACATTTGGTGAGCTACTGCGATCTCGCACTCCCTCTTGCTCCTCGAGGAATCGGTCCATATAGTCCCTGCTTGCGATTTAATGGTTCTGTCATTCACGTTTGCAGTAATTGTATTAATGAAAGCAATTATATTGTAAAGTGTTAATTGGATAATGTTATTCTAGAGTGTTAAATTTAATATTTTAATAGATTGTAAGTAATATATCCATTACAAAAGTTTTCGTGTGTTAATGTAAAGATTTTAAATTGCGATAGAGAAAATACTCACGTGATACCGGGATGCAGAGCATATTTTTTCTTTTCTAATCGCGCTTTGTATGTAAATATGTCATGGCGCTCCGTTTTCTTCCACAAATAATAAAATTGTACTAACTCTCCGACCGATCTGGTTCTCACCTGAAGAAAGGAATGTTTCATTATAAAGTTTACTGTCAAGTTTGAATCATCATAATACAGCAACAACTTGTACGTATTAAATTAATTGTATAATATAATTATTGTATAATATAAATTTATGCATTTTAATTTCATTGGAAAAAAATTTCTGCAATAATACTTTTATCGTACAATGTACTTGTACTGTACAATGGTAATGCTTTTTATATAGTTGTGAAAAAATTAAATGATAATAATATTAGCAATGCAAAATTAAACCTCAGTATTTTTAATTATAATTTTTAAATAAATTGGAACCATTCTATTCTCAACGTTCACTTCAATCTTTAATAATGTAAGACTTAAGGTTTAATTCTACACACATACCGCATACCTTATTTTTTTGTATAAGATGAAAATCCTTTCCATAAGTCCGCAATCCAGATTCAAAATTATGACATTCCTCTTCTGACCAAAGACTCACTGCATCCGTAGGAGGAAGTACATTCATTCGTCGTCTTCGTAATGCTTCTTCAAGGTTGTAGCCACATTGTAGTAGGAGATACAAAGCTTGCTCGTCATCTCTAATATGTGATCCAGCCGGCAATGAGCCGCCCTTTACCGCTGGAAGTTGCGCGCGTTCTAGGAACTCTTCTGTATCTTCCTCGGATATATGGCTGGGATCCCATAACATTTTATCTTCATTCTCATATGGCAACGCATCGTCGTAACGACACAAACCTTCTGGTATCGCTGCTTGGTAATCAGTACCAACCATGATTGTTTTCTTCCATTCCTCCTCGTCTGGACTGTAGTCACAATCGTCTTCTTCTTCTTCACTCTGCGGTCTTGAAACACTCCGTAACAATCTCGAACTGCCACTGCCTATTCCCGCACTGACTATCCTATCTTCTGAGCCATCGATTGCGCCACTGGCATTACCTTCTTCGATAGTGCTATCAGTAGCACTAGCTCCCCCTAAATTAACTATAACACTGCACTCAACAGCATTAGCACTTCCCGTTGTAGGTGACGCTCTATTTTTCTTCCTGCTTCCAGTTCGAGTACCCGAGCAATCTTCGGCTTCGGCATCTTCATCATCGTCCTCATCGTCATCGATTCTACGTTTCCTGTTATCCCTGCTGCCAGCACCAATGCTGCTATTGCCTTTTGTCGTTGATCCCGCTAATACCGCTGTCTTATCCTTTCCCTTAACCAACATTTCTGTGTAGAATTGTTTAAGGTCTGGTTCATTACTGGTTGCATCAGCCTCGTCATCATCATCGTCGTCGTCTGCATCGTTGTCACCTTTGTCCGAGTAACGCTCCTGAGTCTCGGGATTACCACTTCCAGATGGTAGCAGCATGTGATCGGAACTGTTGGAATTCTCCGTTGAGGGATCACCGTATCCGTACATGGCAAGAAGATCTTTCAGTGGCATATCACCTTCCTTGCTCAAAGAGACAAAAATAGATCATTATTACATCGAGCGTACTTTATGGACTAAACATGGAATCTCACTACGAGAACGCACTTTGAGTCCAAAGTGTTGCGGAAACTTATCATAATTGTAATTATTTATGGGCTCGATTTTTTCATTTCTCAGGCTTGATCCTAGAATAGTCGGGATCAGAACTTTGTTACAAAGTGACAAATGTATAATATATAATGTGCAAAGTGTTAATATCAGATACAGTGGAGATATACCTTTTGCAAGTTGGACAACTCGTTGTGAGAATCCTCGCTACCTTCTAAAGCTTCTTCCTCGTCCAATGTTCGTTCGTCATCAAAATCATTTACCATCATTTCTGTTGCAGAACCCATATCATAATCTCGATCTGCCCTGTAAGGAACGCATACCATTAGAAGTGATATCGTTATGAACGCATTCCTTTGCTACGTTCATTCTTTTTCTACATCTTTCTCGGTACACAAAAAACAAAGTTACAACTTCTACAGTTAGTCGCTACGTAAGTGGATGCGCACTTACATGATTCTACAATCCCTATTCACCGAGATAGGAACATAACACACAAATGGTATATACACACATCAATGCATAGACGTAGCACCGGGAGATGTATCACCACAATTGTACATACAACTACGTTCCCCAAACAGTCTGCGTTGTGCGAGCCTTCCAAACACGGAGACAGGAGTCGGTGTGGTGGGTTTTTGACTTAACTTAGTTCGACTTCGACATTCAACGTAGGCGGGATAAAGACAGGTTTACATTCGGAACGCGGCGGGTGTCTAACCTCAATCTGACGAGTCACAGTGGTACTCACAACACAGGTGTCACAGTCTTGACACCGCGGCAATTGACATTTCACGAAACGTCACAGGATATCGGCCAGCCCGTCTCGTCGGATACTTCTCGTTCACTCTGTAAGATTACGCGAGTCTTTCCCTGCAGTCTTCGTTCGCAGGCGACAACAAACCCCGTCTCGACTCCGGACATACGAAAAGTCAGAGACACGTAAGGCACAACATTTCATCGAGCAGAAAAACACGCGACTCGCAACATCACGCAACGTATGCCACATACGGAGATCACAAGTTTACGGGCGAATCAACCGAAAGACGCACACTCTCCATTATTTGTATTCGTAACATTCATCTCCCCCCGAGCTCTGCCTCTGCGTGGTGTTCAGAAAATGGACGCAGCCGAATGCAGCCGAGAGCGTCGTTGCTTCTCGCTCCCTCTCAGTCCCTCCCACGCAAAAGAGAAACAAAGCGTCCGCGTATGTAATTTCAAATCCAACGTGATTGGCCCGCGAATGTAACAAATAACTAGATAGAGGCATTTCGGCGTCTTGAGACTTGAGAGTTAAATTTTTTTAAGAATATAGCATTGAGAATGATAGCATTTCGATAATTATAAAAGCTGTATATATTTCTATTAGCGAGGACTTTGATCAATTTTTAGTTATTAGGAGGTTGCATTGAAAGCCGTTAGTTTCTGAATCTTTCCCATGGCTCGTGAAATGATTGATTTATCGATTTCGAGCCACTTCTTGAAGTATTTGAGCACGATTTTCTTTCAATAGAGTTTGCGGTTGTTCATCTTCAAATTTTTCGATTAACTTGGCTATTCTTTGTGAACGTTACAATCATCACTTTTGAATCGTCAAAATCAATCTCTACATAATTTTCCAATGGAGCGTATTCACCGTAAGTTTCCGCAAGCTAATCGTCGAGTTTCAGCTGCACTTGTTTTCAAATCAAAGTAGTGTACAAGTATACGTCGGAAAAACAATTTATCGCGTTTCATTTTAATTCGGTAATAGAAATCAAGTACATTATGTAAACAAAGGATAGCGTTTGTTGACTTGGATTTTATTGGGAAATGTTCACACTTTCAAAATGACATAAGTAACAGATGTCTCTGATCACAGAGACTTCCTTTTCACGCATGATGTGCATGATACATTATTTATCCTTGTTTAATATTCAGTGAATAACAAGGATAAATAATGCAGCGTGTAATAATGCGCATTATGCATGAAACGGAACGCAGCCAGAATACGCAGCTAGTCATTTAAACGTAAACAGCGACTAATTTAATCGATGTTTATGTTATCAAATAATATCTGAATAATAGATTAAAGAAATGGTAATTTATTAAGTAATTATATCTGTATTATTTTATTTAACTTCATTGAATTACTAATTTTTTAATTATTATTGAATACATGAGAAGAAAGAAAAAAATGTATGTATAATTGTATGTATATAATTAGAAATTTTATTTTAGACTGTCAATTAAAGTAATCGGAACTTCATCGAAATTTGAAATTATTCTGAGGTACCTTCTTTTATTTATAATATATAGATTTATTAACGGTAATAATTAATAATAATAATGTTAATTAAAATGATATTGTTTTAATATTTTATTTATGAAATATATCGATGATTATCGTAATCGCTCATATTACATTATTATAACCACTTAAATTATCTTATGATAATTGTTTATTTTATAACATATGTATATTGGTGCGTTCCAAAACTCATTCTAGAAAGATACTTTGACTTTCACTCCACCCACTCTACCTGTCTTTTCATTACGTTCATTTGATATCTTCCACTCTATCTAATACATTTTAGCCATGACCGTAATTGCATACAAGTGACTGAAACAGCGTTTCGAATATTTGACAAGGCGTGTCCATTATACGAAAAAAAATTAGTACGAAACGTTTTGCATACGTTTTAAAGCATGCGAACGCAATAAGTGAGTGCATTCATACAAATACGCGCGTGTAAATAACTAGTGTTCCTAATATTGTAGCACAAAAATCGCAAATTTTATAAAAATGAGTAATTAAAATTTATTTGTTATTAAATTTAAATTTAAATTTATTTGTTATTAAATTTAAATTATTATTATTATCAGTTTTATTATTATGTTTTTTGCTTTTACTGCTATGATTCAATTATTGATAATAAATTTATGCAAAAAATTGTTTGAGCATTTTTGGCAAAATGCTATTCACGGCGTTATTGTGCTACTTATTACTATAGTCTGTTTATGTGTATTTTTCAATTCCAGAAGAGGAAACAATATATAAATATATATCGTTAAACCCATTACATATTATAAGGAACTTGCATAACTGATTACTTATTTAACATCTCTATAAATTGTAAGTATAAATAAACTACAGTAAATGGAGTAGAACTCTGTTTCTATCGTACTCTACATTTATGTCCATTTCTATCAATATAAGTATTAACTTTAATCTTAGTTTAATTTACATTTTATTCCTTACATTTCTTTCCTAATTCTTAGAACTAGAAAGAGATAAAAAGCAAGTTAAAGAATAAATTAACATCCATATAATATCCATTTCTACATTGGTAGTTATATGAATAAATAACACTTCTGTTACTATTATTAGTTGATATTTACTGAATATTATCGGAACTAACAAATAGTGATAGAAGAGAGAACTATACCTACCCCTGTTATTCAAACCATTTAGTTATCAGAATTATCTGCTAACATGTTTGAATAAATGGGGTCCTGTATTATTGAATTCTTTGCTTCATTTGATATGTTAATCATGTTTGATATTTTGTTTGCAAGTGAGTCAAGATGCATTATGGAAAGAAGTCTCCCAGCATGGGAACACCATCTGTGTATTCTCATGTAACCACTACTCGCAGCAGTGCAAATCTCAGATCATCAAGATCTGCTCGCAGTGTAAAAATTCCATGGTATCAAAAACCAATAGTGACGCATGCTTACATACTCGACATTCAAAGAGGTGCTATGTTCACCGCTGTATTTTCATTGGTATGCATTTAACAAAAATAATATTTGAAAATGCTTTCTTGTAATATATTTAAGTAATATAAAATAAATATTCTTACAGTGCCTAGCCTTTTTCACGATATGTACAGCCATTTTTGATATCTACTGTTTGTCACAAGCTGCACCTGGTTCTACACACTATGGATATTATATTATATCATATGAATTTGTTTATGTGGGCAATCAACATAGTAAGGCCATTTTTTATTAAAAAAAAAATTTTGTAAATATAAATTTCAAAAATTGATCAAGACATAAAATCTTATATCATTTGTTTCTTTTTCCAGTTCGAAATGCTCTGATCGTGGCTGCATTGTTCTCGATGTTGGGTGGAATAGTTATCTTTGCGACTTCTTTTATATTGATCAGAGCTCTGCGAAAAGAACATGAAAAGAAAATGATACCATGGTTGTATAGTTTTGCCATTTTCACAAT
>Ga0157362_1000405_pt1 | contig 14497 bp, 14 predicted proteins | sample AttlaeALBM3_FD_111480 | JGI IMG/M metagenome (GOLD analysis project Ga0157362, IMG submission 111480) | Fungus gardens microbial communities from leaf cutter ant in Ribeirão Preto, State of São Paulo, Brazil - Atta laevigata ALBM3 | ecosystem: Host-associated > Fungi > Mycelium > Unclassified ... | reverse complement strand
GCACCGCCCCCGCGACCCGGGCTGCCCTGACTTAAGAGGGTGTCTCACGTGGCGAGCTGGCCTACTGCGGCGCGGCCCCGCCGCCGCCCGGCCGCGTTCTCGTCGTCGCCGATACGTTCCAGTATCGGCTCCTCCTCGGCCTTGCCGGATCGACGCCGGTGCTGCGCCTCGCTACGGCCGGCCACGTGAGACACCCTCTAAGACACACCCCGGTCACCGGTTACCGTGCCGTAGTGTCCGCCGCGCCCGCCCCCGAGACTGCCGACTGGACCGCGCCGGGCGCCTTCGAGGTCTCGCCGGGCGTGCACCGCATCCCGCTGCCCATGCCCAACGAGGGCCTGCGGGCGGTCAACGTCTATGCGCTCACCGATCCGAGTGGGCCGGGGTCGGCATGTGTGCTGATCGACTCGGGCTGGGCCGTGGACGGGGCGCGCACGGCCCTCGAGAGCGCGCTGGCCACCATCGGCCACGATCTGGGCACGGTTGACCGGTTCCTGGTCACCCACGCGCACCGGGACCACTACACGCTCGGTGTGGCGCTGCGGCGCATGTTGGGCACCAAGGTGGCCATCGGCGCCGGTGAACAGCCCAACATCAGCGCGTCCGCCAACGCCGGTTCGACCAGCCAGGCGGCCCGTGTGCTGTCGGCCTGGGGCGCGCGGGCGCTGGTCGACGAGTGGTCCCGCGCCTACCCCCCGGCGGCTCGCGCGGCCCAGTCGGCGGCGTTCGAAGACCCGGACTACTGGATCGCCGAGGGCGAGCTCGCGGTCGGGTCGCGCAGCCTGCTCGCGATCCCGACGCCCGGCCACACCCGCGGGCATCTGGTGTTCCTGGACCGGCAGGCCGGAGTGCTGTTCAGCGGTGACCACGTTCTGCCCCACATCACCCCATCGATCGGCTTCGAGCCCGCCCGGGTGCCCGACCCGCTCGGGGACTTCCTGCGCTCGCTGCACCTGCTGCTGCGCTACCCGGACGTGCGCATGCTGCCCGCGCACGGCGGACCGGCCGGTTCGGTGCACCGTCGCGTGCACGAACTGATTGCCCATCACGATGTCCGGCTCGACGCCACCGAGGACGCCGTCAAGGCCGGGGCGGGCACCCCCTACGAGGCCGCCCGCCGGCTGGGCTGGACCCGACACCGTCGCCGGTTCGACGACCTGGACGTCTTCAACCGGGTGCTGGCGGTCGGGGAAACCGCGGCCCATCTGGTGGTGCTCGCCGAACGCGGCCGGGTCCGCCGCGGCATCGACGGCAACGGTGCGATCACCTACGAGCCGGTCGGGCAGTGACGGCGGAGGATGGGCGCGTGGCCACGCTGCTGATCGTGCACCACACGCCGTCACCGGCGACGGCGGAACTTTTCGACGCCGTGCTGCGGGGGGCCCGGGATCCGGAGATCGTCGGCGTGGAGGTCATCCGTCGGGCGGCGTTGGCGGCCACGGCGAGCGACGTGCTCGCCGCCGATGGGTATCTGCTGGGCACCACCGCGAACATCGGCTACATGTCCGGGGCGCTGAAGCACTTCTTCGACCAGATCTACTATCCGGTATTGGACGACACCCGGGGCCGACCGTACGGGCTGTGGGTTCACGGCAACCTCGGCACCGAGGGCGCGGTCCGCGCCATCTCCGCGATCACCGAGGGTTTGGGCTGGACGCGATCCGCGGCCGTCGTGGAGGTGAGCGGGCAACCGACGAAGGCCGACCTGGAGGCCTGCACGGAACTGGGCGGCACGCTGGCCGCCACCCTGATGGAGTGATGGAGGAGGCAGGAGTGGACTCCCACCCCCGAGCCGAGACGCTGTCCGCGGCCGTGGCTGGTCGCGACCGGGAGAAGCTGGGCTCTCAGCTGACCGACACGATCCGCCTGCGTGCCCTCCTGCCGGGCGGTCCCATCGAGCAAAACGGCCGGGAGGCCGTGCTCGCCACGTTCGATGAATGGTTCGGCGGCTGCGGCACCGTGGTGTTGGCCGACTGCGGCGGTGAGATGGTCGGCGATCGACTATTGGTTCACTACCGCCTGCTGTTCGACCCCGACGGGGAGCGCCGCACCCTTACCCAGACCTGGGTCTGCACCCTCTCCGGGAATCAGGTGGCGCGCATCGACCTGGTGTGCTCCGGGTTCCGACCCTGCTGAGATCCGCTCGGCCACCGTGCCGATCAGCCACACGCAGTAGACGATCAGCCCCACGGTGAGCAACGCGGCCGGATAGGTCCAGCCGTAGCCACGGTCATCGTTCAACGTGGCATACATCGGCCAGCCGGTGCCCGCGTTGGACAGGCCCTCGGCCACGAAAATCAGCGGCACCGCGCCGAGCAGGGCCCAACCGCCCCGCGGGAACAACCGGGTGAGGCCGAACACCGCGCTGCCGCCCGCGATCGCGGTGAACGCGTTCGCGGCGCCCCACCACAACGGGTGCCCCCAGAGGTTGAACGGCTGCCGCCCGTAGTAGGTGTAGACGTCGGTGAGCAGGCCGGGCGCCTCGAGGGCGAAGTTGATCAGCACGAACACGAACCAGAGCCCGACAAACCGCGCCCGGGTGATGCCGCGCTGCAGCGCCCGGCAGGTCAGGTACGCGAAACCGCCGATGTACCACGGATAGATCACCGGGACGAACACCGGCATGGTTCGACCCAGCAGCGTGAACGTGTGAATCGAGCCGTGCTCGGTCAGGTACACCAGCCCGAGCACGTCGACGAACGGCTCGAACAGCGACGCGGCCAGCCCACCGATCAGGCAGCACAACAGCAGCGGCCCGCCACCGGAACGGAGTTGACGCACGGCCAGCACCACGACGATCGCCAGCGGGACCGCGCCCCCGATTGTGAACACCAGCTCGGCGGCCTTCGGCATCGTGATGCCGACCGGCGGCTGCGGCATCGCCCAGATCGCTGCCATGGTTCGGGTTCTCCGTCCCCAGTCTGACTACCCGTCAGGAATGGCCGTCCACCCCGCGGAAGTCGGGTTCGCGCTTTTCCAGGAACGCCCGCACGCCCTCCTTGGCCTCCGGGGATCGGAAACACATGGCCTGCGCCACCGCCTCCGCCTCCACCGCCGCCGCGAAGGAGGTCTCGTAGGCGGTGTTGAGCTCCGCCTTGATCACCGACAGCGCGCGTCGCGGACCGGCCGCCAGCCTGCTCGCCCAGTCGGCGACGAGGGCGTCCAGCTCGGTGTCGGGCACCGCCCGGTTGATCAGCCCCAGATCCGCGGCCTCGGTGCCGGTCAGGCGCTGCCCGAAGAATGCCAGCTCCTTCGCCCTGCGCGGCCCGATCAAGCGCGGCAACAGCCACGAACCACCGCAGTCGAGCGTGATGCCGCGCTGGGCGAAGATCTCGCCGAAGACCGCATCCTCCGCCGCCAGCACCAGGTCCGCGCACAGGGCCAGGTTCGCGCCGAATCCGATCGCCGGGCCGCGCACCTTCGCGATCGTCGGGATGGGCAGCTCGTGCAGGCCCCGGCAGACCGAGGCCACCCGCCGCATGAACGTCAGCTCGTCCGGGGCGAGTGGCTCCGCCAGGTCCATGCCGGAGCAGAACGCGCCGCCGGCACCGGTCAGCACCAGCACCCGGTTGCGGTGATCGGCCGCAGCGGCGGACAGGGCCGCGTCCAACTCCGCCAGCACACCGGCGTGGATCCCGTTGCGCCGTTCCGGCCGGTTCAGGGTCAACGTCACGACGTCGTCGGCGCGCTCGGTGAGCAGGACGGGCATCTACACACCCAACGCCGCGGCCAGCCGGACGCGATGTGCGGCCGGGTCGCCGAGCAGCAACTCGTTGGCCACCGCGCGTCGGTAGTACAGGTGGGCGTCGTGCTCCCAGGTGAATCCGATGCCGCCGTACAGGTGCAGCGACTCCCTGGCGATCAGCGTGGCGGACTCCCCGCACATCGCCTTGGCCATGCTCGCCGCGGCCCGCAGGGCCCGGGCCGGGTGGGGACCCGGCTCGGCCAGGTGCTCATCGGCCGCGCGTACCGCGGCCTCGGCCGCCGACCGTGCCAGCTCGAGAGCCAGCAGCAGGTCGACCAGCCTGTGCTTGACCGCCTGGAACGACCCGATCGGGCGGTCGAACTGCACCCGTTCCTTGACGTGGGAGACCGCCGCGTCCAGGCACGTCTGTGCCACGCCCACCGATTCGACGGCGAGCATGGTCAGGCTCAGGTCGAAGCCGAGCTCGATGGCCGAGTTGGCGTCCTCCCCGTCGAGCACGAGCGCGGCCGCCGCGTCGTCGAGCGCCACCTCGGCCATGCCGCGGGTGAGATCGAGTGTGGTCATCGAGCGGCGCAGCAGACCGGGGGTTTCCCCATCGACCGCCGCGAGCACCACCGCGTCCCCCAACAGGGCCGGCACCACGAGCAGCTCGGCCTCCACGCCGTGCAGCACGAACGAGGCGCTGCCGGTCAAGCGCAGGCCGCCGCCGGCCGAGCGGGCGCGCACCCGCGGCGCCGCCGGCCCGCCGGCGCCCGCCTCAGGCCAGACCACCGTGCAGATCGGCGACCCGGTGGCAATGCGTCCCAGCAGCTCCGCCGCGACCCCGGCACCCTCGGCGGCCAACAGCACACCGGTGCCCATGCCCACGCTCGCCAGCGCGGGTACCGGCGCAAGCCGGGCACCGAGGGCCTCGACCGCCACCGCCAGGTCGGCCCAGCGGCCGCCGGCGCCGCCGAGCAGCTCGGGGATCACCAACGCCGGGAGCCCGAGCTGGTCGCTGAGCACCTCCCACAACGCGCCGTCCACTCGCGCCGGACCCGCGTCGGCGAGGCTCGTGCGCACCCCGGCGTGCCGGTCCAGGCACCGGCGCACCGCGTCGGCGTAGGCGGCACGCTCCGCCGGGGAGGAGGCCGTGAGGGTCATGGCGGGGACCCGGTCCGGGCCCGGCGTGCGGCCGGGGAGGGGCCACTGCGGGTCGGCAGGGCCACCACCGCGGTGCCCGGCATGACGTCCTCGCCGCGTTGGTTGCGCGCGAATGTGCGGACCTCGACCAGGTACTCCTCGCCGTCGACACGCTTGGCCGTGACCTCGCCGCCGAGGGTCAACACATCGGACAGGTAGACGAAGCCGCGGTACTGGGCGGTGAGTGCGCGCACCCAGCCGTCATCGCCGCACCAGTGGGTCATCAGCTGCACCTGCCAGCACTGCCGCTGGAACCCGACGTCGTACTGGAAGGCCACGCCCATCGCGTTGGCGGCGGCCTTGTTGTAGTGCACGGCGTAGATCGGCTCGGCCGCGCCGGTGACCGGGTCACGAAACGCCCAGGCCGGGTGATCGGCGTAGTCGTGCATCGAGGCCGCGTGCGCCTTCAGCCGCGGGATCGGGGTGCCGCCACCGGCGATGAAGGCCACCTCGTCGGTGAGCCCGATCGGGCCCTTGGTGAGGGTGTCCAGCGGCTGACCGACCTCGACGTCCTCCCAGTACCGCGGCCTCGCACCGCGAGGTGCCTCCGCAAGCACCCGGGCGTCGATCTCCGCCAGCTCGTCCGCGCTCCACCGGTGCGGGACGTCCACGCAGCGTTCCGAGCGCCGGTCCTTCGCACTAGCCCGCTCGAAGTTCATCACCTGCCAACGGTTCTCGGCGACCGATTCGCCGCGCTGGTTGGTGTAGTGGTTGACGATGTGGTCGGTGACCATCCGCCCGGCGAAGCTGGACGGCTTCGGGCCGGTGAAACCCTCGTAGCGGCAGCTCGCCTGGATCGTGTCGCCGCGGTAGATCGGGGCGAGCAACTCCATCTGAGTGGCGCAGTGGAACGAGCCCAGCCCGGGCCAGCCGAACTGGATGCCGGAGAAACAGCCGATCACGAACGAGGGCGGGGCCAGCGGGGCGCCCCAGGCGGACGCCCGCGCATGGTCGGGATCGGTCCACAGCGGATTGATGTCGCCGACGCCGCCCGCGAACTTGGCCACCGCTATGCGCGTGGCCTCCTCGTTGTTGATCGAGTGGTCGATGCGCAGTTGCGCCCCGACCTTCTCCTGCATCGCCGCCATCATCTCGTCGGTGATCACGGCCTCGGGCATGCGCGCCTCGGCCTCGGCGTGCTCCACGGTTGTCATCCCTCAGGCCTTCCCGGGCGCGCGCTTGTCGGTCGGCGCACCTTCGCCGACCGTGTTCGATCCTCGGCTCAGGTTTGCCGACGCCGTCCAGCCGCTGCCGGCCGGGATCCCGACCTCGGCCACGGCCTTGGCCAAACCGTCGACGGTCCAGCGCCCGTCGCCGTCCAACCGCCACCCCGAGTCCTTCTCCCACGGCCGGACCCGCTGCACCCGGGAGCCGCCGACCAGGAACACCTCACCGCTGATCTCGCACAGCGGCGAGGCCAGGTACACCACCATCGGGCTGACGTTCGCGGGGTGGAACCGGTCGAACTTGCCCTCCCGGGCCGCGAGCGCGTCGCCGAAGGCGGACTCGGTCATGCGGGTGCGCGCCTGCGGCAGGATCGCGTTCACGCGCACCCCGTAACGGGCCAGCTCCTTGGCGGCCACCTGGGTGAGTGAGGCGACACCGGCCTTCGCGGCGGCGTAGTTCGCCTGGCCGGGGTTGCCGAACACGCCGGATTCGCTGGACACGTTGATCACCGAGGCCTGGACCGGGTCGCCGCCCTTCGCCGCCTCCCGCCAATGCCGGGCCGCGGCGCGCGTGACCAGGAACGTGCCGCGCAGACTCACCCGGACCACCAAGTCCCAGTCCTCGTCGCTCAGGTTTACCAGCACTCGGTCGCGGAGGATGCCCGCGTTGTTCACCACGACATCCACCCGGCCGAATTCCTCCAGCGCGGTGTCGACGATGCGATCCGCGCCCTCCGCGTCGGCCACGTCGTCACCGTTGGCCACCGCCCGGCCGCCGGCGGCCCGGATCTGTTCGGCAACCTCCTGTGCGGGGCCGGCGGCCGCGCCGGTGCCATCGTGAGCGCCGCCGAGGTCGTTGACCACGACCGCCGCTCCCTCCTCGGCAAGGGCGAGCGCGTGTTCGCGGCCCAGCCCCCGCCCCGCCCCGGTGACCACCGCAACCCGACCCGACAGATGTCCCACTGCGCTGTTCCTCCCAGTCATCGGCACGCGCCGCCGTGCGGGCGCCGCGAGCCGTGGCTCAACCCTTCGGCAGTCCGAGCACCCGCTCGGCGATGATGTTGCGTTGAATTTCGTCCGTGCCGCCCCCGATGCGCATGCCGGGCACGCCAAGTACGAACTCCGCCCACGCGAACGTCCGCGCCTCGCCGCTGTCCGCGAGCAGCCGCGGCCCCAGGGCCAGCGCGATCAGGTCGGTGAGCGCGGTCAGGTTCGCGGTCAGCGCGAGCTTGGCCAGCGACATCTCCGGGCCCGGGGGCAGCCCGGAGCGCACCGCTTCCTCCGCGCGCCTGCGCATGGCCTTGGCCGCGGTCACCCCGCAGTACACCCGCGCGAAGGCCTGCACCACCGCGGGATCGTCGGCCCGCCCCAGCTCGTGCAGCAACGCCACCAGGGTCTCCATCCGGAACAGCCCGGTCCCGCCCGTGGCCGACCCGCCGATGGCCCCGCGCTCGAACCCGAGCATGCCCAGCGCCACCCGCCAGCCGTCGTCGACCTCACCGAGCCGATTTCCCTCGGGCACGCGCACGTCGGTCAGGAAGACCTCGTTGAAGTCGGCCGCCCCGGTCATCTGGCGCAGCGACCGCACCTCGACGCCGGGGGTCGCCATCTCGACCACGAACACGGTCAGGTTGCGATGCCGCGGACCCGGGCTGGTCCGGGTCAGCGCGACCCCGATGTCGGCGTAGTGCGCACCGGAGGTCCAAACCTTCTGCCCGTTGAGCACCCAGTCCTCGCCGTCAGGCACCGCGGTGCAGCGCACCGAGGCCAGATCGGAGCCGGCCCCCGGCTCGGAGAACAGCTGGCACCCGACCGCGTCGCCGCGGTGCAGCGCGGCCAGCCAGCGCCGGCGCAGCTCCGTCGAGCCGAACGCGGCGAGCGTGGGCGCCACCATGCCGAGGCTTACCGTCAGCGCCGCCTTCGCGGGCACGTCGTACTCACGCTCGAGGGCCAACCAGGCCCGCTCGTGCTCCCCGGACAGACCGCGCCCGCCCTCGGCGACGGGACCGGTGATCCAGCCGAACCCGGCGTCGAAGATCTTGCGCTGCCACTCGCACGCCGCGCGTTCCTCCTCCGGGGTGGCGCCGCGGAACAGGGCGAACCGCTCCGGCGATTCGTCCCGGGCCCGGCGGCGGGGTGCGGACGCGTCGAGGAAGCGACGCGCCTCGGCCCGGAAGGCCTCGACCGTCACGTCCGTCACCTGCGCTCCTAAAAGTCTAGTACTTGACCTTTGTAGCATAGACCTTTCAGTTCGCGATAGAGTTGGACCTGACAACCGCGGACCGGGACGAACTGGGAGCAGGGCATGACGCGTCCGGTCACCGCTGCGCAGGACGGCCGTGTTCCGCAGCAGACTCACGACCCCGTGGATTGGGCCCGGCACTACTGGCGCGCGCAGGCCCTGGGTCCCGGTGAGGACGCGTTCGTCGCAATGAGCTCGGTCCTGCGCTTCCACCGGCTGATGACGGTGGCGGTCGAGGAGGAGCTGAAGAAGCACCAGCTGAACCTGACCGACTACATGCTGCTGATGACTCTGCAGCTGTCGAAGACCGGCACCCGGCCGATCTCCAAGCTGGCCAAGGCCTTGCTGGTGCACGCCACCACCGCGACGTTGGCCACCGACCGGCTCGAGGCCCGCGGCCTGCTCTCGCGCAAACCTCACCCCTCGGACCGGCGCGCCACGCTGGTCGAGATCTCGGCAGAGGGCCGGGCGCTGGTGCGCCGGGCGACCGAGGCGTTGGACACCTTCGAGTTCGGCCTGAACGGGACCAGCACCGCCGATCGCGCCGAGCTGGTTGAGGTGCTGGCCCGCCTGCGGGCCGCGGCGGGCGACGACGACCGCTAGGCGCCCTCAGTCCAGATCCGCGAGCAGCTGCTCGACGACCCGATCGACCGGCGGCGGCGGCCCGGCGGCCGCACCGGTTTCGATGTTGCGGGTAACGCGCAGCGCAATCACCGCCAGCCGGAACACCGACAGCACCTGCCAGAACCGCAGGCGGTCGCCCTCGGCGTCATGACCCGTGAGCTCGGCGTAGCCGGTTAGGAAGTCCGGGACCGACCAGCCCGCGCAGAAGTGCTCGCGCCGGTAGATCGAGCAGGTGTACCAGCCCAGGTCGTCGAGCGGGTCGCCGAGCCGCGCCAGCTCCCAGTCCAGCACCGCACTGATCCGACCGTCGTGCACGAGCACGTTCGCCGGCCGGAAATCGCCGTGCACGAGCGTCGCCGGCACCGAGCCCGCGGGCAGGTGTGCCCGCAGCCAGTCCCGCGCCGGGCGCATCCGACCACCGGGGTCGAGGCCGGCCGCGTCCAGCTCGGCCTCCCAGCGGTCCAGTTCGGCCCGCGCGGGATCTGCTCCGGCGGCGGCGAGCGCACCGACGAATCCGGCCGCGGGCAGGCGGTGCAGCCGGGCCAGCGTCTCGACCATCTCGCGGGCCAGGGCGAGCCGGCCGTCCGGGCCGAGGCCCAACGGGTCGCGGTCGCGCAGAACCGCGCGATCCGCGCGTCCCGGACAGCGGCCGACCACGGCCGAGGGCCGCCCGAGCCACTCGCCCGCTTCGTCGCACCAGTACGCCCGCGGCACCGGCACCCCGGTCCCGGCGAGTGCGCGGAGCAGGCGGAACTCGTCGGACAACTGCGCGGTGACCACCACGGCATCGCGGTCCTGACGCAGGATCAGTTCGTGCCGGTCCCGGCCCGAGCCGCCGTCCCAGCACGCGTCGAAGGCCCAGATCTGCTTGGAGCTGCCGCCGGCCAGGGGCACCGGCTCGGTCACCTCCGGTGCGGCGCCCGCCGGCAGCTGCGCGGCCAGGAACGCGATCAGCCGCTGCGCAAGCTCGATCATGGCGCGCGGCCGGGCGGCAGTGCCTCGGTGTAGCGGTCGTAGCCGGGCAGGACGAGGTATTCGACGACCCCGTAGCCGATCTGCCCGTCGTGGGCCACCTCGACCAAATGGTCACTGCCGGCTTTCGCGTACCGGTAGAACTGGCCCTCATCGCGCAGGTCCCACACGTCGGACTCCGCGGTTTCCTCCCCGCGCCATTGCCCCTGGAACCAGCCGTTCCAGCCCTCGTAACCCCCACCGCGCAGATGCGCCCGCCCCGGCAGCGCACGCAGGACGAACTCCAGCTCCCGGCCGTCGGACAGCCGCAGCAGCAGGGTCCCGCCGATCAGCGTGGGCGCCGGCGCACCGGCCGCCCACCTCAGGTCGTGCTCGACCGCGACGATCGCCTCCGGCTCCGGTTCCGCGCCCCGGCGCGGGGTCAGGCCCGCGGACAGGTGCACGGCCCGACCGGCCCGCGACTCCTGCAGGTACAGGTGCAGCGCGAAGTCGGGCAGCTGCAGGGGCGCGAACAGCAACATCAGCCATTCCGGTCGCTCACCCGGCGGCATGCCAGGCGCACGGGGCAGCGGGCGGGTTCCCCAGGAATGGTCCCGCTCGGTCCACCAGCGCTCCGGGGTCAGCGTCGCCTCCAGACCGGGCGCGCGCAGCGTGCCCGCGGCGCGGCCGTGCTGGACATACCTGATCGCGTCGTAGGTGACCCGGGCCCGGCTGACCTGGAAAAAGCGGCCCTCCAGCAGCGGTTCGGTGGCGGCCTGCCACGCCACGTCGAACTCGATGCCGGACTCGTTGGGACCCAGGATCAGCCGCAGCTCCCGCAGCGGTTCGACGACCTCGATGCGCAGCGGTCCCACCGCCATCTCCGTGGTGCGCGGCAGCAGTGTCCGCGACAGGCGCAGATTGCGCTGCACCCCGTCGTGGGCCAGCACGACGAAGGCCTCCATCACGTCGGTGTTGGGGTACTTGCCCATGCCGAGCGTGAGCACCGTGTCGCCACCGACGACGTCCTGGACGCTGATCCAGTACCGCTCCCGCCAGGCCGGGTCGCTGGTCGCCACCATCGCGTGGGGCAACGAGGTCTGGTGGGTGAAGAACTCGTCGGCGCCGCTCAGCTGCATGTCAGGTGCCCCCGCGGAACGACGCGCGCAGCGCGTTCTTGTCGATCTTCTCCCCCGCCAACGTCGGCAACGGCTCCGGGGTGATCCGCCACCGGGTCGGGATCTCGAAGTAGGCCAGCCGGGCGCGCAGGAACTCCCGCAGGTCGTCCGGGTTCGGCGGTGGCTCGGCGGCGTACCGCACGACCGCGACCAGTTCCTCGCCCAGATCGTGGTGCTCGACGCCGAACACACCCGCCTCGATCAACTGAGGGTGCGTCAGAAGGGTGTTCTCCACGTGCGCGCAGGCGATGTTCTCCCCGCCCCGGATCACGATGTCCTTGGCCCGCCCGGTCAGGAACAGGTAACCGTCGGCATCGGTTCGACCCAGGTCGCCGGTGTGCAGCCAACCCTCCGCGTCGACGGCACCGTCGCCGTTGATGCCGTCCGGGCCCAGGTAGCCGAGCATTACCGTGGGCGCGCGGACGAGGATCTCGCCGGTTGAGTCCGCGCCGGGTTGGGCGAGGCGAATCTCCGCACAGGGCGTGGGCAGACCCACGGTGCCGGGCCGTTCGGTGAGCTCCGCGGCACCCGCGGACGCCACGAACCCGCCGGATTCGGTGAGGCCCCAGGTGTTGCCCAACCCGCCGCGCCCCAGCTGCGGCAGCCGCTCGACGAGGGCTGCCAGCAGCTTTGGCGGCACCGGGGCGCCCCCCATCGGGAGGGACCGCAACGAGCTCAGGTCACGGCGGGCGAAATCCGGGTGCTCGAGCAGCCGCGCGGCCATCGTGGGCACTCCGGCGAAGCTGTGCACGCCCTCGGCCTCGATCAGTTCGAGCACCTGACCGGCATCGAACCGGCCGGCGTTGAACACCAACTTCGACCCGGTCAGCAGCGCCAGCACGATGTTGCCCGCCCCGCCCACGTGGAACAGCGGGGTGCACACCAGCGTCACCGCCTGTGGGCGGGTGGGGTCCAAATCCTGCGGCAGCCGACGGGTGCGATGCATCGTGTTGTGCTGGTTGGCGATGACCGCGCGTCGGGACAGCACGACGGCCTTGGGCAGACCCGAGGAACCCGAGGTGAACAGGATCAGGGCGGGCGCGTCCTCGTCCGCACCCCGGTGGCAGGCCCGGTCGCAGCCGGCGCCGAAGTTCGGGGCCAGCTCGTCAAGATGACGCACCGTCAGGCCGGCCGGGGCCCAGTCGTGGCGGTCGGTCAGGGCCAGGACGGGCCGGGTCAGCGCCACGGCGTGGTCGAGTTCGGTGGTGTTCCACCACCGGTTGGCGAACACCGGCACGGCGCCCAGCCACCACAGCGCCCAGGTGGCCAGCACGAACTCCGGGCAGTTGTACGACAGCAGCAGCACCCGGTCCCCCGGGGCGACCCCGCGGCCGGCCAACTCCTCGGCCGCTGCCGGGATCGCGCGGTGGAACTCGCCGTGGCTGATCCGGCGCCCTGCCTGGACCAGGTACTCCCGATCCGCCCACCGTTCGGCGCCGATCAGCAGCTCGTCGAACTCCCTCGGCCGCGGGGCGAACACCAGCCCGGGGTGGCCGGCGTAGGAGGCCGGAACCGGTTGCCTGCCCCACAACGCGGCGAGGTTCATCGACCGATCCACCGTCCAGGTCGGCCCTCCCGGAATGCCGCGACGGCCTCCAGCACGTCGGTGGTGCGGTTGCTGGTTGCCTCGTGGGCGAAACCGATCTCGAGCAGTTCGTCGACCCGCGCGGCCAGACCGACGTTGAGCGTCTGCTTGGTCAGCTGCACCGCGACCGGGGGGAGCGCCGCGACCTCGGCGCCCAACTCGAACGCACGGGTGCGGACGGTGTCGGGTCCGTCGACCAGATCGCTGACCATCCCCAGCTCGTAGGCCTGACGGCCCGTCAGCGGCTCGCCCCAGAGCAGGTGTCGCTTGGCGCGCGCCAGCGGAAGGTTCACCGACCAACTGATCGCGCCGCCGTCGCCGGCCACGAGACCCAGGTGCACGTGCGGGTCGGCGATCTTCACCGTCGGCGTGGTGACGATTGCGTCGGCGAGGAGCACCAGGCTGGTCGCCACCCCGAAAGTGTGCCCGTGCAGGGCGACCACGAGCGGTTTGGGGAAGCCGGCAAACGCCCTATAGAGCGCCTTGCCGCGTTCGACGCCGGCGGCCAGGTGCCCGGGGTCGGCGTGCCCGGCCAGGATCTCCGCGAGGTCCCCGCCGGCCGAGAAGTGTTTGCCGGTCGACGTCCATACCACCGCGCGCACCTCGGTTTGCGCGCCGAGCTCATTCAGGGCCGGACCGAGCTCGTCGAGCAGCGCCTCGTCGAAGCGGTTGAGCAGCTCGGGACGGTTCAGGCGCAGCTCGGCCACGCCGCTGTTGGCGTCGATCTCGACGGCGAGCGTCCGGTGGGTCATGGCGGACAGCATGCCCGCGGGTCCCTCCCTCAATTTGGCCGGTGGTTTGAGTCCGGTCACGCGGGCACTGGTGTCACGCGCTGCGAGCGGGCCCGGCTCGCGATCGCGCCGTTCGCCTCGAGCTCGGCGATCTGTTCGGGGGTCAGCCCCCAGTCGGTCAACGCGGACCGGGTGTCCGCGCCGGGCAGGGGCGCCGGTCCGGGATGGGGCGCGGGGGTGCGGTCGAAACGTGGCGCCGGGGCGGGTTGGGGGATGCCGTCAACCTCCACGAACCCGCCTCGGGTGAGGTGGTACGGGTGGTGAGGCGCCTCGGCCGGCGAGAGCACCGGCGCTACGCAGGCGTCGAGCCCGGCGAAGACATCCACCCATTCCTGCCGGGTGCGTCCCGCGATCACCTCGGTGAACCTGGACCGCAGCAGTGGCCAACCGGCCGGGTCCAGCTGGTCGGGCAGGTCCTCATCGGCCAACCCGAGTCCGGCGAGCAGTTGGGCATAGAAGCGGCGCTCGAGCGCGCCCACGCTCAGGTACGTCCCGTCGGCACATTGGTAGGTGTCGTAGAACGGCGCGCCGCCGTCGAGCAGGTTCTCACCGCGGGCATCGCTCCAGTGGCCGGCCGCCCGCAAACCGTGCAGGTGGGCGGTGAGCAGAGCGGCGCCGTCGACCATCGCCACGTCGACCACCTGCCCGCGGCCCGAGCGCTCGCGTTCCATCAGCGCGGCCAGCACGCCGACCGCCAGCAGCAGGCCACCGCCGGCGAAGTCGCCGAGCAGGTTCGCGGGCGCGTGCGGTCTTTCCCCCGCGCGGCCCAGCGGGTCCAGTGCCCCCGACACCGCGATGTAGTTGATGTCGTGGCCGGCCTTGTCGGCCAACGGCCCGTGCTGGCCCCAGCCGGTCATCCGGGCATACACCAGCTGCGGCGCCGCCTCGAGCAGCACCTGCGGGCCGAGGCCGAGCCGCTCCATCACACCCGGCCGGAATCCCTCGATGAGGACGTCGGCACCCGCCGCGAGCCGCCGCACCAGCGCCGCCCCCGCGGGGGCCTTCAGGTCCACCGCCACCGACCGCCGGCCGCGGCCGAGGGTGTCCACCCGCGAGCCGGCGCCCAGCGCGG
>Ga0157362_1000404_pt1 | contig 14503 bp, 20 predicted proteins | sample AttlaeALBM3_FD_111480 | JGI IMG/M metagenome (GOLD analysis project Ga0157362, IMG submission 111480) | Fungus gardens microbial communities from leaf cutter ant in Ribeirão Preto, State of São Paulo, Brazil - Atta laevigata ALBM3 | ecosystem: Host-associated > Fungi > Mycelium > Unclassified ... | reverse complement strand
GTAGTGTTACCACATTGTAACATAGTCACAATACCTAGTTAGGATAAATACAGCCCAGAAAGAGAAGGGAACAGCAAGTTCTCTCTTTCTGTATTCCCTTTGTAAAATCTTACTCTGAGGAATCGGTACTCTTACTTGTCTTAGGACAACCTCAAGGATGCTACTCAAAGTCTTGTTGACATCTCTCCTCCAATATAACTTCACTGAAAACCTTAACCAGATCCTCTAGCAAGGAGCATGAAGATATCAAGTGTTAGATATAAGCTTTAAGTTGAAATGCATATTCAACTGTGAGGTTTAGAGTCTTAACATTGATTGGTTTGGAAGACTGCCTTCCACTTGTCTCTGGGCTTAATGCAGATGTTGTTGAAACCCCAACAGACATCTAGCTTGGTAAAGTACCTAGCTCCACGGAGTTGGGACATGAGTTTAGAGATCAGTGGGAGGGGGTATTTGTTCTTGACCATCATGGAGTTGAGTGCATAATAGTCCTGGACCAACCAGAGTGAGCTATCTTTCTGATAAAGAACACCAGAGCTGCCATAGGAGATTTGGAAGGGTGAATTTGTCCAGTATGCAGATTCTCCTCCAAGAAGAAGTCTAACTTCTTTTGTTCTACCAGAGACAGAGGGTAGACTTTTGATGACTTAGACTCCGAGCCTGGGATGAGCTCAATAGCATGGTCCTACTGCCTATGCTTCAGGAGAATGTCGAAGTCCTTCTTCACAAATACAGATTTGAAACCTTTAGTACAGTCAGGTAGGGTAAAAAGTCCTTTCTGCATTTCCGAGGCTCAACAGGCTTCTTCTGCAAGTTTCTGGGAGATTGTGGAGATGGCATGTAGGTCCTTTGTAATAGACTCCAGGAGGACTCTTATCATAAAGAGTCTGTCCCCTTGCTCATATTCAACTTCACATGTCTGGAAGGAGGTCTCATCCTCTTCTGAGTCTTCTGCATACTCTGGAGGGGGTCTGGATTGACAGACGTTGATGGCTCTGGCCTCCATTTTCTTCCACAATGCTTGTTCTTTTTGTATCACGTGGCATCCTTCACATCAAGGGGGGCATCAGTTCATCTGTACCTCTCCAGTTTGCCAATTGACCTCTGGGTTGTAGTCCTTGAGCCAGGTATAGCCAAGGATCATGCTCTGCTTTCCAAGGCTGGAGACAGCAAGGAGTGTCCTTTCAGAGTGGGTCTTGTAACAGAGGACTACATCTACTACTTCAGAGATTTGCCCTGCTTTGTTGGGGGAGCCATCTATGTTGTACACTGGTATGGGGCAAGAGATACTCCAGGTGCTAATTTATCTATGAAGATGCCTGTAGCTCCAGAGTCCAGAAGTGCCTTGACAGAATGCACCTCGCTGGTGTCAGTGGTGCTGATCTTGATAGGGAGGGTAATAGACATTCTATGGGCATCAAGGGTGTTGGCAGAGAGTTGTTTGGGGAGTCTCTTTTCCTATTTCGGCCTCTGAGGCAGGGCCTTCCTTTCCAGAGCAGAGGGGAGGAATATGACTATAGGTTCACAGATGTCTGTATTAACTTCTTCTACGTTCAATACAGCGAACCTATTTACTAAGGGCAACTGAGACACTTTTCGCCAGCTGTACTAAACAAAATCCTCCTCCAGGGCGAAGCAAACTTCCTCTTCCTCTACTGCATCCTTTAGAGCCATTAAATCTTCAATCAGTTCCTCCCTTTGTTCCATGGTTAACCTTTAGATGTCTAAGTAGTAGGGGCAGTCCCTCACGAGATAGTTGGCCTCTCCATACCAATAGCATCCTTGTGGAGATAAAGAGCACATTTTCCAGATTGTGTTTATGTCCATGGGTATTCCTCCAGATAGTATAGGTAGAGGGGGCCTTGGTAGAGTGAGGGGCGGAGTATCGAGAGAGTGGTTAGTTGAGAAAGAGTGGAACGTATAGGGGCTAAGGTTGTTGACTGGAGTATGGATTGAAAAGTTTTATTTGCCAACCACGCCTGGTTGATCCTCTGGGCAGCTGTGTACCAAGCTTCTGGATTGGTGTCTGCAGGCCATCTGAAGGGCATAGTGGCAATTTGGCTCTGAATGTTCAACTTGAGCCCTCAGTGGAATTTTACCACCAAGGTCTGGGGGTCTGTGTAACCGGTGTCTGAGACTAGGGTCAGGAAACTGTCTAAGTAATCATCCACTGTCTGATTTCCTTGATAATACAAAGACTCTTCCAAAGTATTGATGGCATCTGCTTCCATGTTGACCAGAAAGAACTGACTCTGGAACTGTTGTTTGAAGTCGGTCCAAGATTGAATGGGAAAAATACTGGTGTCTGCCTCCTGGTGAAAGAGGTTCTCAGACTACCTTGTAGTCTGTCTATCCTTGAAAAAGGCAAGGGTCTAAAAGATTTTCTCCTCATTGCAGCTGAACTGTTCCAGGGCCAGGCACAAATATAACATACAGGAGTTGAAGAAAGCTCGACTGGAGCTTCATTTACTGGAGAAGTTAGAGGGAAAAGAGAGTTTTGGCCTTGTTCATTGTTTAGACAGAGTGGTCTGAACCGGGAAAGGAGGGCTAACAGGAGGGGGAGACGTGGGTATTGAAGATGGAGTGACTGTCAGAGTGGGGACAGGGCCAGGCATGAGTTGGGTGAGCTGTTGTAATTGGGTAGTCAGGCCCGTGAGGGTAGTGTTGATAGCGTGTTCTGAAGTGTTCTGACATTCAGTCAACTCTTGGAGATGGTGCTGCAGGTAGCCCAAGGTGTCAGCTATGACTGGGGGGTGTCCACAGGGAGCAATATCTCTCTTGGAGCAGAGTAATCAGAGGGCTGGAGTTCGTTAGCAGAGGATGACTGGAGGACGGCTGTCCACTGAGAATTTCTGGGGCTCTGGTAATGAGATCTAATTCTGCTATAAGAGTGACTGGAGTGGAGTACTCCAGGAGATTCCTCAGTTCAATTGTAGTCTATGAAATATATTACAACTTACCTCCAGGAGATTCCTCAGAGAATTAGATGAGGCTCCCGGAGGGAATAATCTACATTATATATATTACAGTGTCCTCATGTCCCTGCTTCTGGTAACCAGGGTCTAAACAATGAAAGTGCATTAGGGGGCAACAAAGTATGCTTAGAACAATGGAGGTAAGACCAAATATTATGTAGTAATATTTGATCAGCTGCAGGGTCACTCTGGAGGACTAATACAGGCTCTGGAGTTATGTATGAGAGATCCCCTTACACAGAAGGCAAGTTTACCAAGTACAATGTGCTCACCATCATCTTCAATGCCATTAATATCAGAGTAGCTAGTTTCAGAGCTGAAATAAAGCCAACTGCTCCTTTATTAGCATTTGACAAGGAGAACTCAGTAGAGTTTCCCTTAGATTTGCTACACTATATATACAATTACTATTATGGCTATACACCTTGTCTCCTAGGGTCCTCATGTTACTTATCAGCTGACTTCTTTGTTACATTGCTGTGACTGTGACTCACTGTGTGATGGGACCATTTGTGACCACTATCACACCTTTTCATGACTCTGTGACTATCACATGATATCTCCTATGCTTTACCTTAGTAATAATCTAAAAGAAAAAAAAATTAAATAATGACTTAGTTGTTTTGCTAAGTTATGACAATTAACTACCTCTACCAGCACACTCTCCCCCTCTCTCCCCTCCCTTCACCCACTTTGTAAACCTGAAAGAACATCCTTTATCACCTCAACTACCCCAACAGTGACATTGTCACAGTTGGCTTTGGCATGCAAGTTCATTTTCTACTCTTAACCTTCTTTAACAGAGAAAAACTTCCCCACTCTCCTGACAAGCAACTCATTTGATTTGTGTGTGGTCCAGATGTTGCAGTTGATACTCAATTTGCTCAAAGAAAATTGTTGTTCAAACAAAAGTATAGATTTCATGACAATAGGATTCTTAGGTTCTGTCATATAGCATCTACCAAAGATACTGAAGCAGATATTTGGTGAGGTGATAGAAAAGCTATGTCCCTTGGTTGAGAGATGTTTCAAGAGGCAAGATGATGAATGTCATAACTTGGCAAAACAGCTAAGTCATTATTTATATTTCTTTTCTTTTTCTTTTCTTTACTATACAGGAGAGAGTGTGGGAAAGTGTCACATCACAAGTCACAGTCATATGAAATAGAATATGACAGGTCACATCACATGAATGTCACATCACAAGTCACATGATGAGTATGGGAAAAATGCACAGACCATATAGTAGTTGTAAGGGGACCTCTCACACATGACTGCAGAGTCCATATTAGTCCTCCAGAGTAACCCTGCAACTAATTAAATATTACATAGTAATATTTAAAGCTCACCCCATTGTTCTAAGCACCCTCTATTGCCCCCTGACACAGTTTCATTGTTTAGACCCTAGTTACCAAAGAATGTAGAAGCAGGGACACGAGGACACTGTAATATATATATTATAGATTATTCCCTCCAGGAGTCTCATCTAATTCTCTGAGGAATCTCCTAGAGGTAGGTTGTAACATATTCCATAGAGTATAATTTAACTGAGGAATCTCCTAGAGTACTCTGCTCTGGTCGCCTTTACAGTAGTATAAGGGAGACTGGGGCACAAGACTCCAGGAGATTCCTCAGAGAATTAGATGAGGCTCCTGGAGGGAATAATCTACATTATATATACTACAGAGTCCTCACATCCCTGCATTGGGTAACCAGGATCTGAACAATGAAAGTGCGCTAGGAGGCAATGGAGTGTTCTTGGAATGATGGGGGTAAGACCAAATATTACGTAGTAATATTGGATCAGCTACAGGGTCACTCTGGAGGACTAGTACAGGCTCTGGAGTCATGTGTTAGGGGTCCCCTTACATTTACCCCCCCTCCAAGGTTGCTGTGCCTCGAAGCAATAGTTCTGGACTTGAAAAGAGTATCAAAGTCCGTCTAGTGAATGTGTCTTGGGGCAGCTGGGTACTTTCGGTAATACTCCGTGATGAGGTCTGGCGCCTTGACATCGGAGGCCACTTCCCAAGAGTTGTGTTCTCTACTGAAGCCCCTCTACTTAATCAGGAATTGGAACCTCCTCTGGTGCCAGCAACTATCTAATACCTCTTCTACTTCCCACTCTAGTTCTCCGTCAACAACAATAGGTGGCGGCAGGGCTTGTGGCTTCCTTTCTGGTATCGGATCATCCAGAGCAGCAGACAACTTAACCATGTTGAATACTAGGTGCAACTGTCTCAATCTATGGGGCAACTTGAGTCGGTAGGCTAATGGTCCTACTTGGTGCTCAATTTCAAAGGGTCCCAGTCTGTGATGTGACAACTTTGGAGATGGACATGTCATTTTGATATCCAACGTATCTAGGTATACCCGGTCTCCTGGTTTGAATACGGGAGCCAGAGACCTTCTTCGATTGTAGTACCTCATCATGTCTTCCTGCGCCTTGTGGATTGCAGACTTGGCTTCCTCAGTGGTGGACTCCATTCTCTTTGTGAATTCATTGACCATCTCCAGGCTAGAGGGGTTCTGTCTTGGCTCAAAGCCCATGTGGGGGATTCATCCCATGTCCAGTAGGAACGGAGGTTGTTGCATCGTGGAATGAATGTGGTTGTTGTGCTGGAACTCCGTAATGGGTAGGAGGTCGTACCAGTTGTCTTGTCATTCGTTGATGAATAGGCAGAGGAACTGGTTGAGCTCTTGGTTGACGCGTTCCATTTGTCCATCCGTCTGGGGGTGCCAAGCTGTAGGGGAGGATATTCATATACCTAGTAGCCTGTACAGTTCCTTGGTGAACGAAGCTATGAATTGAGATCTGTGGTCAGAGACAACACGTTTTAGGAGGCCATGGAGTTTCCAGACATAATAGAGAAAGAGTCGGGCTGCTCCTTCCATAGTGACCGTCGTGTGTGTTGGAATGAAGTGTACTCTTTTGGAGACAGCATCCATGACTGTCATGATGGCGTTATGTCCAGAGGGCTCTGGGAGTTCGACCACAAAATCGACACTGAGTGTATCCCACCATGTGTCCGGAATGGAGAGCAGTTGAAGCTCGCCGACTAGAGAGTATCGCCAAGGTTTTGTCTAGAGGCAGAGATCGCAGGTACTTATATACTGGCCGATGTACCTAGACATCTGGGGCCACCAGTAGTTCCAGGACACTAGTTCCAATGTCTTCTAGCATCTGGGGTGCCCTGCAATCTGGGTATCATGGCAAAGGGCTATGATCTGCCTGTATAGGTCTGGACTCCAGGGTATGTATATCTTCTCTTGGAACCAGAGTAAGCCATCTATGTTCAACCACTCCGAGGAGTGTACTGCCTCGTTGGTGGAGCTCTGGAGCTCTCGTGCTACCTTAGCTATGAGTTCCTCTTGGTCTTTGTTTTGGTTCCCCTTATGGATGTCAGACAAGATCTTTTGTTCTATGCCTGTCAGTTCCATCCCTTCTAGAGCACACACCGCAAGGACTTCTGGTCGAAGGAGGACTATGTTCTTGTTGTCCAAGACTCTGTTTCCATGATCAGCTCTTCTCAACAGTACGTCCAGTTTGCCTATGGTATGCCCAGGACGGTGGTGAAGTAGGAAGTCAAACCTAGCCAGATGCAAGGACCAACGGGCTTGACAACAGTTAAGTTTCTTGGCCATCATGAAATACTCAAGGTTCTTGTGGTCAGTCCAGATCTCTACCAGATGGGTCGCTCCTTCCAGGAAGTGCCTCCACTCTTCTAACACGCAGATAATAGCCAGCATTTCCTTGTCGTGGATTTCATAGTTCCACTCCATGGAGGATAGGGATTTGCTGTAGAATGCCACAGAGTGCTATTTTCTGTCCATCGTCGACTGCTGAGATAAGACTGCTTCTGTGGCAAAGTCTGAACTATCCGCTTCGACTCAGAAAGGCTCCAAGTCCTGAGAGGACATCAATACCGGAGCAGTGGTCACCGCCATTTTGAGGTCCTTGAAGGCTGCCTGTTCTCTTCCGCTCTATGTCCAGACTGGTTTGGAGCATGTTAAGTTGAAAAGAGGTCAAGCTTTGACAGAGAAATCCCAAATAAACCTCTGGTAGAAGTTCACAAAGCCTAGGAAAGCCTGGATGTCCGTCTTGTTTTCCAGAGTAGGCCACTCTCAGACTCCCGCGACCTTGATTGGATCCATGGAAACTTTGTTCTCTGAGATGACTAGTTGCAAGTACTTGATTCGCTCCTTGCAGAACTCACATTTCTCTGGGCAGAGGAAAATTTTGTTTTCCTATAAGACCTGTAATACCCATCTGATAGCCTTCATGTGCTCTTCTTCCGTCCTAGCAAAGATCAGGATGTCATCTAGATAGACCACCATAATGCCTTCTGCTATAAGGTCTCAGAAGATATTGTTCATCATAGTTTGGAAGGTGGCTAGGCTGTTGGTCATTCCAAAGAACATTACCAAAGGTTTGAATAGGCCTCAATTGGTCCGAAAGGCCACCTTCCACTTGTCTCTGGGCTTAATGCAGACATTGTTGAAACCCCAACAGACATCCAGCTTGGTAAAGTATCTCGCTCCACAGAGTTGCGATACAAGTTCAGAGATCAGTGGGAGGGGATACTTATTCTTGACTGTCATGGAATTGAGTGCTCAGTAGTCCTGAACCAACCGGAGTGAGCTGTTCTTTTTCTTAATGAAGAATACTGGGGCTGCTATGAGTGATTTGGAAGGGCGAATCCATCTGGTACATAGGTTCTCCTCCAGGAAGGAGTCCAACTCCTTTTGTTCCACTGAAGACAGGGGATAGACCTTTGATGACTTAGGCTCCGAGCCTAGAATGAGCTCAATAGCGTGGTTCTACTACCTGTGCTCCGGGAGGACGTTGAAGTCTTCCTTTGCAAATACCGATTCGAATCCTTTAGCACAGTCGGGTAGGGTGAGAAGTCCCTTCTGTATTTCTGAGGCTCAACAGACTCCTTCCGCAAGTTTCTGGGAGATTATAGAGGTAGCACAAAGGTCCTCTGCAGCAGGCTCTGGGAGGATTCTCGTCACGAAGAGTCTGTTCCCTAGCTCGTATTCAACCTTGCAAATCCAGAGGAGGGTCTCATCTTCTTCCAAGTTTTCTACATACTCTGGAGAGGGTCTGGATTGACAGATGTTGATGGCTCTGGTCTCTATTTTCTTCTGCAATGCTTGTTCCTTTCATATCACGTGGCATCCTTCACATCGAGAGGGGCACCGGTTCATCTGCACTTCTCCAGTTTGCCAATTGACCTCTATATTATGGTCCTTGAGCCAGGTGTAGCCAAGGATCATGCTCTGCTTCCCGAGGTTAGAGACAGCAAGGAACGTCCTTTCAGAGTGGGTCTTATAATAGAGGACTACATCCACCACTTCGGAGATTTGCCCTACTTTGTTAGGGGAGCCATTCACATTGAACACTAGTATGGGGTGAGAGATGTTCTGGGTGCTAATATCCTTCGTACAGACAAAATCTTTGTCTATAAAGTTGCCCATAGCTCTGGAGTCCAAAAGCACCTTGACGGAATGCACCTCACTAGTGTCAGTGGTACCGATCTCTATAGAAAGAATAATAGACATTCTGTGGGTGTTGAGGGTGTTGGTAGAGAGTTGTCTAGGTAGTCTCTTTTCCCATTTCGGCCTCCGAGACAAGGCTTTCCTGTCTGGAGCAGAGGGGAGGGGTATGTCTATAGGTTCACGGATATCTGTAGTGACTTCTTCTACATTCAATATAGCGAACCTATTTATTAACAACGACTGGGGCACACTTTTCGCCGGTCGCACTAAACAAAATCCTTCTCCAGGGCAGAACCAACTTCCTCTTCCTTTACTGCATCCTTCAAAGCCATCAAGTCTTCAATCAATTCCTTCTGTTGCTCCATGGTTAGCTTCCGGACATCCAAGCAGTGGGGACAGTCCCTTACAAGATAGTTAGCCTCTCCACACTGATAGCACTCTTACAGAGATAGCGAGCACGTCTTCCAGACTGCGTCTACATCCATAGGTATTCCTCCAGACAGTACAGGCAGAGTGGGTCTCAGTAGAACAGAGGGCAGAGCAGACTAAGGAAGGTGGAATGTCGAGAGAGGGGTAGACTAAGGAAGGGCAGAGCGCATGAGGGCCATAGTTGTTGACCAGAGCGTGAATTGAAAAGCCTCATTAGTCAACCATACTTGGTCAACCCTCCGGGCGGCTACATACCAAGCCTCTGGATCAGTGTCTGCAGGTCGTCCGAAGGGCATGGTGGTGATTTGGCCCTGGATGTTCGACTTGAGGCCTTGACAGAACTTTACTACCAGGGTCCAGGGGTCAGTGTATCCGGTGTCAGAGACCAAGGTCAGAAAACTGTCCAAGTAGTTGTCTACTGTCTGGTTTCCTTGATAATACAAGGAGCCTTCCAGAGCGTTAACAGCATCTGCTTCTGCATTGACTGGAAAGAATTGACTCTGGAACTGTTGTTCGAAGTGGGTCCAGGATTGGATGGGAAAGATGCCGGTGTCTGCCTCCTAGCAAAAGAGGTTTTCAGATCATCTCACAGCTCATCCATCTTTGAAAAAGGCAAGGGTTTAAAGGATTTTCTTCTCGTTGCAGCTGAACTGCTTTGGGGCCAGGCATAGATATAATGTACAGGAGTTAAGGAAGGCTTGACTGAAGCTCCATTCACTGGAGAAGTCTGGGGGAAAAGGGAGTTTTGGCCTCGTCTACTGTTTAGACAGGGCAGATGGAACTGGGGAAGGAGGGCTGACAGGAGAGGGAGATATGGATATTAGAGGTGGAGCAACTGTTGGAGTGGGAGTGGGGCTGGTCATGAGTTGAGTGAGTTGTTGTAGTTGGGCTGTCAGGCCTGTGAGGGTAGCATTAATAGTGTGTTCCGAAACATTCTGACGTTTGGTCAACTCTTGGAGATAGTGCTGTAGGTAGCCCAAGGCATCGGCGACAGCTGGGGGGGTGTCTGCAGGGAGCGACATCTCTCTTGGAGCAGAGTGATCAGAGGACCAGAGTTTGTTAGCAGAGGGCAACCAGAGGGTGGCTGTCCACTGAGAATTTCCAGGGCTCTGACAATGAGATCTAATTCTGCTGTAAGGGTAACTAGGGCACAAGACTCCAGGAGATTCCTCAGAGAATTAGATGAGGCTCCTGGAGGGAATAATATATACTACAGAGTCCTTGCATCCCTGTATTGGGTAACTAGGGTCTGAACAATGAAAGTGTGCTAGGAGGCAATGGAGTGTTCTTGGAATGATGAGAGTAAGACCAAATATTACGTAGTAATATTGGATCAGCTACAGGGTCACTCTGGAGGACTAGTACAGGCTCTGGAGTCGCGTGTTAGGGGTCCTCTTACAAGTAGTTGTATAAGTAGTGTAGAAAATCCAATAGAAACTCCATTGAGTTCTCTTTGTCAATTGCTGAACAAAGAGCAGTTGGCTTTATTCCAGCTTGGAGTTTAGCTTTCTTACAAAAGGTAGGTTGTTTGTTGGGAGAATAGAGGAGTTTTTCTCTGTGAAAAGATGAGCAAAGAGTAGGCAAAAAGGATGGAGGACTCACATGCCAAAGTAGACAATGTCACTGTCACTGTTAGGGTCATTGTGATAGTAGAAGATGTTCTCAAGGGAGGGGAATGAGAGAGAGAGAGAGAGAAAAGCATACTTGATGATGATGCCATGGTAAAGGTAGTCAATAGCATCAACAACAGAGCAGATGACAATGATGGCATCTTGCTCTATAAACAAGGACAAAGTCAAAGAGCTCTCCACCAGTGGTGAGTTCACAAATGGGTCAGTATTTTGCACAAGACTCAAAGCCTTGAGAAACATCTCTGTCCAGACTTTCCCTTTAAGACTGGAAGTACAATTTATTGTTGACAAGGCTGTCACTGTCCAATCAATGAAAAAGGACAGTGTCCCCAGGGGAAAGGATAATGGGTGCCAAAGTACCTGCCCTGCCTGGGACACTCCCTTGCCATAGACCCAGGGCTCAGAGAATTGGGATAATACCCTCCTTTGCCAAATGTGTCTAAGCCAGATAATTGGACCCACAATGATGACCTCAGTTTAATGGCAAGGACCACAAACAGAAATTGAGGGAGCTCAGTAGGCCTATTCTCTGAATAGAGCTGAAGATAATAGCATGCAAGATGAATGACCTAAAGACAAAGACCCAAAAATGACCAAGGACCAATGACCATAACAAATAAATCAGGATGGAAGTCCTGCCAGTATGGCATACCTGCTCCAAGTCAAGGAGAAAGGGCAACATTCCCTTTTGACCTCACCCAGGTAAGGAGCTCAGGTGGGGTTTGGAACCCGGGGAGGTTTTTAGTGGGTCAGCATAGCCAAGCCCACACTATGGGAGCGATCCCATGCTGGTTAACCAGTTTTCCTCCTACTGAAAAAAAAAAGAATAGTGCTCTGGTCTGAGGTGGTGAGAAAAAATCTCCGAAAAAGTGCCTCATGTTGCAGTGGCTGTGTTATGCGAAGGCAGACACTTCAAGGAAGGGTCATCAGGATGTAAGAGGTTTCACTAGATATCAAAGATGTGATTTATCAGACATCTTGCTTCTGGAAGACCATAGTGATGAGCATTACACTGCCAAGTATCCACTGATTGACGTAGAACCGAGGTCTTGAACAGCATTTTCTGCTTGAGACTGTGAAACCTCTCTGTTACCAACTGTCAATTGAATTGAGACGCTGGAACGGCTCGTCATCTTCAACTGGGATCAAGTTTCATCAAGCTTTGATGTAGAATACTGCACTGACGATATCAGATGTTTGACCTTGATCAGTTTTTTGGTCTGCGCGCAACCGAATAGAATATTGTCTAATAACACAAGCTGATATATATGATTGAACCATTTTCCGTACGTACAAAGTACCTCCCTTCTGCACATCCCACTCAGATGGCTGATCAGTACGGGCTAATGCCAGAAGATTATGTTTTTAACCTGGAGCTCCTGTCATATGGACGTTACAGCGAAGGTATGCAATTCCTCATTCTATATTTCTCGGAGCAACGGCCGAAGCCTTTTCAAGTCATAGTTATCACTTTGATGCTATATGATTTTATCTATCACGTCCCTCAACAGGTGAGGCTTTCCACTTGTAAGGAATCATCTACATATCTCTTCTCTCCTAGGTTCAGTACCTTCATAGGCATGTTTCTCATTCAATGGCCGACTATCTCCACTGACATGTTTGAACTCAGGAGGAAGTGGTCAAAATCACATGTCATCTATTTTTCAATCTTGATAATCAACTGGATAGGCGTGATGTTAGTGTCACCCCTTACTTTGTTGGATGAAACAACTGATCAAAATTTTCAGAATGCATACATATAGTATGAAGAAATTTTCTGACATAAATCAAATGCATATTGATAACAACTTCACCAGTTGACAATAAAACCTGGGCATCGAAATCAGTGAGACATTATCCTTAATTCAGCTTTGATATTTCCATTGACTAGGATGTCATAGTGGTACAGGTCAAATGTATTTGCTCCTTGCTCTGACCCACTCCTTTGCTAGGTGTACATTTGGAGACTCACTAGCTATCGAGTGAGTTTCATCATGACTCTCAAGGACTAGAGTATCTGATGTCAATAGCTTCCTCACAACGTTAAATTCATTGGTAGTGAAGATTCTGATGATCTTGCGCCTTCGAGCAATTTGGAACAAGGATTTAACTGGTGAGATAGCTAGGTATATGTGTCAATGGACTCGTTATATTGATTTTTTTTAAACTCTAGTCACACTAATTCTATATTTCATGACGGCAGGTATGTTTTGTAAAATTTGATTTCTGATTGATAGAGATGACTGATGGTCGAAATTAGCTGAGATCCTGGTAGGCTTTAAAGACAGTATGATACTTAACCCATCGACTGATTGTACTTTTCAGTCCGCGATGTCTGTGGTGATAGTTGATGTATACGTCGAATCAGTTTCCGGAATGCAAGTCCCTCTCCATGCTTGCTGGATAAAATCAACGCATCTTTCAGATATAGAAAACAAGCTTGGTAGTGCCTTTCAGTATGTGTCCTAGCATATTTCTCTTTGCTGACTTGCATCTATATTCTCACACAAAAAAAGAATCATCAGGGCAACAGCAACCGCAATTGAAGTTCTCTTGACATTAATCAGGTTTATCATGACATACAAAACACAGAGGGTTTGTGGTGATGGAGTGCGCAGCCGTATTTCTCACATGAAAACCTCGACCCGTTTATTGTATGTGTTTTACCGCGATGGGACCTTGTTATTCATACCGTGAGTCCAAACTGGATGTTATTGGTCTAACTGATTGTATATCGATTCAGTCTCTTGGGTAAGCCTGGACTCTAAAACTACTGGACTAGAACTCATTCTTTTCGAAGTCCTTTCAAGCATGGGAGCCGCTCTTCTCCAAAGTTTTCCTTTTTTTATTTTTGCTATCACGATCTAGTATGTTGTTATTGTTGGTGGTTTTTCCCTTACTGACCCTAATTATCAGCTTTCCATACTTCATCAATACCTTTATTGTAAGCTAAACTGCTTCTTCCTTATATCTCTATCGTCACTGCTGATTTTTGTGTTGCTCAGGTGTCACGGTTGATACTCAATTTACTCAAAGCAAATTGTCCTTTGGACGAAAGTATAGATTCTGGGACTGTGGAAACTCTCATGTTCTGTCATCCAGAGTCCACTAGGAACACTGAAGCAAATATTTCGTGAGGCGATAAAGGAGCTACCTCCATGGGCGAAGAAATACATGAAGAGGCAAGATGATGGATAGGATGTCCCGGTAGATAATGTTAGATGTAGACAACACAATAACCATTGTTCTGTCCGTTCATCTTGCACCACATGATTAGTGAGTTCTGATGAATTGAGTGAGAAATTGATACGAGGAGATAATGCATTAATTACATTTGTGTAGTTGAGAATAAAGCTAGGATGGAAATCTACGCCGTGACAAATCATGGACCATCGATGTTATGTCTCAGGCATTTTAGTCTTTGTAGAGCAGCAGTCAATGGGTAGAAAACCATTGAGAGGGATTGAACAAGAGATGAGTTTGATCAGGGAAAGCCTGATAAGAAATGCCAACCAATTTTAAACACAACATGTTTCATAGATGACGTACCTTGTATATTATTCTTCTTGGAGTTGAAACGGGATATCACCTCTGCGGATAGGGTGGGAGAGCCTATGACTTCGTTACATAGGCATTTAGAAGTAAATTAAACTAGCAGAAATGGCTGGACTGACCACCTACATCGATAATACATAGGTCAGGGAGAGAGAGATACCAGAGTTTTTTCATGATGAGGACACTGATAAATCTTCTCTTGCTAGTCTTCGCACCACAAATACATGCTCTCTCCCGACTATCTTTATTAAAAAAACGAGGGTGATGATAACATGAGAGCATACATACTACGGTGAGATAGTGCCTATACCAACTAAGTGGGTTTTTTGATTCTGGAAAGATAGTCGGTCCAGGGGTCAAGAGAGAGAGAAAATGACTTCAGTTGAATCATGACAAGACTGGGGTGATGGGCCG
>Ga0157362_1000403_pt1 | contig 14531 bp, 8 predicted proteins | sample AttlaeALBM3_FD_111480 | JGI IMG/M metagenome (GOLD analysis project Ga0157362, IMG submission 111480) | Fungus gardens microbial communities from leaf cutter ant in Ribeirão Preto, State of São Paulo, Brazil - Atta laevigata ALBM3 | ecosystem: Host-associated > Fungi > Mycelium > Unclassified ... | reverse complement strand
TATATAATACATATTTCCTTCATTTGCAAAAATTTTGGAGAATTTCAAGCAACGCAAACAGATGCTCGTTTTTATTAAAGCGGATTAATTTTAATCTCGATTCGACTTAATTTTCTTCTCTTTCCTAATTCTTAGAATTAGAAAAAGGTAGAAAGTTGAACCGAAATTAAAATTAAACTACATTGCAGAAACAGGCACAAAGCTCGGTCCCACTAATTTACTTTAATCTCGTAATTTACTTTAATCTTTTCCTAATTCTTAGAAAAGATGATAAAGAGTAATTAAATTAAAATTAGAATTAATCTTACGAAAGAGTAAATTAAATTAAGATTAGAATTAATCTACGTAAGAACTCTATTTTATTTTTTTCTAATTTTTAGAACAAGAGAATAATATATAATAGATAAAGAATAAACTGAGCTGAATCGAAGTTACAATCTTACATTAGCGGAATCGGGCTTTAATAAAATCCGACATTCCGAACACACTGCTGGAAAATACCGTGAAATATTCCCGCGCGCGCGTTCATGTGCGCCATTGCAGCTCTGCGTCGGCGTCGGTAAATCTCGGCACTTGCTCTGAAGAGGGCACCCTCCAAAAACCCTAACCTGACGTAACCTAACTTGATCTAACCTAAAAACCACGAGGAGAATCGGAGTCGTCGCGTGCCGTTAGCCGGGGTTTTACAGGGTGCCGTTGTCACTCCGACATATCCGCGTGTTTCTATCATTCGTCTTTTCATCGACGAACGAATTCAACGCCGAAGATACACCGCGAGGACTACAAAAATTACGAAACGTTCGATTTTCGAATTCGCGGACCGTTGCTCGAACAAAAGCGCAACGTGGCTTGGACTACTTTGGCCGTTTTTAATTTTAAATGTTCGTCCACTCGAATTCGTTCTCATTCGTCTTTATTTGTGATTATTTATATTGAATCGAATTCGCGCTCGTCGGTTTTTTTATATACTTTGCTCGATCTTCGAAAAATTAATTAAGTGTTCCGCATAGTGATTCGAAACGTCGTTAATTTTCCGTGCCACGTGACTTCAGTGTGATATGTATGTTTAGTGTTATTTGTTTATTATTATTTGTAAAGTCCTTCCTATTCGAATTTCGAACATCGGTAAATTCGTACTTCGGTTTATAACAAGGAATACAAAATGAAAAAGGGTAAGATAGAGTGTTCTTGTATTTCTTTTTTTTTTTTCCACGCGCAATAAAGATTCTGGATTCGTTCCTTGAAGAGAACTATTTAAGAGGCAAACAGGCTTCTCCATAAGGAAACGCGACGTTTCCCATCAAATGTATCCCGATATAATTAATATTTCCAAATGTAATTAATTAATTTTTCGCGAGAAGAATACTCGGGTCGTCTTGCTGATTCATCCGAGGAAAATAATCGATACCGTCGGTTTTTTTCTCCTCCGTCCTACTTTGCTTCGAAAAATCATCGTTGGCATCTTCGTGTCTAAACAATCGGAATTCTTTCAACGACCGTTACGGACGGCGAAGGTCTCGCGATTCCTTCGTCTATTTTCTGCGCTATAATACGATCGCGTGGTAAGTAAGTTGGCGAACGAGGGAGAGGTAGGCATGGCAAGGCAAGGTAAGGCGAGGCAAGGCAAGAATCGGAGGAGCCAAGCCAAGCTAAGCCGAAGGAGTCGAAACGAAGGACGAGGAGGCGGACGGTAACGCGATTGCGCGAAAATGGCCGACGGGCCGCGATGACGAACGAAGCGGGATTAACCGGTGGACCCGGCGCTGGAAGGAACGGAAGGAGGAGGGAGAGGAAGTCCACCATCGCCGCTGAGGGAACCAGACGGCCTTCAGTAGCCAGCACGTGCTGCGCTAGCCGGTTGCATTTTACACCGCTCTCTTCTCTCCCAATTCTGTCCCTTCCTCCTTTTTTTTTTATTTTTCTACCTTTTTCCTTTTTTAAATTCGTCTTGTCCCACCCTTCCCCGGAAGAAAAAAAAACACTCCGAAGATCGATTCGACCACTCAATCCCCGGGCTTTTCTCCGCGGCCTCTTTCCTTTATACTTCTCACAAATTCCCGTGCCGCATTTTACACTTGCATCACTTTTACCGCTCAGGCAATGAAATACGCTTATTATACCTTTCTCACCGCGCTGTGTTTTACAGTCTGATTTTACACTCCAACATAACGACCTTCGCAATATAATTTTGTACATACATATATATATATATATATATTTTTTTTTATCAAACTGCGCCCTATACACGCATCGTTTTTTAACCGAGATCCTTTTCCCATCTGTCTTTCCATTCCCCGAGAGTTCGGCTTCGTTCCTCCTCGTTGGTTTCCGAGGAATGAATTTCGGTGTAGTGAGAAATTAGTTGGTGTCGCGCGTTCAAAAACGCAAAGCAGTGAAATTAAGTGCCCGAAGATCGGAGCGTGCAAGAAAACGAGGAGCGTGAAAAAAAGGGCGAGAGACTACGTCGAGAGATGTACGTACGAATTGCATTTATCTTTCTCGGTCGCGTTGCATCTTTCGGCAACGTGATCGAAGATGGTCGCTATCTGGCCCGACAACGTGGTTCCCGACATCTTGTGGTCGGCGAGATGAGGCGAGGCGAGACCGAACACGACGCGAAATTAACCGAGGCAGCCGAAGGCGAGCCTCGCGGCGGAGGCGCGACGAAAGGCGGGGTGCGTCGCGTTCGCGACATCCGCTTACTTATCTTATTTGTTTCATTAGATTTGTAAATTGCATGCGCCGCGAACCATACGTGGCGCAGTTTCGCTTCGATAAATATCGCTTCTGTACGCGAACGGCTCGCCGGAGGAAGGCGGCCGCTGCCGCCACTCAAATATGGCCACCGAAATCTGGCCGTGCGCGCGCGCGCGCGCGCGCACTCACTCACTCACTCACTCGCGTAGTTACTCGCCGCGGGCCCCCGGGGTGTAGTCGTTCCGATTTTTTCCCTGCCTCTTTCCGCCCGTTCGTCTCTTGCGAAAAATTAAATCACGCAATTTCCCAGCTTCTCGCGAAAAATTAAATCACGCAATTTCCCAGCTTTATCGCGACGTCATTAGGCTTTTTTTTTCAATCACTGAGAAAAATGTTTGCCTGGATCGATTGGAATTCCGGTTGAAAATGGAGTATCGAAATTTTCTGGTCACGTCTGCTAGAGTCTTTCAAGTATGGTAACCGGAATTTTGATTAACACAATCAGAATCTTCTGGTTCATTTATTCTCAATCAGACATTTTTCACAGTGCATGAAAGCGTTTTCATTTACACGGCTCGTTTCGCCAGGTTTCGCCTCGGAGAATCGTTTGATTTGGGAATTGATCGTTGTATATTTTATACCGGTCTCGAAATGGTCGAATTATGCGCGACAGGCGCGATCAATGGCATTGTCTGAGAAGACGCATCCACGCGGTGGCTGGCGCGTAGCCATTTTGTGGAATGATCGAAAGAGAACGCACAGCACCATATTGGTTCGCCGACGTTCGTCCCCGATGGATGGATCGACCTTCGTAAAATTGCGCTTTCATTCCATTCTCGAGAGTGTTCGATTGAGTGTTTACGAATTCAAAATCCTCCTTTATGATAAATGTTATGCGAATCGATCTTCCAGTCTTTCTTTGATAATAAAACACTAAGATTTTTGTTTATATTATCAATATCGAAGTAATTTTTGTTTATTATTTGAAATTAATATTATAATAATATATGTATATTGAATGTCGCACATTACATTGAGGATATACAATATGCTTATCTAAAATATATCATAAAGACGTCATCTAATCATTGCATGTTTTCTGAATAATAATAAATCGTTTCTTTCTAACTGAATAAATTGCTTACGTGATCTTTCCTCCTTTTCTCTCCAAGTTGGATAGAAAAGGAGAAAACGGTGCAAGAAATTGAGCAGAAGAGAACAGACTTATTTCTGTTTCCATCAATGTAGATTGACTTTAATCTCAGTCCAACTTACTCTCTTTATCTTTTTCTAATTCTAAGAATTAAGATAAGGGTTGATTGAACCGAGATTAATCTACTCTCTAAAACTTTTAGAGTTAGAGAATCTCATTCTGAAAAATGAAATTTCAATCTTAAAGATAGGAAATTGAGCTTCTCTTTTTTTTAAGTCTGGCTCAATTTTTACTTTTTGGGCTGATATTCTTAATCGATTTTTACATTATTTTATAATGTCAAAATTACGTCAAATTTGAATTGTTAATTATTTCTCTAGAACACGTCTGTCATATCCAGTATATCGTAAATTGACTGAAAACAATGAAGTTGACCATTTAATTCAAGAAAATATATTTTAACTTAAATTTAATTTATTATTTATTAAAGGCATACATTAATATAGACGGTGTTTACTTTGAAATTAACCACAGAAATCATTTGAATCTTAATACACGTGAAAGTAATAAAAATGTTATTTAACTCAAAGCATTGATTATCATTGCTCCTTTGTTTGACATTGTATAATTAAGTCTGTCTTAAATAAAATTTTATGATGTAAACAAATCACAGAATTATATTAGCCTATGACATCGCTTAAAAGATGATTTTAAACTGTAGATAACTATATTGGTTTGACAAAGAGAAGACACAGTATTCTTCATGGATTTTTTTTCAATAGAATGAATCTACATTGAAAATAAGTTGTGCCGTTTGAACGTTTGAATAGGCTTTGTGTGTGTATATATACATATACACATATATATAGTATTTTTAATGTGTGAAAAGATACTAATTTTATAGAAAATTGGATCTCGATGAAATGAATTTTCACATATAACGTAACTTATAATGTGGCAAACAAAAGATAGACACAAGGCTCAATATAGATAGTTCTTAACTTGTGTATCAAAAGTGCTCTGTGCACAAGCTTTACTTTGATACACCACAGTTTAAAATCTATTCATTATTGAGTATTGTGTTTATGACGTTTTATTGTATTATCTATTCTTTAAAACTTAAAATATAAATTGTCACTCTAAAATGAGACAGTTTTTGCATATAATGTGCTTTATAAATTTTTTGGAGAGGAATCTTACTCTTAAAAATGAAAATTGAGCTATTCGTTTCTGGCTTTCACTCTTTAAGAATGAGATTCACTCCAAAAAATTTAGCAAGTAAATTATATGTGAAAACTAACGCATTTTATCGCGATTTCATTTTTATAATTATATCTATTAAATAATTATTAAATTTAAATTTTTATAGTTACATATACGAAATAATTAGTGAAAGGTGGGTTTTTTATACATAAAAAATGCTATTAATGCAGACACAGCATAATTTTTGATATAGATTCATCATATTGAAGGAACTCAAAATCCATTGTCATCTCCTTATATGTATAATATATTAAAGTGAGATTCCACTCCAAAGAATTTAGATAATACATAGCGCATTAATATCTCAATTCAGTCTCCCTCATTCGATGGAAAATACAGGGAGATGCGTCGTCGATAACAATATCATCGTCGAAATCGCGCGTGTATGATCATGGTAAAAGAAGTCTCCTCGGCAATCCGGGGTCACGGCCGCGTGTGGTAACACAGACGTGAGTGCGTGCGTGCGTGCGTGCGCGCGTGCGCGCGCGCCCTCGGCTAACGCCATTTCACAAGAGCACGCGGCGCGCGTGTGCGCTAAAAAAAATATTACGAGACTTTCGGCAGAGCAACCTTGGACTCGCGCCGCTCGTCAATTCGGCCACGACGATCCGAGTGAGAGTCTTCCGTGGCTTGAGAAAAGTTCAACCTCGGAAAACGCATCACGCAGCTGTTCTCAAATGTTAAGAAAAAAAAAATCCTTCGATTCGAAGAAAAAGAGTGTCGACATTAGTCTGTTCGCGTTGCTCGATATCGCCAAAAATGCACTCAAAGTGAGGTAAATATAATTTGAGCGTAGAGAGAGAGAGAGAGAGAGAGAGAGAGAGAGAGAGAGAGAGAGAGAGAGAAGCCGAGTGCAAAAAGTGCAACGCGAACAGACCTATTGTTTCGAGACACTCCTTTATTCGAGCATAGGGCGAGCTTGTTCGACTCGCTTGTTCGAATCGGCTAATATCGATAAAAAGAGAAGTACGATGTCATGTCACTCGCGCTGACGTCTTGTATTTACTGCACTGATAAGAAAATTCAAGGAAAAGAGTGATTTTATATGCGAAAATAGATATTTGCATAATAATGAGCACGTTTGAAAATCAGTAGTTATCGATTTAAACTATATAAAGCTAATATTTCGTTTGTCGTATGGCAAATTTTTCAAGTATGTTGATTGGCTAAAAGAAAAATAGAGAACTTTTAGAGATTCGAGAACTTATCTATTCTGTATCCAATTAACGCTTAAAACTGATATTTCACGTGTTATACGGCAAATATTTCAAGTGATAGGGCATTGTTAATTGGCTAGAAAATAGAAAGTTCTCAAGTTTCCAAAAATTCTCTATCTTGTAGTCATCACACTTGCAGAATTTATCACACTTGAAATATCCAACCTTACGATTTTAATCTCGTCTCAACTATTTATCTTTTTCCAGTTCTAAGAATTATAAGATGAAGAGTAAGTTGAGAATAAAGTTAATCTACATTAATAGAAATAGGTATTAGGCTAGAATTATGTTTCTTGTACAACAAATTTTTCAAGCCTGTTGATTGGACCGAGAGAACTTTTTCTTTGCAATCAATTAACACGCTTGAAAAATTTGTTGTATGAGAAATGTTATATTAGCCTCTGATGTTTGAGGCACATTTCAGATGTGCCTTTTTTAACATTTAGACACATTCGAGACATTAATCTCTGTTTCTACTAGCATAGATTAACTTTAATCCTAAATGAACTTATTTTTCATTTTTTTCTAATATACTTTTTCTAATATACTCTAATATACATAGAACTAGAAAAAGACGAAGAATTAAGTTTAACGGAGATTAAAGTTAAAGTTAATCTACATTAAATAGAAACAAAGACAAAAATTCGTTTTAATCCAAGAAAGACGTTTCGTCGTCCTCGAAGGAAGAAAAACCGTTCTTAGCACTTCATTGGAAATGATACATTGATAAACGTATCGGAGGAGAAAGAGAGAGAGAGAGAGAGAGAGAGAGAGAGAGAGAGAGAGAGAGAGAGAGAGCCTTATATATCGGCGAAATTTTTTCTGTCGTCGAGGCGCGATGCTCTTTGAGCTCCGTCGATGTCCGACAGCGATAGATGATACCCTCATCGCGTAAGACTTCCTCCGCGAACTCACCATCTAATTATATCGTTTCCTTCTAAAATACGCGTCATCGCATTTTCAGAGACGCGATTCTCATCATCTCACGGTTTTTATTTATCTCCACGGGATCGAATGTATCTCCTTCGTAAGAGAAGGTATGATAAATGACTTTTGAGCTAATCACACTAGCGGTCGCCGTTTGAATCGCAATTGGTTATTACTTTTCAACCTATCAGAGCAAAGCAGTCACCGATCGAGATTAGTGACTACTAATTTAGACAATGCTCCATTTTATAATCTTCAATCGTGGTTGACTTCATTAGCCAATCATAAAGTGTTGTGATTTAGTTATGCCTTGAGATATTACTACTTTCTCGTTGCACACTCAATACTTTAAGATTTAGTTACGTTAATATCTTCACAAATTTTTGAATGTTAAACAAGATAAGAGAGAGTACTTCCTAAAATTTTTTAGTGTAAATCTTACTTTTAAAGATTGAAAATCGAGTCACTTTTTTAAAATTGACTCAATCTTCATAGAATTCCAATATTGCTTTAATTTCGCATTAAACGATTTTTTCATTTTCAATTATTAACATAATTTGACAGTGATATAGATCACCGTTTCTTTTATTCATCATGTCTGTAACTGTATTGCGATTATTAACTTTAAGATGAAATATTTAATGACTATTGTAATTGTCGGTTACATCACATTGTAGAATTCCTAGACATTCATTACCAGCCATCCTTTCAACTGAAGAGTTTATTCTATAATGGAAGAATGATCACCGCCTCACAATAATTTCGACCGGATAACAATTTACTGTAATTATTTTTCTTTTAGTTTAGACTGCAAATAAGATAGCAACTAGGATAGCAATCTATACATACAATTGTTAACTCTTTTTATTTGAGATAAAACTTTTTCAAAGCAAACTGCGCACCATCAACAGCATTAATTCTCAACTGCCTATTTGTTATATATTTTTCAATTTTTAATGTTTAGAGGACTTACTTTCTTTTTAAAAATATAAAATTGATCATAGAAGCGACATTATATAATATATATATTCGATTTGTTTTAATTTAATATTCTTGATTAAAGTATTAAACTTAGGATTCAGAATATAAGTATTTTGAATAAATTTGATGCTTGTGATAAATCAATGATAGATTTGCGGATATATGAACTTATAAATTTTGACAATATTTGAAACAAGTAATTATTATTAGTACTATTATTATCCAGTAGTATTATTATTCATACAGTATGGATTTTTCTGTATGTATATATTTGTCCATTGAAGAGAGGGAGAAAAAACGAAGATACTGAGTGCAAAAAGTGCAAGCAACACGAAAAGATACTATGTAGTGTTTCGAAGAAAAAATTAGATTTAATATTTTACACATTAAAAAATATTTGAAGTTTTATTGTAAAAGAGAGAGAAGTAGAGATGGAAGACGGAATTTTGCGGTCCACGACCAGCTTTTATAAAATGCGACCAACCTACTTTCATGCATCGAGAATCGAATTAAAGACCGGTACCGAAGTGAATGCGCGTATCGCCCACAATAATTAGTTGGTTTAAGGCTCGCCATTTCGAGAAGATTCATCGATCGAGAAAGGCATGTTTTGCTACACGTTTAATCCGCGCTTATTCTTTTTTTTATCTGCCTAATATTTCTGTCAGTCATATCATATTACTATTATTTTGTATTCATAATGTACTTTGAACAGATATTTAAATTTCTTAAATATTTTATATACATATACTTAAAATATAAAATAATAGTTCAAGTATTTTAATATTTTATTTAATTCTGACAAAATATAAGTCTGGAAAAATACTTTGAAAAAACGTTGAGAAGAATCATTGAGATTCTTTTAGATTTTCCATTCATGATCCCAGTTTACAAAGCATTACACTTCTGATCTAAATCTTCATAGATTTTGTAATCTGTAATTTCAGAATCTGTAATTTTTGTCCTTTTGAAGAAAATCGAACTAGATTCTAATTTGATTCCAAAAAGTTTTCTATGCGGAATATTATCAGGCACATTTATAACAGTTTTGCTGACGTCTCATCTTTTGCACTTGCAATAATTTAAATTGAATTAAATCTCGACCGATTCGACGGAGTGGAGAGGAAGGAGACGCTCTTTTCATCCGAGAGATCATGATGAATAAACCATGGCACACGAGAGCGGATGTAGGAATTTTTTCGGACGATATTTATGCGCTGACACGAATACTTTCGAGTTAAGTCTGCACATAGAAAGGAACAACTATTCTTAAATCAAAAATATTGTAATCTTGCTGCAAAGATTTTAGTCTTAATTGAATTTGTTGATGAAAATATTACTTTATATTCAAGACTTTCCATTCAAGACTCAATCAAAATCTTACAACAATACTAAAATCTTTAAAATCTTTAAAACAAGATTTTTGTTTATATGAACATATTATTTGATATAAGAATAATATTTTCTGTGCAATAAAATTTAAGTTTCAAGTCCTGAAAAATTCACCAACCACAGTCGAAAGTGAGAACAATCGATTGATCGATTTTTTATAGTTTAAGGCTTGAAACTTAAGTTTTATATCTTGAAATCTCGTTACAGATACTGCTTCAAGTGGCATTAATAAGATTTTAAGACCTAAAACTTAAGAAATTGTCCAATTGCAACCGAAAGTGAGGAGAACAATCGACTATGATTGATCAATATTTTAAAACTTAAAACTGAAGTTTTACATCTTAAAATCTCATTGTAGACGCTGCTTTAGGTCGAGCTGTTGAAATTGCACTCAGTGCGCTTGCTCCGGCGCAAACCGACCGAACGGAACTAATTTAAGAAATCCTATGTCGTGCCTGTCGGTTTGCGCCAGTTCACAGGTTAAAATAGATGCGTGAAAGTCGTCGGGCGTCGCGGCCGGCCAGGCCCGAGGCTTTTCCAAAGTGTCTTTCAGTCTGGGACAATCGTTCGCGAACGCCGTTGATTTGTTGCGCGGATCAATCATCGTTATCCTCATCATTATCATCGTCATCGGCGGCGACGTTTCTTCGGTCGGATCAAATTTCAATACCTAGAGGTCCAAATCTCACGAATTCAAGGCGATTCATTTCCCAACCTCGCCATCGACCTCTGAACGTCACCGCGACCGAGAAGGAGATCATCGAACATCATATGCTCGCTCATCGACGGCAATAACGACGTTCTCGTCGTCGCCATCTCATCGCGCCGATAAGCTCGTCGATGATGCGATTCTTCTCATTGTCGTTGTTGCGCATCATCGCGTTTACGCCGTGTCGTATCTACGCCGCGTTTGGCAGGGATTTGGCAGATTTATAAATAAATACTGAATCAGTGCCCCGTGCGCTCGTATGCGCGGCCATCGGAAACTCGAGCCATCCGAAGATGTGAGTTGCACGTGCGCGCGCGGTACAATTCACGCGAAACATGGGCGACCGAAGAAGTGACGGCGGCGGTGGCAGCCGTGCCAGAAGCGGCACGAGATCCAAAAGCCGTAATCGACGGGGATCCCGAGATCACGGTACGCGCGCTGTTTTGGACTTGGCACGTACGCCGATACGCGTCGAGAGCGTTCCCCGTTGAATGAATGCTCCTAAAAATCCAGAAAGATTCAGCTGTCTGTCTTGAAGGAAAGCTCGCCGAAGGAAGGAAACGAACCAAGTGCGAATGGCTGTTTCGTTCCTTTCTCTCGAGCTTTTGATCTGATCGTTAATAATAATTGATAAATATAAGATAGGTGGATAAATGTAGTGGAACGATTGTGAATAACTGCGTTTAGCAGAAGAAGCAACTTTGCAACTGTCAGATTTTTTTTATATGATTGGTTTGTATGTTTAGATCCAGTGAAGATCTGCGGACAAGATCTTATCATATTCTTTAAAACTTTTGAGTGAGTTGTTACTCTCTAAAGAATGAAATCTTACTCTTAATGATTGAAAATTGAACATTAAAAATTACTTGCTGTTTTTAAGAGTTTAATTAATATCAAATTATTAATATTCTTATAAAATGCTTATTAGCATAAAAAAATTATTAAATCATTTGTCAATGTTACTATTCTGGTTTTGTTCATGATTACATTTTAAGATCGAAAATTATTTCAATCTATAAAATTGGATGTATAGATAAATTCTTATCAAAATATTTAAGCACTAAGCTTTGACCGAATATAAGATTTCTCTTGTTTAATTAGATTCACTTTTTGTCAAGACAGGCTCAATTTTTTCTCTTTAGAGAAAATTTACTCCATTTACTTCAAAGAATTTAGAGAGTATTAAAAAATTTTGCAGTTGGAAAGCTGCTTTTTCTGCTGAATGCAGCTAATGTATTTCATTTCTCAAAAAAATTACACACGATCTCTTTTTCTCCCGTGATATTCATATTTCCGTATAAGTGTCTCACCAGTGTATTTCTTTTTCTGTTCTCCAGGTAAAGCTATGCAGAAACAAAAAAGCAAAAATAAAGTGAAACTCCGCGAATTGAATCGTAAAGGCGCGGAGAAGGAAGGCACGGATATGGATGCCTTTGTAAATACCGTATCAACAGCGAAAACAGCGGAGATCAAGCAAGATAACAAGGAGCAGCACGCACCCACCCCGAAAGACAGTAATAAAGAACCTAGTAGAGAAATCAGTAAGGACATTAAAGAAAAGGACAATTATGAATCGAAGAAGGAAAAGGAGATTTTGCCAATTCACGCGAAAACCGAGAAACATGTGTCCATGGAGGTGTCTAAGGACAGCACTCCCGCACAACAGGCATCTCACGTTGTAGAAAAGCCTCCGACCAACAAGGAATCCTCGACAAAGTCGGAAGATAATACGTTTAATGCTCTTCCTGCGACAAATCCCAATGACGTCGTCGATCACGCGGCGGTTATCGAAGAGATGCACTTGGAAGCAATGGTCGCGCAGAAAAATGAAGAAAACTTTAAAGTGTCAGCTCTTCATGCGTCGAACGACGAAAAAGCAACGACGATTCCATCTGTGAATACAGAGAAGAAGCAAGAAATCGAGGTTTCCAGTGATAGCGGTAATGCCCCGGCCGAAATTGCTGCACCTAGCGTTAATAAGGCGGCTCCTCCATTACTCAAGTATTTGTACAAAGAGGGCCAGTGGAGTCCGGTCAACATGACCGGAAGGAAGTCCTATGATCGGGAATTCCTGTTACGTTTACAGTTTGATCCTAACAGTAAACAAAAGCCAGCTAATCTACCAAATTTACAAGCTGTTTTAAAAGATAGCTTACAGGTATGAGCATGTTACTCCTTCATGTATATAATTTATGTAAGCTTCAACACACACATACACACACACAATTATCATTTTATAACGTATGTCATGTTTTGATTTTTACAGAATACGCATAATACTATGGACCTGAGGGCTTTTAAGGATGCTAATATTACTAGGCATGATTCGTTAATGCCAGGATTTGCAAAGGCAAATATAAGTACACGTCCGGTAAGTAAAATTAAAATAAAACGCTTTCGATGATTTCTTATTATACAGAAGAAAAAAGAAAGACAAGATAAATGATGCCGCATAACGAAAGTAGTGATCTGAAATCTTTTGATGAATAATCCATTCTGATTAAAACGTTCATTCTTTGTGATATTATTCTATTGATTGTCTTAGCTTTAATACATGATATAGATGAGATTTTTTTAATCCTGTTTTACAGCCACCAACGAGTCGTAAGAGTGAGAGTCGGGGTAAACCAAAACCGAATAAGCCAAATGTAATAACATTTTCATTGTCATTAAGAGAAGACGTGAAGCTAAGGGAAACAGAAAATGCATGGAAACCGACGAGATTAAAGCAGATGAATCAAACTGAGGAAGAGGCGAAAACGGAAGCCCTTTATAAAAGAGTACGAAGCGTATTGAATAAACTCACTCCGCAAAAGTTTAACACATTAGTTGAACAGGTTCGAAGTTTACCGATTGATACGCAAGAACGTTTACAAGGAGTCATTAATCTCGTTTTTGAAAAAGCTGTCGACGAACCCAGCTTTTCCGTTGAGTATGCGTTGTTGTGCAAAGAACTGGCCCAGATGGAAGTTGCAGGCTACGAGGGTCAAGATAGTTCCGTTAGCTTCAAGAAACTTATTATTACACGTTGCCAAAAAGAATTCGAAAAGAATCCAATTGATGATGTCGCGAGAAACCGAAAGCTAAAAGAAATTGATGATTGTAATGATCCGGTAAGCATCTTGCAATTATATATTTTGTTTTTTATTTTTGTTTTCTCTAATAGGCTATGTGATTTTATATCTAATTGTTTTATTATCTTTATTAGGAGAAAAAGAAAGAACTCCAGTTGGCACTTGAAGAAGAGGAGCGTAGGATACGAATTAAATCTGTAGGAAATATCAGGTAATTTTTTTATCCGACATATTTATATATTTTGTCATTAAAATATGTTTATAATTATTTGTAATTTTGTATTATACAAAATCTTTATCAAATTATGATTTTCTAACTTATTCGTTTAGATTCATTGGCGAGCTGTATAGACAGCAGATTTTGACAACGAAAATTATGCACCGATGTATTCGTCATCTATTAGATCAGAACGATGAAGATAATTTGGAGTGTCTATGCAAACTGTTAACAACGATTGGCAAAGATTTGGAATTGAAAGGACAGCAGGCTAATACTGATGTAAAAATACTGTTTTTATTATTCATGTTTAATTGAAACGTTTATGTTGGAAATATTCCATAAATGTTTCAATTAACGCGCGTGTTGGCGCGTATTGTAGATATGTATTTAGATAATATATATTATTTAAATTTATTTCTTATTTATTTTTTTTACTAATAGGAGATGCAAGAATACTTCAATAGAATGCAAGAGATTGTTGCTCGAAAAGGCCACAGCAAAATTAGTTCTAGGATTCGTTTTATGCTTCAAGATGTTATCGATTTAAGAGCAAATAAATGGATTCCGAGAAGAAATGATAACAATCCTAAAACAATAGATCAAATTCAAAAGGAAGCGGAATCCGAAAGATTAGACATGCAAGTGAACAGCGTTCCGTTAAATACTGCACGAAAAGACGATCGTAATAACGATAGGAAAAGAAATCGTGGACTAGGTGGTCCTACTGACGATGGTTGGAGTCAACCAGTAGGAAGAGTAAGACCTGCGACATATTCAGTAGAAACTGCAAAATTGAAAAATAAACCGGTTAGTTATTTGAGTTCATATTATCATGTTAAATAAAATTTTTTTTGTAGAGTCACAAAATATGATGCCATTTTTTCCTCACTATTTTATA